>CAJHYQ010000508.1_pt1 | contig 19931 bp, 12 predicted proteins | sample 9198721 | NCBI WGS metagenome assembly CAJHYQ01 (sample SAMEA7708357, study PRJEB35096) | sediment metagenome | biome: marine neritic benthic zone biome [ENVO:01000025]; feature: sediment [ENVO:00002007]; material: shallow marine sediment [ENVO:03000034] sea grass bed [ENVO_01000059] ... | reverse complement strand
TGTAGATCTTCCCTTGGAGTATATGGGACTAATCCTGTCGGTTGACTGGCTGTTAGATCGCTTTCGCACTGCAGTCAACGTGTTAGGTGATTCGATGGGTGCGGCCGTCGTCGAAAAGACGATCAACTGAGCGTTTATTAATTCTTTTAGTGTCACACCCTTGACACTCTCTTTTTCCTTGCGCCCCTTGTGTCTTCCGTTGCGCTCATTACACTCTTTCGCTTTGTCGCTGGTCGAGTGGCGAGCGACACGATCGAACGGAAATGCTTGAGGAGGTTCGCATGAACGTCGTGACATTCTTGTTACTGTTGAGCACCGGTTTGCTCGCAACACCGAAGGAGTCGAACAAAGCTGAAAGAGATCTCGATCTGATTGCCGTGGAACGTCAGATCATCGAGCGCACGAACCGCGAGCGTGAGCGACACGGTTTGCCAAAGTTGGCTGTGGACGGACGGTTGATGAAGAGCGCTCGCACTCACACCGCGTGGATGGCGCGCAGTACGGTTTTGCAACACACGACGGCTGCGGTCGGTGAAAACATTGCCCAAGGTCAATCCACGGCAACAGAAGCAGTACAGGATTGGATGAATTCACCGGGTCATCGAGCCAACATTCTCTCGTCAAGTTATTCACGAATTGGTGTTGCGGCCTATCGCGGCCCTGACGGGAGAGCCTATTGGTGCCAACAGTTTCTGTGGTGATTGGCTGATTCAAGCGATTGAATCGAATTCCCGTGTTGACCAGTGGTCCTCACGGGTTTTTTTATGCCAAAATGTAGGTCGGGAATCTCCTATCGCGGCGCCAGACGATTTGAGGCATGATTGCACGATCGAGTTCAGAGGTTCCGTGTTGGAGACCCAGGTTCAAATGAGCGACGACCGCCAGCAAGACGACCTTGACTTAGAGAACTTTCGATCTTACTTGCGAGTTCTCGCGCGGATGCAGTTGAACCCGCGTCTGGCGCGGAAGGTCGATGCTTCGGACATGGTTCAACAGACGTTGATGCAGGCGCATCGGGCGATTGATCAGTTCCGCGGTGACTCACCTGCTGCGATGGCCGGATGGCTGCGACAGATCCTGGCTCGGAATCTCGCCCATGCGCATCGCGATTTTACTCGAGAGAAACGAGACATGAATCGCGAAAGGTCGCTTGAGGCTTCATTGGCAAATTCGTCGATGTGTCTGGAACGCTGGTTGGCCAGTGATGAGTCTTCACCGAGCGATAAGGTCATGCGAGCTGAGCGGCTGCTGTCGCTAGGTGCGGCGGTCGAGGAGTTGCCGGAACATCAGCGTGAAGCTGTCATTCGTCATTATTTTCAACAGGAGTCTCTAGCCGAGATCGGCGAGCATCTCGAGCGTAGCCCATCGGCCGTGGCCGGCTTGCTGCATCGCGGGCTGAAGAAACTCCGCGAGCATCTTCGAATCGCTGAATGAGGATCTAGTTCTAGTCCATGAGCGCGAGCGAAGGCAGTTCGATCGACAACCGATTCAACACCGTTCTTGCCGAGTACTTGGCGGCGGTCGAGTCGGGGCAAGCACCGGATCGGGAGCAGCTGCTGAAAGATCATCCCGAAGTGGCCGCCCAATTGCAGGAGTTTTTCGAGAACCATGATGCGCTTGTCGGACGTGTGGCGACTGAGGCAAGTTCGATCGAGAAGCCAGGCGAGGCACCCACTCTATCGCACGGGACGACGGCGACTGACGTTGGCTTGAATGAACTTCCGTGTGACTTTGCCGACTACGAGTTGCTAAGTGAAATCGATCGTGGCGGAATGGGAGTGATCTACAAAGCGCGTCAAAAATCTCTGGACCGGATTGTCGCTTTGAAGATGATCAAATCGGGCCAGTTGGCGAACGAAGAGGAGATCGCTAGGTTTCATGTCGAAGCCGAAGCGGCGGCCAGTCTAACGCATCCCAGCATCGTCTCGATCTACGAAGTCGGAGAGCATCGTGGAATTCACTTCTTCTCGATGCAGTTTATCGATGGGGAAAGCTTGGCGACTTGTTTGACGGACGGTCCGATGCCACCGCGCGAGGCGGCCGCGCTCGTCATGAAGGTCGCGCAAGCTGTCAGCTATGCACACGAGCATGCGGTCGTTCATCGTGATCTGAAGCCGGCTAACGTGTTGTTGGATGAAGCGGGCGAACCGCACATCGCCGATTTTGGACTGGCCAAGCGACTGTCTCGGGAAAGTAATCTCACCGCCACGGGACAAATCCTGGGCACACCGGCATTCATGGCCCCCGAGCAGGCGGCGGGGCGTGATCGGGCCGTAAATGAGTTGGTTGATGTCTATTCGATTGGCGCGATTCTTTATGCCGTCTTGACGGGAAGAGCTCCATTCGAAGCCGCAACAGAGATTGACGTTTTGCTACGAGTCCTGGATTCAGATCCCAAGCCACCTGGCAAAGTCGTTCGTGGCCTTCCCAAACAGCTGGATCAGATTTGCCTTCATTGCCTGGAGAAGAATCCCGCCAGACGATATGCCACGGCTGCGGCGATGGCTGAAGATCTTGAGAACCATCTGAAGGGCGAGCCTCTTCAGATGAAGACGGGCGGATTTCTGCAATCCGTTCGACGCTGGGCTCGACGTGAACCCGCTTTGTTCGTTCACACTGCGGCGATCTTGTGCTTCCTCACGGTGCTGCAAATCAGTCATTACACAACGAACAGTCCTTTGGACTACCACATGAAGCATGTGACGACCATGCTGGTTTGGTTGGCGCTATCCTTTGCCCTGCAACGGGCAATGAATCGGCCGGCGCTAGAGAATGCGACGCGGTTTGTATGGGCCACAATCGACGTGGCTCTCCTGACGCTGATCCTCTATATGGCAGATCCTCCGCGCGGCTTGTTGCTGGTCGGCTATCCCGCGCTCATCGCCGCTTCCGGTATGTTCGTTCGTGTGCGTCTGGTTGTGTTTACGACGATTGCTACCGTCGTCGGATTTCTCGCCCTTGTATACTTTCGGCCAGCGGAAGTGGTCAAACCACATTTTGCAATGTTCTATGTGCTAGGCGTCATCGTCATTGGCTCCCTGATCAGTACTCAGGTTCGACGTATTCGGGCTTTAGGTCGATACTATGAATCGCGGTAATGCAAGTTTGAAGGGGTAGCGAGGCGGCACGAAGATGTGCAAGGTGCCTTGACTGCAGCTCGTTGCTGGGCGTTTGACGGGAATCGACCCTGACGCAACTTCGTCAGAACTTTGAACTTTTGGCTTACGAGTGCGCAATGCCTTGAGCCGTACAGGCTCTGGGTCCCCATGGGTCGCGCTGGCCGATAACTTTGACTTGGAATCTAGGAACTGATCAGGCTCTGACCATGACGGCCATATTTTCGTTTCTCATCGGATTCGTTGCGGGAGCTTTGATCAATGCAATTGGCACTCGGCGTAGCCCACCGAAACAAGATTCGGTTGCTGTAACTCGCCGTCAGCTTGCGGATCTGCTGTCGAGCGGACGGATCGACCGTGCTGTTTACGATTCGGTCATCGCAGCATTGCAGCCCCTGCGTTCACCGACGGTTGACCGAGCCCTGCCAACGGATCAGCCACAACCGACAGCGAATGAGGTCATCGTTGCAGAAATTGTCCCGACGGCGGAGCCCGCTGCTCGATCGACTGCGGCGGCGACTGCACCGTCCTCGCAGACAACTCAGCCGACTCCACCTTTACCTCAACAAACGCCGGAAGTTGCTCGCCAAGTGCAACGACCCGTCGAACCATCGAAGGTTCCGGTGCAGCAGCGGGCACAAACTTACATGCAGCGTCGGGCTATGGACGACGAGGTTGAGACACTGGATGCTGCGGCGAGTGAGCCGGTTGAAGCTCCGAAGCCATGGAGTGTCTGGTTTGCCGCTTTCATGGAAGAAAAGAACATCCGTTGGGGCGAGCTTGTCGGCGGGCTGTTGATCGTGTCCTGTTCGATTGCCCTAGTGATTAGTTTCTGGGAGGCAATCGCCGAAGAGCCGCTACTTAAGTTTGGAGTGCTCAACTGCATAACCGCTGCCTTGTTTGGTGTCGGACTTCATGCCGCTCGGCGTTGGAAGCTGCCGACAACAAGTCAGGGCATCCTCATTACGGCGACGTTGTTGGTGCCGTTGAATTTTCTGGCGATCGCCGCTCTTGCCAAAACGACCACGGCGCCAACCGTCACGGGACTGGTCGGCGAAGCCGTTTCGATTCTGCTGTTTACCACCCTGGTTTACTTGGGTGCAAAAGTCATATCGACTCGCTGGTCGATCCCGCTCACGGTAGGCGTGATTGTTCCTTCCGTATGTCAGTTGCTCATTCGGCGACATGTTGATGATGTGACGGCCGCAGTGCCGCTATACGCGTTTTCCATTGCGTGCATGTTGGCCTTTGCCGTGACCTGTATGTTAGTCGTTCACTCTGTCAAGGCGAATGCTCGTGTCCCTGAGCGTCGAGCGAACGAGATTCTGAAACACCTTGGGATCGCTGCGTTTTCGATGTTCGTTGCGATTGGCCTATTGCTGGCTAAATCAGAGCGAGTCGATCAGCTGCTTGAATTGCTTTCGCCCTTGTCGGTTCTCATCGCGACACCGGTTTTCCTTTGCGGCACGGTGTTGTGGAGGCGACCGGGCGCGGCGACGGAAGGGCTGCGACTGGCCGGCTCCGGGCTAACCGTTGCCGCCGTCATCGTTCTGGTCGCTGGTTGTCTCGCCGCGTGGCCGCAACCGGCCTTGATGGTCGCTCTTACGCTGTTCGGCTTCGTGTGCATGAGTTGGATCGCCTTGGACCTGAAGATTCCCGAAGCTCACGTTGTGGCTGCGGTGTTCTTGCTCCCCGCAGTTGTTTTGACAGGAAACGTCATCACTGGCAATTTGACCTGGACTGGCGAGACGTCAAGGACTGTCATCGTGCAGTGTATGTCGGCGCTAACCGGCCGGATGCTGACAGGACTGGCGTACGGAGGGCTTGCTGCCAGCGCGGCGACGAGCTACTACCTACGCCGTTCGGATGTCGCGCTGCGATACGCCGTGGTGTGCGTCGGGAGTGCGGTGATCGGACTGTTGTTGTTGGTTGTTCACGGCTTGGGTCGCGCCGGTGATCCCGAATACCTCACGGTTATCCTGGCATTGCATACGCTGACGACGCTTGCGGCGGCCTTGATCACACGTAGGTCGACGGCGATGTTGATTGCTGGCGGCATGCTTTTGGTGGCTCTCATCCAGGGGCTGCAGTTTGGGCCAATCGATTTCCAATTGAACAGGCCTTGGCTCGTTACATTGCTGGTGCACGCCACTTCGATGGCCGCAATCGGCGTGGTCACGAAGAGTTTGCTGGGCGAGGACACTCAACAACGCGTCGGTCGAACTGCTTGGTCTTGGTCATTCGGATCAGCGCTCCTGGCGGCAATTGGCGTGGTGATTGTCATTGGACCCAACCTGATCGGAGTCGCGACAGATCCGCTGACCATTTACTTGGCATGGCTGGCCGCTATCTGGTTGGTCTTGGCCGTTCTTGACGAATCCTACGATCTGTTCCGTGCCTTCCAACTCACTCTCGCACTGGCATTACTGGCTGGTGTTGATTGGCTTTTCCAAACGCAGTCGTTCTATCAAGCGGTCCGATTCGGATGGTTGCATCCCATCGTATTGCAATGTCAGGGGATTGCGCTGTCGATGCTCAGCCTGAGTTGGTTGGGTATTCGCACGGTGTTGCGACAGAATTGGTCTCCGCCGATATCGCCACAGTGGCGTGACCGACTTGCCCAATGGCTTGCGCCGACCTGGCTGAGTGTCGATCGTTGGTTAGGGGTCATCGCTCTTTGCATGCTCGTAGCTCTCACCATCTATGGTGTCGTTCCGGGGATCGCGCAGGAACTGACACCGATTTCCGGTGCCGAACGAGTCGTACCAGACGCCGTAAACTACGAGGTGCTCGGAATTCCGCACGCACCGGCCTACGGGACCCTTGCATGGGTGTTACTGGCGGCAGTCCTTGTGACCCAATCTATTTCGCTCCTCGAGTTGCCGCGACGTTGGAATCTGACGGCCGTGGTCGTCGCCGGATCGACGATGCCCCTGCTGATCGCATCTCATTGGACGTCGACGGTCTCGGTGGCTTCGGCCACGCGTTGGGCATGTTCGATCTTTTTCATGCTCGGATCCATTGTGATTTGGATGCGTCAACCGATCCTGAACAAGCTGAGACAAGCCGGATGGTTGACAACGGGTCGTCGCAAAGACCTGCAATGGTTTAGCTTTGGGCTGTTGTTCCTCTTCTCTTCAGCGCCACTGCTGGCGATGGCACTGTTTGTTGCCTTGACAGCCGTTTCCATTCAGCCGCCCAACGCCGATCAGCTGAGTAGTCTTGTCTGGTTGACGGTTGTTTGCCTCGCGTCATGCGTAGCGCTGATCGCAACATCCATACTGCCCGACGAAAAACGCACCGCATGGCGTACGTCGGCCGGCAGTCTAGCAGTCCTCGGCTCAATGCCTCTATTTGCCATGACATTGTTTGTTGTCGGACAGGCTCTGTCGGCGCATCCAATTGTGGGTCCCAATGCTGAATCTGTCTTTGCTCAAGTTGGCCTGTCGGTCTCTTATGCGATTCCTTTGGTGCTGATCAGTGTTGCGTTGATCGGACACTCGATCAGTTTGAGAGCCGCGTCGGTTGCGCTGGCCGCGGGATTGCTACTCTGTTTCTCCGGAACTGCCGCTTATCTTTTGGGAATCAAGGGTGTTGATCTCGCCCAGATTGAGCAGTGGCTGCGGTTGGCGCAACTGAATTCGATGATCGCCTCCGTTTACTCGATCGGGTGGATTGCGATGTTGCGGGGCTGGTTGAAGATTGCGCCTGCCGACGCCGACTTGAACTGGCTTCGCACACAGATCGGTATCGGCGTTGGTTTTTTTGCGATTCCGGTTGTGGCGTTGATTGTTCATTTGGGGCTCTTGCCATCGTCTTCCGTAGCCATTCATCAGGGTGCGGGACTTTGGGGATGGACGGCATTGGCTCTGGCACTCGGGGCGACCGCCTGGTACTTGCACTATCGCTATCGGACACTGCCCACGCAGGCGATCATGGCTGCGGTCGCTGGCACGTGCGCGATGATCGCACTGCAGAGTCAAGTCTTGGACGTTGCGACCGGCCAAAGTTGGCAGGCATTTCATGTCCTGCAAGTCATGGTGGTGGCGGTGGGCGGTATGCTGATCGGCGTCGAACGATATCAGTTACGGGCTCAATCTGAACGTCCGAATACTGGGACCTCCGTCTGTTTGCTGGCGATCACCGGCTGGCTGGTGTTGCTTGGCTTGCGCGGAATCGGGGGTGATCCAACGCTTCCCTGGTGGTCGATGTTTTCCCTGTTGGCAGCTGCCTCGATGGCAATCGAGCGAGGGGATCATCTCGGTCGACAGCGGTACCTGTTCGCCGCCGCAGCGCTGATTAACGTGGCGGTTTCGTTGTGGTGGCTTGAAGCGGGGTATCGGCTCTCGAGCGCCACCGATTTTGAGGCCGCCATCGACTTTTTGTGCATCAATGTTGTTGCAGCTTGCGTGATGATTCCTCTCTGGTTGTGGATCAGTCACAAGCATGATGATCCGCGTCGAGTCCTGCCTCGCATCCAGGCGGCCGCGATTTGGTTTGCGATGGGCATCTACATACTGACCGTCGGTATAGGTCTGCTCGCCGACTACTTAGCGGAGCCGCTCGAGCTTGAGCCTTGGACGAATAACTTGGCTTTGGCCACGCTCGTTGCTGCCAGCATCAGCCTGTTATGGCAACGACGTAACCAGATGGCCATTGTGACATGCTATTTCGCGGGGCTCGCAGCCACCGCGACCTTGCTGGACCGACTGCCGTTGGAGCCAATCCAAAAAACTTGGGTCACAACGATGCTTGTCTCGGCGTTTGGCTTGGGTACGAGTTATTTGTGGAGTCGTCGACAGGGCCTTTCGATCATCGCACATAGACTGGGCATTCCGCTTCAGCCTGAATCGCGCTGGCATGCTCAGTACTGGCTTGTGCCACTCAACGCCTGTCTGGCGGTTGTGGTGATCGCGCTTGGATTCTGGGTCCAACTAACGTGCGACGTGGGAGGAATCCGATTAGCGGCCAGTCAAGCGGTGGCAGTGCAAGCCTTTGCGATGGGCTTACTTGCCAGAGGGCGGCGGCAGACAGAGTTGCGTTTTGCCGCCTTGATGATTGGTGTGGTCGCTGCGGTTGCTTTCGGTTGGTCATGGATTGACCCTGCAGGGCCTATGGCGACCTGGCTGAACAGAATGGTTGTCGTGACGAGCGCATTGATGGCGATGGCGGCCTTCTATGGCGTTGGATTGGTCAAGCTGATTCGCCGCGAGAACCAATGGACATCCGCGGCGCGGCAGCTCGTTCCTCTGTTGGTGGCTTTGGGTACCGGTTCAGTCGTCGTGGTGTTGATTGGCGAAGTCAGCCTTTACGCGATGTTTGGCGACACGGCGATGCAATGGCCGTCGATCCTTGCCGTTGCGTTAGCGCTGGTTGTCGCAACCGTCGCCTGCCTGGTTGCTGCTGTTGTGCCGGGGCGCGATCCGTTAGGTCTGAGTGAAGAGCGGCGAACGATCTATGTGTATGCTGCCGAGGCGTTGATGGCGATCCTGTTTCTGCACATCCGCGTGACCGTCCCCGAGTTGTTCGTGGGCGTCTTCCAGCGTTACTGGACACTCATCGTGATGGGGATCGCCTTTGCCGGTGTTGGATTGGCTGAGTGGTTTCGCCGGCGCGAACAGGCGGTGCTCTCCGAACCACTTGAAAAGACCGGTGCCTTGCTACCCATGTTGCCAGTGATCGGTTTCTGGGCGACGGCCAGGGACGTTGACTACACACTCTTGATGCTGCTGGTTGGCATGCTGTACGCAGCGCTATCGGTCATGCGACGATCGTTTGGATTTGGCGTATTGGCAGCCTTGGCTGCCAACGGAGGCTTATGGTACTTCCTGCATAACACGGCGCACATCGGCTTCCTGCTCCATCCACAGCTGTGGCTCATTCCAGGCGCGATCTGCGTGCTTGCGGCTGCCTATCTGAACCGTTCGCGATTAAACGAGTCACAAATGACGACGATTCGCTACCTGAGCACGTCAGTGATCTACACGTCGTCGACCGCAGACGTGTTTATCAACGGTGTTGGCAATGCACCCTGGTTACCGATGATTCTGGCCGGTCTTTCGATCACGGGAATCTTTGTCGGGATTCTACTTCGGGTGCGCGCCTTCCTGTTCCTCGGACTGTCGTTTCTCGCGATTTCGTTGATGACGGTCATTTGGCATGCGGCTGTTGACCTGCAGCAAACATGGCTCTGGTACGTTACCGGAATCCTGACCGGCATCGTGATCATAACCGTCTTTGCCGTGTTCGAACGCAAACGCCAAGAGGTACTCCACCTGGTTGATCGTCTCAAGTCATGGGACGCCTAGAGGACCGAGGCCAAGTCGCAACGACGACTTGGCGTTGAAACCTGCCGCGTTACGGTCGGGACGAAGTCTTGTCGGGTCCTGGAAAGTCGGAGACGACGGGGATCGTGACTTTGCCTGTTGCAGCCCATTCAGTTCCGCGTTGCAATGTGCTAACGAAACCAGCGCATTTCATCGAGTAGTCAGCGTGCCCCATCGGAGTATGGAAGACTCGACCGTCGCCGTAGCGAATGGTCATCATCATCGGTTCGTGCCTGCCCGATTTCTTTGAGTAGGCTGTGGCAAGGATCCGCATGTTGGCACCTGGACCTCGCAAAGAGTCGTAGAGCTCGTCTTTGCTGTGCATCCATGCCGGCGGCATGCCGTCCGTGATCGGGTGGTTGCCGTCGCGAATCACGATCTGAAACTCATGCTGAGGTCCGTGGCTACCGCCGCTGCCCTTGGTTTCGGTATCGCGTACAACTCGGCCTTCACGGAAATAGACATACGGACCGGACTTCTCGTTTCTGCCACCCCAGCCACCGAGCCCGATCATTTCGTTGTAGGCATTCCAGTCGGGGAACGAATTGTCGGCGGCGTGCACGACGACGAATCCTCCACCCGATTTGACGTAGTCGATCAACGCTTGCTCGGTTTTCTTCGACCAACGGTCACCGTTGTAGTTGGATACAAGAACATCAAAGTCAGCGAAGTTCGGATGGAAAGTGCTCATATCGCCACCGCGCTGCGGAGAAGTCGCAACGTCAACGGAGAAACCGGCTTCTTCTAGAATCTGAGTGAGCACCGGAGTGGTCGCTTTCCAATCATGATTGTTTTGTCCGTCGATGATTAAGGACTTGATTTCGGCCTGGGCGGCCGTCGTCGCAAGACATGCCAATGCGATCGTGAAACAGATTCTCTTCAACATCATATGATTCCTTCGTGGATCGAATGGTTAAGGTCAAAGTTCAAATGCACGCCTAATGCTTAAAGTGACCGTCCTGCTCGTTAAATTTCATGCGCCTCAGTTTACTTTGTGATAACGATAACGCTTTCGCAGAAGCAATACACTATTAAAGAATCAGAAACAACAACTTTGGTCGTTCGTTCGTTCAAGTCAGGCAACAACGTCTCGAATCGGTTCCCCTGCCGCAATCACAAGCGGGCGATTCGCGCGGTCGTACACTTCAGTTTTGGGATCGATGCCCAGTAGATAGAACATGGTGGCGGCCAGGTCCTCAGGACGGACCGGATGTTCTGCGGGATACATCGCGTACTTGTCGGACGTGCCGTAGGCATAACCACCCTTGACGCCTCCGCCAGCAAGCAGTGCGGTATAGCATTGTGGCCAATGGTCACGACTCTCGTTCTTGTTGATTTTAGGTGTGCGTCCAAACTCACCCATCCAAACAACCAGTGTTTGATCCAGCAAGCCCCGGTTCTCCAGGTCGTCGAGCAAAGTGGGCAGGGTCTGATCGGTCACCGGAAAATGGTACTTGTCGACGATCTTGTACATACGACTGTCGTCAAAGCCGTGCGTGTCCCAACCACCGGATCCGATTTTGCGGCCACCGATGCTGCCCGAGAAGTAGACGGTCACAAACTTCACACCGGTTTCGACCAAGCGTCGGGCGAGCAGACAACCTTGACCGTACGTCGTTCGTCCATAGGCTTCGCGTAGCGGTTCGGGTTCTTCAGAAAGATCAAACGCCTTGCGTACACGATCCGACGTGAGCATCGACAACGCTTTTTCGTAGTACTGGTCAAAGCCAACCGCCGGAGCGGCCTCGTCCAAATATCTGGTTTGGCTATCGATGATCTTCTGCAATTCGCGTCGGCGCTGAAGTCTTGCCATCGACAGGTCCGCAGGCAAACTCAATTCGGGCAATTGAAAATTGGCGTCGTTCGGGTCTTCTTTGAAAAACAACGGATCATGAGCTTTGCCGAGGAAGCTGGCGTGCTGGCCTGGGACGATTGATCCATCGCGAATCACGTGCGGATAGGCCACGAACTTGGGAATGCCGCTTTCAGACGGTGCTAACCGATCGACGACGCTGCCATAGGCCGGATAGAGGCTCAACGAGTCGCGAAGCCGCTGGTCGTCGGACGGCGGGGCGTGTCCGGTGATCGCGTAGTAACCGGCTGACGCGTGGTTTTTCATTTCGTGCGTCATCGTCCGGACGATCGAAACCTTGTCCATGCGCTGGGCCAAACGTGGCAGATGTTCGCAGACCGGCATGCCCGGAACACTGCTGGAGACCGCGCGATAAGGACTGCGAATGCCGTCGGGAGCATCCGGCTTCATATCGAACATGTCGATCTGACTAGGACCACCCCATTGGAACAGGAAGATGACTGATTTGGCCCGAGGACGATGGTGTGTTACCGTCTCGGCCTCTAGCCAGCGACGCATCGATAGTCCCAACATGCCTGCTCCGCCAATGCGTAACATCGCACGACGCGACAGGGCTGAGTTGAAATGTTTGGTGGTCATGTTCGCTCCAAGGGGTTCACACCTTGGTCGATCGATTGTGCCTTAGCTGATTGACGACCTGTGCTTGCGAGGCGGCACGGATGCCGAAAACGTCACACTAACACTAATACCGGAACATAAACTCCTTTGAGTTGGCTAGCGCCCAAGCCAAGTCTTGCAAGGCCGCGCGACGATCGTCCGCCGCTGACAACAAGCCGACACAATTCGACATTTCATGAGCACTAGGGGCTCGTGACAAAGCCGACCAGTAGAGTTCACGGACAGCGTCTTCATCGCTTGTTTGTGACTTGAGCAACCGCGATAGCCGATTCTCTTCAGCAAGTTGGTTGTGAAGTCCTTCGCCGCTGATCAAATAAAACGCTTGAGACAACGTTGTTTCGTCAGAACGTTCGCATTCACAAGCCATCAAGCGCTGTGGCTTGCCAAACATTGTCAGGAATCGATCGTCCGGTGACGGGGGTGTTTCACGACGTCGAACTCGCTGGACGCCGGCCAGCTGGATAGCCCGAATTCCTCGATCGTAGCCATTGAATTCGGGCCACGTGGCGAGGAACTGATGCTGGGCGTCCAGTAGCTGCTCAGCCGTCAAACGCCGCACCTGAACACGAGCGTAATTTGCGTCCGCCAACTCGGTAGGTTCAACTCGAGTTGAGGCGATTTGGTACGTACGGGAACGCATGATCGACCGCACCAGATGGCGGACATCGTATCCATGTCGCACCAGATCGTTGGCTAAAGCATCTAGCAGCTCAGGATGACTCGCTGGGTTGGTCACTCGGAAGTCATCTACGGGATCAACAAGCCCTCTGCCCATCAGGTGGTACCAGATGCGATTTGCCTGAGCCGCTGCGAACTGATGGTTTTTCGGATCGGTCAACCAGTCGGCGAGCTCCTGCAATCGATCTGCCTTTGCGACAAGGCGGTTGCCGTCGGCGGATAAGAAGCGCGGTTCCGCCGGCGCCCCGGTACGCGCGTTTGTGACCTCACCTTCAGTCTTGAGGATCACACGTTGTTCGCCAACGAATTCATTCTTGTCGAATTTGTCACGTCGCTTGTTCTCGACCAGTTCGTAGTCGACTTGTGCGAAAAGGCCGGCCCATGAGTAATAGTCATCCTGCGTCCAGCGATCGAACGGATGGTTATGACACTTTGCACATTGAAGTCGGATACCCAGGAACAACCTGGCGGTCGTCTCACCTCGTGTCAGCGGATCGCGAATTGGCCGATAGTAGTTGGCCGGCGGATGCTCGTAGGTGCTCCCTGTTGCGGCCACCAATTGGGCGACAAACTTATTCAGTGGCATGCCATCGGCAAAGCATTGACGAATCCACCGGTGAAACGTCTCGACGCCGCGCTTGTCTAGCAGCTTTTCTTCGTTGCGTAGTAAGTCCGACCACTTGAGTGCCCAGTGATCGGCGAACTCGGGGCGCGAAAGCAGTGAGTCGATCAGCTGGTTTCGCTTGTCGGGATGAGAACTATCGACCAGTCGCATCGCTTCTTCGGCGTTGGGCGGCCGTCCTAGCGTGTCAAGAAAAGCGCGACGGACAAAGCCGTGGTCATTAATCCGCTGAGCGGGATTCACACGCAGCCGTTGCAGCTTGGCGAACACGAATTGATCGATGTAATTCGCGGGCGTTGGGCCTTCCCAGCGGAAGTCGTCGCTGCCAGGAAGGAAGGCCAGGCGAACGCTGACTTGTTGATTTAGATAGCGAACGGAAATCGCTGTTTCACCGATCGCATCCCGCTGGACTCGACCATGAACTGATACGGTCGCGTTGAGGTTCGATGGCTCGTAGGTGGCCAACCTCGTGACATCCCGTTTCTCTCCGCCTGCGAACTCCGCTGTCACTTGCAGTTGGACTGAGTCCGCTGGGTCCACCACAACTTTTTCAACGGGTGTGACGTCCAGTCGGATGACATGACATGAATTCTGTGGCTTATGCTGACCGGCTCGAATCCACGCGAGCAAGATGCGATACTCCGGGCTATCCAGCGCGAAACGCTTGCCACCTTCGTGAGCGATCTCGGCCAATGGTTTGAGCAAGATCAGGCTTTGAGCAGGATCGTTGCGATTGATTCTTCGCCCACCCAGCTGGTGCGTGAGCGCGAGGTAATCGTGTTCCGCGTCCTGACCCCGCAGCGACAGTTGCAGGCCACCCTTACCATTCAAATTTCCGTGACAGGTACCCATGTTGCATCCAGCCTTGGAGAGTACTGCCATCACGTCACGTTCGAATGTTGGCTGCTCACTACGTGCCTGTCGACACGTCAGCAACAGAACGAATGCAAGGCTCAGCAAGCTGACATTCAACGCGGTCCTTGAAAGAGACAATCGCATCATGAATGCTAAGGCAGGACGGTGACCGAGGCTGCGAACAACAAAGGTGGGAGGCAATCAATGTGAGGTTCAAGGTTGTAAGTGGCACCTGCCGCCCCACGTGCTTGGCGAACGTCGCAAGTCGTCGCCAAACCGGCTCTATTTTGGCAGATCTGCGCGCCTCAAACAATTGTCAACGGATGCATCGTCGCATTATTCACCGATTACGGTCACGACGATCTCGCGTTGACGAGGTTTGACGTCGCATTCCAAGTGGAAGATCTGTTGCCATGTACCCAGTACAGGCCGAGCGTCGGATACCGGTACCGAAATTGACGGACCCAACCACGTCGCCTGCAAGTGCGAATGTCCATTGCCGTCGTGCCACGCCTGTTCGTGGCCATAGTTGGGATTGGGCGGAATCAGACGATCCAACAACTCGGGCAAGTCTCGCTCCAACCCCGGTTCGAACTCGATGGTCCCGATCGCGCCCGTACTTCCCACATTGAATACCTGGACCGTGCCGGAACGAATTCGGCTGCGTGCAACGACATCGGCGACTTCGGCCGTGATGTCGTGCATTTGACGATGTCCTCGCGTGCTGATTTTGATGCGATCTTGGAAAACCATGGAAGGGGGCTCATTGGCGTGTCAGGGATAAGAAGCAACGGCCGACCTCTCGAGCGCCTCGCTTCGCGGACGTCACTCGTAGATGCCGGGCTTTGACAAGCGAAAGCCGCCTCGAGTTTCGGCTTGGATCATCCGATGAGGTCGGCAATCGGCTCGGTGCCGGTATCGACCAAGTACCGTGGTCGACCGGTCAAATCGTCGACCGTTGTCGCGTTCAGGTTGATCCCCATGTTGTGGTACAGCGTCGCAATCACCTCTTGGAAGGTGATCGGCTGATCAACGGCTTCTCCGCCGAGTCGGTCGGTAGCGCCCAACACTTGGCCTGTTTTCATGCCGCCGCCCGCCAGCAACGCACACGATACCTTCGGCCAGTGGTCGCGTCCGGAGTTGTTGTTGATCTTTGGCGTACGACCAAACTCACCCCAAACAACGACCGAGACGTCTCGATCAAGTCCTCGGTCGTACAGATCATCAACCAAAGCGGTGACCGCTCGATCGAGCATCGGCATATCCTCGCGAGCCCGACCAAAGTTGTTGCCATGCCAGTCCCAACGACTGAAGTTCAAAGTCACACAGCGAGCGCCCGCTTCGACCAAACGACGTGCGATCAAGAAGTTCTCAACCATCTTCGGTGCGCCGTCAGCCCGTGGCTTGGGATCCCCCTTGCCATAGCGTGCAATCGTCGCAGGAGTCTCGTGAGAAATGTCCAAGGCTTCAACAAGTTTGGATGAAGTTAGAACGCCCAAGGCTTGCCGCTGAAATGCATCTAAACCGACCACGGCTCCCGACTGATCCACGTCACGCCGCAAACGGTCGAACGCGTGCAATAGAGTCTTGCGGTCCTGAAGGCGTTCCAAAGAAATGCCGTTGAGGATCATGTCCTCTTTTCCATCGGCCATCGGGCGGAATGGCGAATGTGCGACACCCAGAAAACCGGCACGCCCGGGATCGCCCCACGGTTGATGACCGGTCTTGTAGCAAAGACTTACGTAGGGCGGCATATTGGCATCAACAGGACCGTAGAGTTGCGACAAGGTCGAGCCAACCGAAGGCCAACCTCCCGGCGGCATCGGGTTTTCGCGCCGCCCCGTCATGCACTCAAACGCAGCATGACGCCCGGAAGCACCAACGATCGAGCGAATCGGCGCGAATCGATCCATTCGTTGGGCGATCTCAGGGAACAGCTCACAGATTTGAATTCCCGGAACACTTGTCGAGATCGGTTGAAGTGGCCCCCGTATCTCGCTCGGAGCATCGGTCTTGATCTCCCACATGTCTTGATGAGGAGGACCGCCTGGGAGGAACACCATGATCACCGCTTTGTGGTTGCGCCCAATTCCCGATTGCGTTTCGGCGCGCAGTAGCTCGGGCAACGAAAGCCCACCCATCACAAGCCCGCCGATTTTGAGGAAGCCTCGTCTTGAAACTCCATCGCAGAACGAAGCGCGGCCTTCAGGCATTCCCAGTATGCTTAACATCTCGCGAACTCCTTGGCGTGACGAGCGTGACCCTCCGCTTGGCGAATATATATCAAAAACGCTTGATCGGTTCAACGAAACTGCACGAATGCCAACTTATGTGTCTAGTTTATTCGCAGCGTTTTTTCGCGCGTCGGAGGCGACGCCATCGCCTTCGCCTCCTGGGTGAAACCAGAGCGGATTGATACGATGTGACAGTCGTGTCGAAGTGGGGCGGTTTCGAAAGGGCTTTCTTACCAGCGAAAAGAGAATATGGCCAAGAAAACGATAGCAGATGTAGATGTTGCGGGAAAAACAGTCTTGATGCGGGTCGACTTCAATGTGCCGCTGGATGAAGATCAGCAAATCACCGACGATCGTCGCATTCGGATGGCCTTGCCGTCGATCAACTCGGTCCTTGATCGAGGCGGAAAGCTGGTGGTGATGAGTCACCTCGGTCGACCGAAAGGGGAGCCTGATCCGAAGTTCAGCCTCAAACCGGCTGCTGACCGGCTGGGCAAATTGGTAAAGGGACCGGTGCACTTCGCTCATGACACGGTTGGTGATGACGCGCGAGCCAAAGTCGGTGCACTTGAGCCGGGCGGCGTGGTTGTGCTTGAGAACTTGAGATTCAATGGGGGTGAGAAGAGCGGCGACGCCGAGTTCGCCAAAGCTTTGAGCGAGATGGCAGACATCTATTGCAACGATGCCTTCGGAACCTGTCACCGCAAGGACGCGTCGATGTTGGCGGTGCCGCAAACCATGGGCTCTAAGCCGAAGGTGGTGGGCTTTTTGGTTGCCAAGGAGATTCAGTATCTGACCGATGTCATCGCATCGCCAGAGCATCCGTTCGTCGCGATCTTGGGCGGTGCCAAGGTATCGGACAAAATCAACGTGATCCGAAATCTGTTAGGTATCTGCGACAAGGTATTGATTGGCGGGGCCATGGCGTACACCTTCTCATTGGCGCAGGGCGGCGCAGTTGGCGGCAGCCTTGTCGAACCCGACAAAGTTGGCTTGGCGAAAGAGCTCATCGAGATCGGCAAGGACAAACTGGTTCTGCCGGTCGATACGCATTGTGGCGACTCGTTCAGTGGCGACTGCAACAAGAAGGTACTTCCCGCTGGAGAAATCCCTGACGGTTTTCAAGGGCTCGATATTGGACCCGAAACAGGCCGTCTGTACGCAGAGCTCGTCAAGTCGGCCAAGACGGTTGTCTGGAACGGTCCGATGGGTGTATTTGAAATGCCACCGTTTGACGAAGGAACCAAAACCGTTGCTCAAGCGATCGCGGAGGGTGACGGGGTCAGCATCATTGGCGGTGGCGACAGCGCAGCGGCCATTCAGCAATTGGGTTTTGCAGAACAGGTGTCGCACATCAGCACGGGTGGCGGTGCGAGTCTGGCGATGTTGGAAGGACAAGCGTTTGCCGCGGTCGACGCGCTCGACGATTGACTCGGCGTGTCTGTGCAACATGCCAATGCGTCTTCTGAGCTCGACGGCCACAGTGTCTGCGACTCGGACCGAGCCTCTTGCCGACGTGCGCATCGAGACTTGGTGCGAGATTTCGCGCCATCCTGAAACCAAGTCGACTGCCGCAATGGACTACCAACGGATCACCAGCGCGCAAAACGCTCATGTCAAAAACGCCGTCCGCTTGCGGCAAAGGCGCGGACGCGAGCAACAGAATCGCATCCTGATCGATGGTCGACGCGAGATCGAACGAGCGATTGAGGGCCGAGTGTCGATCGAAGAGATCTTCTTGAGCGAGAGTTTCTTCGAGCAGCACCGCGATTCGCCCACGTTGCAACGATTCTCGTCCGCAGCTCGCCTTTTGATCCTGCCTGAGAAACTCGTCGGTCGGATCAGTTATGGTCAGCGCGACGAGGGTCCGGTCGCGGTGGCCGCTACGCCGAGCAAACAACTGCTGCAGCTTCGACTGCCCGAGAATCCTCTGATCGCGGTCTTGGAAGGTGTAGAAAAGCCTGGCAACGTTGGCGCTGTACTTCGAAGTGCAGATGCATCAGGAATTGACGCAGTGATCGTGGCCGATGGGCGGACGGATCTCTATAACCCGAACGCCGTGCGTGCGAGTCTCGGTACGATCTTTACGCTGCAGGTCTGCAGTTGTAGCGATCGAGAGGCCGTCGATTGGCTGGCCACGCGCCAGCTACAGGTTGCGGTGGCGTGTGTCGACGCTGAGCTATCCTATGAACAGTATGATTTCTGTCGTGGCACCGCCATTGTCCTCGGGAGCGAAGCAAAGGGAGTTTCCCAGATGTGGCGCGATAACGACTTTCGGGACATTTCTTTGCCGATGTGTGGTGCGGCCGACAGCCTGAACGTATCCGCCACGGCAGCGGTGTTGTTTTTCGAAGCCAACCGCCAGCGTCGAGTGGCGAAGAAGTGACCGGGTTGGGGAAGGGGAGGTCCTCGCCCTCCCGAACGGGTTTGTTAGCGTGCCTAAGGCATCTGCAAATTGGCGGCGATCAGCGTATTGCGTAGCAGCATCGCCCGCGTCAGCGGTCCGACACCGCCCGGGACAGGAGTCAGATGGCCCGCGACTTCGCGCACCGAATCGAAATCAACGTCGCCAACGAGACCTTCGTCTGTGCGATTGATACCGACGTCGACGACGACAGCGCCGGGTTTGACCATTCCGGCGGTGATCAATCGTGCTTGTCCGACCGCCGCAACCAACACGTCAGCTTGCCGCGTTACGTCAGCCAGATTGTGTGTCTTGCTGTGGCAGACGGTCACAGTGGCATTAGCACATTCGGGACCCAAATGTGAAGTTCGTTGCACAAGCATGGTTGCCAACGGTTTCCCCACGATGTCGCTGCGACCGACCACCACAACATGCTTTCCGCTTACGGGAATGTCGCTGCGATGGAGCAACTGCTGGACACCGTGTGGCGTGCACGGCAGGAATCGAGGGCGACCTTGCATGATCCTGCCGACGTTTTCCGCATGAAAAGCGTCAACATCCTTCCAGGGATTAATCGCATCGAGAATGCGAGACTCATCGATCTGCTTGGGCAGTGGCAGTTGGACCAGGATGCCGTGAATGTCATGCGATTTATTCAGCTGAGCCACCAGGTCCAGCAACTGCTCTTGATCCGTATCGGCTGGCAGTCGATGCAATTGGCTTTCCAGCCCAACCTGTTCGCAATCTCGGCGTTTGTTGCGAACGTAAACCTCGCTCGCTGGGTCGTCACCGACGAGCACGGCGGCCAGTGTTGGCACGGAACCGTTGTTCTCGATGAATTCGGCGACTTCCTCGGCCAACTCGTGCTTGATCTGACTTGCAATGGCTTTCCCGTCCAGTAGTCTGGCGCTCACGCTGATTCGCCCCTCTCGTCAGTAGTTCCCGGATTGGACTTGTTCACGCTCCTTCAAGTCACTCAGCATCGCGTATCGGTGAGCATCGAATCCGCGGCGTCAGGGGTGTGACTGCATGGGAATCGGCTGTGATCCCGACTCACGCTGCGAACTCTTGATGTTCCACGGGTTTCTGGACAACTTGCCGCGCCTCGGACATGAGATACCGTGGGCTCCACGCGCCACATTCTATCGCACGACGCCAGCTGACGTCACCCGGGCGGGGTTAGCTGGTGAAGGCGAACTGCAGCA
>CAJHYQ010000626.1_pt1 | contig 20308 bp, 15 predicted proteins | sample 9198721 | NCBI WGS metagenome assembly CAJHYQ01 (sample SAMEA7708357, study PRJEB35096) | sediment metagenome | biome: marine neritic benthic zone biome [ENVO:01000025]; feature: sediment [ENVO:00002007]; material: shallow marine sediment [ENVO:03000034] sea grass bed [ENVO_01000059] ... | reverse complement strand
GTTTCTGTATCGGAGCCGAGGTCTTGGACAGCAACGATCCGTATGGGTTCGGCGAATCGTGGTTGCTATCCAGCGAGGAAGACTCTCTGTTCGTAACCGTGAGTGAAGAAATCGACCCGGAGACGGACGAACCCTTCGAACTCGATCCCGGCGCTTTCGCCAGTGGGGGAGAGTCGATTACCAATGCGCTCGTTCAGTCGACTGACAACAACACCGAAGGGGGCGGGCACGACGTTCAATACCTGCTGGAATTTGATACTCCGGGAAAATACCACCTGTACATTCGACATCACTCACCGATGGGCCCCGAGGCCAATCGTAATCGAAACGACAGCTTCTATTACCCGATTGAGTTTGGTGAAGAACCCATCCAGCTGAAGGCCAACGGCGATGACTACGGCTTGCTTGAGTCGATGGAATTCCCCGGCGATACGTTCCGTCGCGGTCCTTGGCTCTGGTTCGCGGCGCGTGACGATGTGTTCAACGACGAACAGGATCCGCCAATCGACCAGGACCCAGATACGTTCCTGGAATTTGACGTGACCGAGGGAATGGTTGGCGACACGCTTGTCCTTGACTTTGATCATCGCGAGGACGGAGCAATGTTGGACGCCTTTTTGTTCATCTCCGTCGATAGTGGGCTTCCACCGACGAACGGAGAGGGACCGGACGGCGATGGTTTCTTTGGCCCCGGTGACCTGGTCGACGAAGAATTCGGGCTGCTGAATCTCGGCGTCGAACCTCCTGTTGGTATCCCGGGCGATTACAACGGCGACATGGTCGTGGACGCCGCCGACGTGGATCTGCAAGCGGTCGCCATGAAGACGCCTACAGAGAACCTGGAGACCTTCGACGAGAACAATGATGGCCAAGTCGACTTCGACGATCGTGTTATCTGGGTCGACAGCCACAAAGGCACGTGGATGGGCGACTCGAATTTGGACGGCGAATTTAGCAGCGGCGACCTCGTTCAAGTATTTGCCGGCGGGCTGTACGAAAAGGACGAAATGGCGCTTTGGGGTCAGGGTGATTGGAACGGTGACATGCGGTTCGGCAGTGGTGACTTGGTCGCTGCGTTCGCCGCTGGCGGCTACGAAGTTGGACCTCGTGAAATGGCTCCACCCGCAGTGCCGGAACCGTCGACTTTGGGCATGACGCTTCTCGGCATTGTCTTCCTCGCCACGCGATGGCGACGTGGGAAGTAGTCAGCGAGAGGAGCACAACATCGAACCCGAAGCGTGAGAGGATGAGCGAGGGACGAAACACTTGTTTGTGGCACATGTCCCCATTACCCTCGATCACCCTCCCACGCTTCGGGTTACTTTTTTAGCACTCATCTCATGCGGGCACCCTCGTCCCCCGGCCTCACGCGTTCCACGCGTTGGTGTTGCACGTTCGTAAACCTGCTCTGCGCCCCCGCGAGCTGAAAACACATCCGTGCCCGCGGTGCTTCCTCCATTTCTTGATCGATGTAGAATGTCGATCTCTGCCGTTACGGTTTGCGGGAGCCGCAATGGATCCGCTTTGTTCGGTCAGGTTCTCAAGGGAGGTCAAGTCGTGTCTCGACAAGCGATAGCGATCGTACTGCTCGTGTGCAATGCAACTCTGGCCGCAGCCGAAGAAGACGTCCTGATCGCCGATTTCGAAGGCGATTCGTATGGCAACTGGCAAGTCGCCGGCCGAGCCTTTGGTAAGGGCCCGGCGAAAGGCACGTTGCCCGGGCAAATGGCGGTCACCGGCTTCCAGGGTACGGGGCTGGTCAATAGCTTCCTCGGCGGTGATGGCACAACAGGCACTCTCACGTCTCCTCCACTAAAGATTGAGAGAGACTATCTGTCGTTTCTCATTGGAGGCGGTGCCTACGAGGGCGCGACCTGCATGAATCTCTTACACAGGGGAAAGGTCGTTCGCACGGCCGTCGGTCCGAACTCCGAACCGGGCGGCAGCGAAGAACTGATCCCACATTTTTGGGACGTCAGAGACCTCTCTGGTCAAACCGTCACTCTTCAGATTGTCGACAAGGCGACCGGAGGATGGGGACACGTCAATCTCGATCACATTCAACTGACCAACGAGAAGCCAAAGATACCGGTGCGGCTGGCCAGCCAAACGAAACAGCTAAATCTCAACAAACGATATCTCCTCTTTCCAATCCGTAACGGCGCACGGCAATGCCGAGTAGACCTTGAGATCGATGGCGCGAATATCCGAGAGTTTGACGCCGAATTGGCGAGCTCGGCCGCGGAAGCCAGCTTCTGGTCGTTCTTAGATGTTCAGGCGTGGCGAGGAAAAGAAGGAGTGCTCAGCGTCAAAGGCGCGACGCGAGAATCCCTGGCATTGATTATTCAGTCTGACGAGATTCCAAACGCCGACAGATTCTACGACGAGCCTTTGCGTCCCCAGTTCCACTTTTCACAAATGCTGGGGTGGAACAATGATCCAAATGGCATGGTCTACTACGACGGTGAGTGGCATTTGTACTTCCAACACAATCCGTATGGATGGAAATGGGGCAACATGCACTGGGGACATGCCGTCAGTAAAGATCTCGTGCATTGGGAGCAACTGCCAATCGCCATCTATAACAAGCGGCGAGGAGACTACGCATTCTCCGGGGGAGCGGTCGTCGACGTGGGCAATACGGCGGGCTGGCAGATCGGAGATGAAAAAGTCATTGTTGCATCCTGGACCAGTACGGGCCGGGGCGAGTGTGTCGCCTACAGCGATGATCGTGGCCGCACGTTTACAGAATACGATGGAAATCCAGTCGTCAAGCACGAGGGGCGCGATCCAAAAATCATCTGGTATGAGCCCGGCAAACACTGGGTCATGGTGGTCTACAATCAGTCGAAGGCCGACGGTCAGGCAATTGCCTTCTACAACTCAGATGATTTGAAGGACTGGAATCTGACCAGCAAGCTAAGCGGATACTATGAATGCCCCGAACTATTCGAGCTTCCGATTGATGGCGACAAGAACAATACGAAGTGGATCGTATTCGCCGCCGACGCGCAGTACGTGATCGGCAGTTTTGATGGAAAGAGGTTCGAACCAGATCATTCTGGAAAGCATCAACTGCACCACGGGGATTACTACGCGTCGCAGACGTTCAGCAACGCGCCCAACGGACGACGGATCCAGATCGGTTGGGCTCGAATTGCGATGCCCAACATGCCATTCAACCAGACCTTTACATTCCCTCACGAGCTGACGTTGCGAACGACTGAAGATGGGGTTCGTATGTTTGCCGAGCCGGTGGGCGAAATCGAAATTCTTCACAAGCAGAAGCATTCAACCCGAGATGACAAACTGTCGGACGGCAGACCCGTCGCACTGAACACCGCCGGTGACATCTTCGACATTCGCGCAACACTCGAAATTGGCGACGCCACGCATGTTGGCCTCGATATCGGTGGCAATTTGGTGACCTACGACGTTCGACAATCACGGCTCAATGGTGCCGAGCTGAAACCGATCGACGGTCGCGTCCGATTTCAGGTATTAGTTGACCGTCCCCTGCTAGAAATCGTCGGCAACAATGGACGAGTCTATATCACGCAGCGGCGTGAGAAGATTGGCGATCTGGAATCGGTCAAGGCATTTGCCCGCGGCGGGGATGCCAAACTCGTCCAGCTCGAAGTCATTGAGCTGCAGTCAATCTGGAACAACTAGTTCGCGAAGCTCACTGCCGCCGGGCTGCCAACAACGCTTCGTCTCAGCAGAGCCGTGTCGCCATATCAAAGGAGTGATCAGATTTGCTGACGGAAATTGCGATCATCATTCTCGCGGCGCTGTTGGGAAACGTGATTTTCTCACGATGCGGTCTGCCGGGCATTCTCGGCATGATCCTCGCGGGAGTCGTGCTTGGGCCCAGTGTACTGAACATGATCGACGAGCCCGTTTTGAATCTGTTGAAGGAATTCAAGACCGTGGCTTTGATTGTCATTTTGATTCGAGCTGGGCTCGGGATCAGCAAACAAACACTGAACCGGATTGGGGGACCAGCGATCCGCATGGGCTTCGTCCCGTGCATCGTCGAGGGATTCGCCGTCACCGCCGCTTCGTATTACCTTCTACAGCTTCCTTTCTTCGAAGCCGGCATGCTCGGTTTTATCATCGCGGCTGTCTCACCTGCAGTCGTCGTGCCTCAAATGCTTGAGTTGAAGGAAGGAGGATTTGGCAAAAGGAAAGAAGTACCCACGTTGATTCTTGCCGGAGCATCGGTAGATGATGTATTTGCCATCACCATCTTCGGTGTCTTTGCAGGGCTCGCCAGCGGCGCGGCTGCCAATGTGGGTCGACTGTTAATCGCGCTTCCCGCCGGGATTCTGCTGGGAGCTGCGATTGGCGTCGGGATCGGACTGGTGCTGGTTTGGTTCTTCAAGCGATTCCATTTGCGGGATACCAAGAAGGTCATTCTGTTCATGATCATCGCCGTGGTTTTCTATGATCTCTCCGAGACACAAACGGTGCAGCAGGTGCTTCCGATCGCGGCGTTGCTGGGCATTATGGCAATCGGGTTTGTCATCTTGGAGAAGTACGACATGTTGGCCAATCGGCTGGCCTCAAAATTCCAGAAGATCTGGGTGCTCGCCGAGATCCTTTTGTTCGCTTACATCGGCACCCAGGTACGGCTGGGAGAACTAACCGGGGCGCTGGTCGGAGTCGGCCTTATCATTCTGGTGATCGGCTTAAGCGTACGTAGTCTGGGAGTCTGGCTCTCACTGCTCGGGTCGGAGCTCAACGGTAAAGAGAGGCTCTTCTGCATGATCTCGTACTTTCCCAAAGCAACCGTTCAAGCAGCGATGGGTGCCGTACCGCTGTCCATGGTTCTGGAAGGAAAGACGACCAGCATGACTCAGGAAAGTGGACAAACGATCCTGGCAATCGCGGTGCTGAGCATCGTCGTCACGGCCCCGCTGGGTGCGATCGGTGTGAAACTGGCCGGCCCGCGGCTGCTGGAACAGGAATAGAGTCGTCCGCCTCGATACCGACAGCTGGCTCGCTTGCGGTTTACCGCGAAGCTACGTCCCTTCTGCTGCCACGTCCGTGGGAATCGCTATAGGTGGCAAGAGTGAACCATGGGTGAGCTATGCTTGCTCAAACCGTTGATCTTTCGTCGGTGTCATCCTTTGCAGCAGGGTCCGCAAGAATGAATCCATATTATACGCACGAATCCGAGGTCGGCTCCGTTTATGACGTTGCCAGTTACAGCCGCTTCAAACCCATCGCTACGGCACTGGCGGCGCTTGCCTTCGCCTTCTTCAGCGGACTCGGAGCCGTCTACTTCTGGAATCCGGATCTCATCGATCCCAATCCGTCCGAGATATGGGTAGAAGCTCACCAGGATGCCAAGGATCTGATGACAGATCATCCGATTGGGACCAAAGTTGGTGTCGGACTCTCTGCCCTTTTTTCTGCTTTGTGTCTCGCCATGTCGCTTTCGTGTATCTGCAATTCAATCTCCGGCAATTATCACATTCGCGTTGGAGAGGGAGGAGTTTCACTGCGTGTTCCCGATGCCTTGTGGGGTGTTCTGGAAAAAGACATTCCGTGGTCTGAAATCTCCGAATTGAGAGTGATTCAGGAAAAACGACTCGGTGCCCTGTCTCGTAGCGCGGGCAATCTCGGTGGCGAAATCGAACTTCATTTGTACGACGGTACGACGCATGACATCCGACTCGACCACTTCAAACAAGATGCGTGGCTGATCCACCAAAGAATCCAGGAGATGAAGGAAGTCAGGCCATCTGACCTGAGCGAAGATGACGCAAACTGGCAAGTCGACAACGATCAACAGTTTACGCTGCAAGATGTACGGTGATCCCGGACAACGATGATCGCTAACAAGCCCTCTCGATCCCAGCACCATGTTACTGAGCTAGATAAGCGAAACTTCTGATGATCTGGTACATGCTCAGGTGGCCCGCGACACTGCTGCTGAAACCAGCAATGTTTCTGTTGAAACATCTGCTCGGCAAGAAGTGTGGTGATGTTGTCGTCATCGATCTGGCATGCGAAGGTGATCTCCCGGATTTCCACGACCAGATTGACCGCGCTCTGGATTACATTCGACAACGAGATCCGCAGCGATCAGCGTGGGTTGAAGAGCGGCTTAACTTCATCATCAGCACCTCGCTGCTATCCTCTGGTGGTACGTACTTCAAGAGCAGTCGCTCGTGCTAAATCCGTTTCGCACGATACTATGAGAACGCTGTCGGGTGGGGTGAATTCAATGACGAGTCGCAAGCCATTTTCACCATGAGCTTGGCATCGATCATCGTCCACGAGGCCACGCACGCACGAATCGACGATCGCGGCATTCCCTATGACGAGCAGCGACGAGATAGGATCGAGCGCCTCTGTCGCCGTCAACAGCAACTCTTCATGCAGCGGGCCGAGCCTGAGTTCCGAGACGCTTTCGGAAACTCGGTCGACTGGTCGGAAGTTTACAGGTTTGATGATGTCGAGCCATGGTATGAAGAGTACTGGTCCAAGTCGCGGTGGAAGCACGTCGGCGAAATGCTGGGCCGCGCATGGCGCAAGCTTCGTGGGACCGAAGAGCAAGTGGCGTCGGCCACTTGGCAGGAATCACACCGCAAGCATTGGGACTTCGTCCAGGAATACCACGTCTGGTCAACGTCGATGCTCTACACCAGAGGTTGTAGTCATGCGACGTCAAACAATCACGAACTCGCCATCACCGATTTTCGTCAGGTCGTGACGCTACATCCGGATCATACCGACGCCCTGGTAATGCTCGGGTCGCATTTGTACTTCAGTAAGCGTTACGAGGAGTCTCTACAAGTCTTCCTTGAAGCCGACCGAAAGGGCTACCCCGATCTGGCAGAATGGATCGTCAGCGCCCTTTGGAGATTAGAAAGGGTTGAAGAAGCATTGGAGTGGCTGAAGCGATCGCCTTCCGACCCTCGTGACTCGGACCTGCTGGGAACGAGGGCAATGCTTCTGTTGGATCTGCAGCGCGAAGAGGAAGCACTACAAAGCCTCAAGTTGTCGCTGGTCGACCAAACGGTCACGTTCAACTCGAACGCCTACTCGTACCTCGTCATGAAGGCCCAGCTGTTGCAGAAAATGGATCATATGCAGGAGTTTCTTGAAGCTCGACATCAACTCGAAACCATCCAGGACGATTGGCATCGAGGGTGTGTGTCGACACCTCTCCAAATACCTGGCTACGTGATAGAAACGGACCCTCAAATGTTCGAACCAGGAGTCAGCACGTTTGGTGCAACCGTGTTGATTTGCCCGGACGAACCCAACACGACTGAACACGCTCAACTTCTGGAATCCATCGCCACACGGATTGCAGAACGGATTGAGTCTGATTCGAACGACTACGAAAGCATTTATCTACGTGGGCTCTTGACCTACCAAGAGTATTATCCGTGGCGCGAGGTCCCGATGAGTCTGACCGAGGGGCGCGAAGTCTGGGCAGTCGATTTGAATCTGGATCGTATCTTTCTGCCCGGCGGTTATCTGGAAGGGCGAATCATACAGTGCTGGACCGCCATGACGAACCGGGGGCAATTCGTGTGGCTTTGCGACGATGCTCTCGACTCCAAAACCCGCGAGGATAGCCAACCATTAACCGCCTCCTACTGAACCCCACTGTCTGCGCGGATTTCCGCAAGTGACGCTCTATTACGGTGTGTGGTCGCGGGCTCATTCAGCGAGAAACCCGGCAGAATGTCTTTGTGCCGTTCGCCGAGGTTGATCTTGCACTGCGAGCGGGCGGTTGGGCGTGACTTCGGCAGCCCACCACGATAAGATGAATCGGTGTTGCAGAGGCCATCAAATACCGGAGCGACCCGATGAACGACTCCAACCCAGACCTGCCAATAGAGCAGGACTGCTGAGCGTCGAAGGAGCAACCGTCGCCGTGTGCGGCGGAGCCCGAGACGCAATCGTCGAACCGCAGCGAAAGATTCGCAAGTTTCGGAGCGTTGCTGTCGGCGTTCATCGCTTCGAGCTGATGCTGGTTGCCGCCCCTGTTGATTGTGGGCGGGATCTCCGGTGCGGGGATGACAGCAATTCTCGAATCCTATCGACCGCTCTTCATGGTCGCGACATTTGGCTTACTGGGTCTGGCCTTTTATTGGACCTATCGACCTGGGTCTGCCAAGTCCACGAAGATGATGGCGCTGAACAAGATCATGTTGTGGAGTGTCACGTTTGTCGCCGCGCTGTTTCTATTCTTCCCCCAATTCGTGACACAACTGGCCAGTGCAGACGGCGGCTTTACGAGTGACATGCAGCGTTCCGTGATCAAGGTCGAGGGTATGACGTGCCCTGGGTGAGTGCCTACGGCCGAGGCGGCCCTTCGCAAGGCACCGGGTGTGCTGGCAGTCGAAGTTGATTACGAGTCAGGGCAAGCGACAATCGGAACGGCCGCCGGAGAAACCATTCCGAGGCAAGCGGTCCTCAAGGAACTCGCAGCGATTAAGTACAGCGGCGAGTTTATCGAGCCAGAATAGCGGGTACGCCCGACGTCACCTACGATGCCCGACGCATCACTTCGGGCTCGGCTTTGTCACGCAACGACTTTACCAGATCGTGGTCAAGTGTGCGCGTTCGATGCATGTCAATGGTCGCCTTCGCGCCTGTCGCTGGATCGAATGATTCATCGGTAACGCCTGTGACATCATCCGCCGAGATCCAGCCCTTGCAACGAAAGAACCAGAGCATGCCGACAGCCGTCCCCAGCATCAAACACCAGATCATTGGATAGCTCCAGGCGAAGTTCAGCTCCGGCATGTTCTCAAAGTTCATTCCGTAGATGCCGGCGATGAACGTCAACGGCACAAAGATGCTGGACATAATCGTCAATGTCTTCATCACCTCGTTCGAACGATGTGCAACCGATGACAGATAGGTGTTGAGCAATCCCGAACTCATCTCGAGGTACATGTCGACGACTTCGGAGGTCTGCACACAATGCTCGTAAGTATTGCGAAGGAACAGCTTAATCTCGTCACTTATATAGTCGTGATCTAAGACCAGCAACGCTTGTACGGCATCTCGCTGAGGCCAGATGGCGCGGCGAACGTTGACGAGACGATTTCGAATTGAGGTAATCTGTCTCAACAAGGTCGGGTTTGGATTAACCATGACCTGTCGCTCGAGAAGCTCCAGTTGGTCTCCCAGAGTCTCGAGTACGGGATATGCGGTATCGACGGCGGTGTCGAGTACCGCGTAAGCCAGATAGCCGGCTCCATGTCTTCGCAAGCGGGCTGTCGGACACGCGAGTCGGTGAACGATTGGCTCAAAGCGATCGCTGTACTTCTCCTGGAACGTGATGACATAATTGGCACCCATCACCAGGCCAATCTGCGACACACTGAGATTCAGTGCGTTGGGCATGGTGACAATGCGTCCGATCGCTAGAAGCTGTTTCGAATGCAGTTCCGCCTTTGGTCTTTGCGGAACGTTGACCATGTCTTCCATTGCCAGCGGATGAATTTGATAGAGCTCAGCAATGCGCTGCAATAACGCTTCGTCGCCGAAGCCTTGAATATCGATCCAGCAGACTTCGTCGTCCGGAAACTCGGTTGGCAGTTGGGAACCATCTGTAAGTTTCTCGTCCGAAACCGCATCACGCGAATAACGAACAATGCGAATCTGGGTAGGCTGAGCCTCGGCACTAATCAGCAGTGTGCCCGGTCGAGCACCGGCTTGTGGATGGTATTTTCGAAACATAGGACTTGCCTCGATGAACGTTGAATAGCTAGGCAGCGTCGATGCGAGACAGTGAAGCCGTTTCGCCTTGGATCATTTGACGCACATTCACTTCGATGGGTGAGAGTGTATCCAGATGAACGTCCCGCTGCGGGAAAGCAATTGTTATGTTTTCTTCGCCGAACATCTGATCAACCGCGATGCGAATATCACTGGCGACTCTCTCGCCCTGCATGACGGTCCGCATATGAAGCCAGAAGTGGGCTTCGAACAACAACGAGTTGTCACCAAAGTCCTTGAACAGAATGATCGGCTCCGGATGATCAAGTACATCCTTGTGTCCGAGGACAGCGTCACGAAGAAGCTCGGCGACTCTTTTCACCGGAGAACCGTAGGCTACGCCAACTCGAACGACGGTACGGATACGAGTGTCGGATAGCGTCCAGTTCGTGACGTTGTTCTCGAGGAAACTGCTGTTGGGAACGATGATCTCAACATTCGAGCCTGTCTTGACGCGAGTGCTTCTGGCTCCGATGTGTTCGATCGTGCCATTCAGACCTTCAATGTCGACCAGGTCACCGGCTCGGACGGGTCGTTCAGCGAGCAGAATCAAACCACTGATAAAGTTATTGAGCACGTTTTGGCTGCCGAAACCGACTCCGATGGCGATCGCACCGCCCATGAAGGCAAACACCGTCAGCGGCAGATTGATGACTTCTAAGGCAACAAATCCGAAGCATGTCAGCAACAGATAAAATGCGATGCTCTGAAATGCGACCGCGGCACCTTGGGTCATACCCAGCCTGGGGAGAATTCGATTTCCGAGAATGCGACTGAAGATTCGAGCACAACCGATCCCCAGCAATAACAGCAGTGTTCCGCGCACGACCTTGCTGACCGTGACGGGGCGATCGTCGACCGACGTGATCTCGTAGTTCCAGAACGCGTTGAAAGCTTGACCAGCTAAGACCAAACGATCCTCAGCCGACTCCGGGTCGATCGCGTGATCCAACTCTTCGCCGAATCGTCGTAGCAGTCGGTTCGCCGTCTTGACCAACACCAATTGTGTCCCGTACTCCATGATGGATTGCTCCAGCGCCGACGCTTGACGCTGAATCAATGCTTCTAATTCGGGATCTATGTCGCCACCCACTGCCAGCCGTTTCCGAATTGTTGCCAGATCGCTCATCCGTTCGTCGGCACGAATTTCAATCAGTCTCTGAAATCGTCCCACCTCTGCCTTTGTCACCCGAAGTTGCTCTCTCCACTGCGTACGGTCGTCAACGGTACCTTCATCATTGACAAGCTCGTACCGCTGCCGCCAACAGTTGCGAATCACGCCGGCATAGGCCAGTACACGTTGAAGCAGCGAAACGTGCTCTTGATTCAGTTCGTTTAAGAGCGTCCACATCGCCGCTTGTTCGACCAACAGAGGCGACTTAACCTCGGATTGCTCCAGCAAGCGATTTGATTTATGAAATCGACGATCCAGATCGCTCAGCTTTTCGGATGCCTCGTCAAGCAGCCGTTTGTAATCGGCCTCCGCCGCATCGATCACGGCAATCTTTTCATCCAGTTCAGCACGCGAGAACTGAGCGACGTTGCGTGCCTGAGCAATCTGCTCTTTTAAGTGCGTGAAACGAGAATTGCTCAGCTCCAATTCAAGCTTGTTTATCTCAAGCTCCAGCTCTCGTTGACGAACCGATTCTCTGGTCACGCGACTTGCCAGTTTGGCCAATTCATAGTCACGCTCCGACAGCTTCAGTTCCTTGTTGGTATCGAGCTGCTCTCGCACGCGGCGACGTTTGGCTTCGTTCTCATGAAATGCTTTTCGCGCTACCTCCAACGATGCGTTCGCTGCGTCGATCTCCAGCAAGATCGAATCCTGACGTGACTGCTCCGCATCGCGCCGATCCCGCATCTCATCCAGTTCGAGAAACGAGCACGGCTTGCCGCCCGTCGTGGCCAACGTTCGCAGAGATTCCGTCTGTTCGTGCGCCCTCTGCACCTCTTCCTGTAAAACTGCTTTGCGTCCTAGATTTGCTTCGCGATTCGAGAATAGAACGTCTAGCCACTTCAACAGTTCCACCTGTTGAGTCAAATAAGGCGGTGTTGGCTCTTCGGGCACATTCTGCCGTCGCGTATCGATCGCATTTTGCACACGCGCCAGCCGTTCGGCTACGTCGGTCCGATCCTGGAGTCCATCATGCGCCGTAGTCTCGGTAAGTGCCGACTCCAGTGGCTTTGGCTGCGCGGACTTCTGACCCGCCGCTTGCTTGAGGACCTGCGCAGGGGTTTGACCGTACAGGGTTGCAGCCAGCGTAAGATCCAGAACAACGAAAGCGACGATACAAGTACGGCACCACTGAAATTGACGCCTATCAAGATCGAGGAATTGTCTTTGGGTCATTGTACTTCCTTGGGATCAGGCGCTCGCGTCCGAGTACCTCTTGGCCTTATCCGGGTCTGAAGCAGCGACCCCATGGGCCACAGCACTAGTAGCGTGTGGGGTTCGTAGGAGCCGTCTCTTTGGGCGGTGGTGGCAGCATCAACGTACGATTGGCGCTAGCAGACATCAGCGTGACATATTCACGTAGCAGTTGATGCGTTGTGACGAACTCCGGCCGCTGTGCCAATGTTGAGAATTGCGGATTTGCGGCAACGCTCGCATAGCGTTGAAGAGTTGCCGTCAGTACTTCAACGTCAATGTTGACCCCCGCCTTCAATACTCCGGCCGGGGGCACCAGAAACGTCTTCCAATTGGTATCCAGTAGCAATGCGAGTTGCTCCCAAGATCGCGTCAATTGAAGTCGCACCATCTCTGCGGGCTCGGCAGATCTGACCGTTGAGGGGGGTGCTTGTACGGTCGTTGGCGTTTGAAAGGTAGCTGTTGGTTGAACGTTCGGCTGCCGCTGCGAGTGCGGATGGGGCTGAACCGTCGGAATGGCTTGGGGATTGGGCAGCGCCTGTGGGTGTATTTGAGTCGCTGGCTGAAGTTGCGGACCCACCTGCTGCAGCTGCGCGACCGTCTGGGCATTCGCTGGCACCTGAGCTGTTGGAACTGCTTGCACGTTGGGTTGAACGGTCGCGTGGAAATTCAGGCGATTGATGAGATTCGTTGCACTCGCCGGTATCGTCGGAGGTTGATTGGGTTCCGTCGTTCGATAGAAGGTCATCGCAGCCGCATGATCGATCTGCAAAACGGAACCGTCGAACGAAACACCTACAAATGCTCCACGACTTCGTGAGTAGGAAAGGATCTCGGCCGCTAGACGACCATCAGTCGCAGCTGCTGCTTGACGACCGACCGGCCCGGCGGCCGCCGCTGCGTCCACACCAATGGTGAGCTTGCCATTCATCAAGTTTGTAATACTGTTTCGTGTGCGGAAAACGAGGATCACGTCGGTTGACTGAATACCTGCTTGCCAACCGACACTACCACCGGTCATGGAAACAAATGCAGGTGGTTGCCATGCTCCATCGTCACCTCTGACGACCACGACACCGCGGCCATGACGAACACCGATGACGAATCCTCCTTTCACGACCCCCGGCACAATCGCCAAACCATGGGCTCGCAGAAGCATCCTGTTGGGGATCCGCCGCGTGGGTATGAGCATGACATCATCCAACACCGACTTTGCGGAATTGACAATCGCATCTTCGCGCGTCTGCGCCAGCGCCATCGGAGGAAGTATTGCCAGTGGTAGCAGCAGCACGAAAATCAATCGAATCACGTAGGAAGTAGTCATAGTCCCGCACCACTAAGAGTGAATGGGCAGACGAAATACGATACGTCGGCGATTGAGCGGGCCGGATTGTAGGGGAAGCATGATTTGGCAACAACCGGAATCAGTTGGCGTTGCCTCGGTCGTCACGCCGCCTTCTTGCGATAGCGATGAAGCCCGCTGACGACGTCGTCTTCGACTTCGTTCGTGGTCGCCACGTGGAGGACGCCGCGGTTAGGTCGCAGTCGCATAACAATGAGAAGCATCGCTGTCATAAAGATCAGGGTGAGAATCCCAAGCTGGGCCAATCGCTTGAAGGTGTGATCTGTTAAGAAGACGCCTCTTTCGGTGATTTCATCCAGCCCTTTGGTGAGCGCGGGTTCGGACTTTGCGAGCAACGCATCTGCGTAGGCGGATAGTTCCTGGCCGACTAGAACTCTTTCAGTGCGCATCGCGTCTACCACGGCTACTCGCTCGTCCCGCAACTGAGCCATCGTCTCACCGAGCATTTGGTCGACAGCGTCAAGTGCTGCCATACGTTCCTGGGTGACGGCCTTGAGCATATGATCCCGTTCTCGCTCAACCAGCTGTGGAAGTGCCTCACCAACAGCCGCTAGGCGATCAATGGCCCCAGCGGTTACGGACAGATCTTCAAGCGGAGCTGCCAGAATGCTGGACGGCAGGGATTCCATCAACATCAACTCGCTTTGCCATCTTGCCTGCTTAGGCAGAAACTCGGCATATAACGCCGATAGCTTATGAAGCTGATCGAGACGTTGGTCGAGGCCGCTGACCACGTCCATGAGCTCCTTGTTCGTGACTTCAATCCGCTCAATGTAGTCCGTATATCGCGCTGCAATCGACGCTCGGCGAAAATAGAGATCACTGATCGGGTGGTCACGAGCAAAGGAAATCACAAAATCCTCGCCAATCGGAAAGTCCGTTCCGATGCGCGACTGAATCCCGACCAGAGGCTGATCCAGTTGACGACAAGTCTGCAGCGCCAGCCCCTGCCAACGACCAAACAACGGAGTGTCGCTTGTGTGTTCCAAGAGCGCAATCGATTGCTTGTTCAGAATCCAGATGTCAAAAAAGGCACTGAGGGCATCCGAGCGAGATGCGGCCTGAAAGCAAGTTGAAATACCATTGGTCTTCCACAGCAGGGCATTAATTCGGATCTGCCGGTCGGTCTCCTGCGCTAGAATCTGATCCGCGGTCGCTTCAACATCATCGGCAAATCGTTTGACATAGTCATCGAGCATCGCACGTAATTCCAACGACGAGAGCCCTGCTGTTGTCGAAGCTTTCTGCTCGAGCAGTCCACCGTACGGCTGAATCGTTTGACAGCCCACCGAAGATCCGACCCAAACGACCGCCAAGCAAATCGTCACTACCATGCGCGCATACATGTGCCCCCCATTACCAAGCACGCTAGTGACGATCAAGAGCAACCCGAGACGACGCTGCGCTACGGACGCTGACCTTCTAGGGGACGCTCGTGCCACCGATAGCGTTGCATTCCCGGCAACGTCCTGATCTTGAGTCAGGTGGGCTCCTCTGATAGAAGCCGCAGCCAAGTCAGTTGCAGCATCTCAATCGTCTCCCCTCAACTCAATGCAAAGCGCGCGATGTCACAAAAGAAAACGATAGCTCAACACATTGTCAACCTCGCGACACCAGGTCTGCCGAAGGGAGCCAAGAAGGTAATTGCCAGCCGATGGGGAGCACGCTTGACGCTTGGACTGCTGACCGGATTGGCGTGTTCTGGGATCGTCGTTGTCGAATGGGAAGGCCGTCGACCTCACGTCAGCCTGAATCGTGATCGAATTGCTCAGGTCCGAACATTGGCCCAGCAAGCGCGGGACCAGGTCAACACCAACACGAACGCCGAGCCTTCGAACACCGCAGACAGTAAACAACGTGGTCTTACAAAACTTGCCGCCAATCGGCGGGATCGATCGACGATTCGGGTCGCAAGTTTCAATATCCAAGTCTTTGGCACGTCAAAGGCCAAAGATCCAGAAGTGATGAAAATCCTTGCCGACACCGTTCGACGCTTCGATGTCGTGGCCATACAGGAATTGAGGACGACTGACCAAGGAGTGATGCGTCAATTTGTCGACCTGATCAATGCCGGAGGCGGGGTGTACCAGTATGTCGTTGGACCTCGCTTGGGTCGTTCCAACAGCAAGGAGCAGTACGTCTTCGTCTTCGATACTAACCGCGTCGAGATCGACCCAGCTTCGGTCATCACCATCGAGGATCCCGCAGATCACCTGCATCGAGAACCACTCATAGCTCGCTTTCAGACAAAGACAGCTCCTCTACAGAAGCCGTTTAGTTTCATCCTCGTTAACATTCATACCGACCCGGACGAGACCAAGACCGAACTGGATGCCTTAGGGCACGTCTACCAGGCCGTGCAGCGAAACGGGTGGCGAGAGGATGACGTGATTCTGCTTGGTGACTTGAATGTGAGCCACAAGAAGCTCGGTTTGTTAGGCAAGGTCCCGGACATCACCTACACCGTGCATGGCGAACCAACTAACACGCGAGGCACCAAATCGTACGACAATATCGTCTTTACGCGGACACCAACCAGCGAATATACCGGGCAGTCTGGGATACTCAATCTGCAATCCGAATATGGCCTAACGACGAAGCAGGCCCTAAAAGTATCCGATCATTTTCCCGTCTGGGCCGAGTTCTCGATCACCGAAGGTGGCCAGTCAACTCGTTTTGCTTCGAGTCGACCAACTCGTCGAGAAGAAGAGTCGACCGAAGATGTGAACGCTCGCGAGCCCGAATTCGTTTCGCAACAACCGACGGCCACTTCGCCCGCTTCGTACGGGACAACCCAACAGCCACAGCATGCCACGTCACGCATGGCCGGTTGGCTAAGAGGGGAAACCGATCGCAACACCAACCCTCAGCAGCAGCAACAGCTTGCCCCGCAACAGCAACCGCAACAGTTGCAAACCGAATACCAACCTGTGACCGGACCATCGAGTGATCCGCCGGCGGAACGTCGTCGTCGGTTCGGCTTACGTCGCCCGCGTCTATTCAATCGCTAGGTTCGGACGCACGCCCATCACCCAGGGTTTCGCTGGCCAAACGCGACAGGTGTTCATGACCACTGTCGCGCGCAGCATTCAAAGCCTGACGGATCGCCGGCGAAGAACAACCAATTCTTTGCACCGCCCAGATGGCTCGTTCGCGAACAAACAGCGCGTTCTCAGATGAAATCACTGCGGCCAGGGCATCACTTGCAGAGGTAGCCTGATCCTCAAGCCTTCCCAGCAAGGTCGCAGCCCAATAGACGACGTCAGGGCTGGCGTTGGCAAGCAACAGCTTAAGTGCATCAACGCGCGCAGCCGGCGGCGGTCCCAACTGCTCCAAGGCGGCAAACGCCCACTCGCGCGTGAGTTCGTCGGTACCGCACGCGGCGACCAACTCGATACAGGCTTCGCCGCCATCTGGACCGAGCTGCGCCAACTCCTGGGCGGCCGCAGCCCGTTGACTCGGATCCGCACTAGCCAGCAGTTCGGCAAGCTCTCTTACGGTCAACTCAGCTCTATCCATCCGAGATTGGACTTAGCATCCACTACAGTTCTCTCCACTGGCCAGCCGCCGGTGCCGGGAAGAAGCCCTTGTCGTTAGCGGTGACAGGCGCAGGACTATCGTAGGACAGGCCGTCCAAGTAGTCACAGAACTGGAATTTTGAATTTGTAACGTCTTCCCAGGTGACGATCTGATTCGAGTGCGCGGCCGCTCGCCCCATCAACGTGGCGTAGTCCGCATAGACGGCACGTTTGCCTTCGTTGTGAGATTTGTCGTTGCGGATGCTGTCGATGAAATCGATCCACTCATAGTCCCACGGGTTTTTCGCATCCGGTGTCGGCGACCAAGCGATGTTGTCGTCCGCGATTTGCTGGTCGTTAAACATGTGGACGGTCGCCCGATGGACATTACCGGAGAACTGCCCTGCCCTCTTGCTACCGTGAACAAAAGTGGCAAACTCCTTGTGACCATCTTGCGCCCGACGGAAACCGCAAAATGCCTTCTTTCCATTCGGGAACGTGTACTCCATCGAATACGTGTCGATGTTCTGCCCGTGATCTTTCGTGCCAACTTCGCGTCCACCCATACCGTGACACGAGATAGGCCAGTCGTTCATGAGCCAACAGCACTCGTCAATTTGATGAATCAAATAGTCGACCATGTGCCCTGAGCCAACCCAAAGCAAACCAACGCGTCCGAACTGCAACTGCTCGATGAAGTTATTGGACTTGTCGCCCATGGCCGGCATCCACCGCCGATTGGTCAATCGATTCGCGCGCACATACGAGAGTTCTCCCAACTCACCGCTATTGATCTTGTCGATCAGCGCGGCGCGAGCTGGTGAATGACGACACTGCAGACCGGCGGCAATCTTTACGCCGGTCTTGTCCGCTGCTTCAGCCGCTCGAAGCATACGGTGCAGTCCCATCGGATCGCTCGCGAAGGGCTTTTCCATGAATACATTGATCCCCTTGCTCACCGCATACTCAACATGGAGCGGCCGGATGTACGCTCGCGTCGTGCACATCGCGACATCGCCTGGTTTCAGGATGTCAACCGCTTGTTTGTAGGCGTCAAAACCAAGGAACTTGCGATCGTCGGTGACGTCCACTTTGTCTTCGAATTGCTGCTTGAGTTGGGTCAGCTTGCGATTGAGATTGCCCTCGTGCAGGTCGGCCATCGCGTGCAGAGTAATCGGGCCCTGGTCGCTGGTGTTCAATGCATTTACCACCGCGCCGGCTCCGCGTGAACCGCAGCCGATCAAAGCCAATCGAATGGTGTTGTCTTCGCCCGCGTGCACGGCTGGAACTGCGCCGCTGAGCACGGCGGTGCCCGCGAGGGCAGCACCACTTTGTTGGAGGAACTGTCGGCGATTCGCATTTGAGCCATCACTGGAATTCATGTCGTTCTCCTCGTTTTGCGGTGGATTTCAACTAGACCGTCATTCCGCCCGCATGCCGAGCGCAGACCCCCACCTTTGTCATCGCCCGCGCGTGCACGTCCACTCACCCGTTTCTGCACTTACCGTGCCAGTATCGCCCATTGTAATCATCGCGCAGCTCAGAAGGTTGTACGTGCCGAGTCGGCCCAGCAACCAGATCGGGCGGTTCATAAGCGATGGCCGAGGCGGGGGTCGAACCCGCACGATCCTTACGGATCACGGGATTTTAAGTCCCGTGCGTCTGCCAATTCCGCCACTCGGCCAGAAGCATTTGGCGAGAAAAATCGTGTCGTAATACGTCAAAGTCTAAACGATTCGATCCTTGTGGCAATGCCATGCCTACGATCGTCATCCAAAGCGGCAAACGATCTGTCGCGTTTTCGCCAGTTACCTGCCAGTACGGATTTTCGGGGTCGTCAGATCATGCGTCGCCTCTAGAAAGGGTGCGGGCCGGAACAGAGAAAATGAGTCAAAAACATGTTAGGCAGAACCGAGGGATCGCGAAATGGGCGAACGACGATCGGGAGGGGTCGAAACTGATGCGAAGAATCCCGTGGCTTGTCACCGCGTTGCTCGCTCTAGCTGGCTGCTCGGACTCCCAGTCTGAGCGGTCTGAGCGTCCACTCAGCGAGTCCGAGCACACACACTATCACGTGCACACTCCGGAGATCGATCATGAGCACGGACACCAAGCTGATGACCACTCCGGCGGCCACAACCATGAACATACCCACGAGTAACTGACTCGCGAGGAAAAAACTGGCTGATCAAGGCAGCGAATAGCAAGAACGGTAGATCCAAAATGAAAAATCCCCGCGCGTTTACTCTAGTCGAATTGCTAGTTGTGATTTCCATTATTGCGATTCTGGTACTGCTGCTTCTCCCGGCGGTCAACAGCGCCCGGGAGGCGGCTCGTTTGGCAAGTTGTAAGAACAACCTCCGTCAACTTGGGGTGGCCATGCACAACTATGAAAGTGCGTTTCGCGAGCTTCCGCCCGGATATACCTATCATGCAGGCCGCGACGGAAACGAACTCGGACATTCTTGGGGAGCGAAACTGTTGCCCTTCTTGGAGGAAGGGAACGTCCAGGCCAATTTTGACTTCACGAAGCCAATTTACGACGAAGCAAACCGTGTTGCCCGGGAGACGCGACTTAGTGTCTTCCTTTGCCCGACCGACAGCATTTCCCACAACGCTTACGTGACGATGGGTCCAGATCGCTTCGCCATGGCCTCGTACGCTGCGAACTTTGGCCCCCCAGATTTGGACGAAACCCAAAACAAGCGTGAAGGGATATTTAGCAGAAACAGTCGAACCAAAACGCGGCGAATCATAGATGGGATGTCAAAGACCCTAATGATCGGCGAGCGACAGAACGGACCTTTCCGCCTAACTGGTTCACATGGAGATCACTTTGAATATGAAACAACCTGGGCTGCTGCTGTGCGTGACATCGATGATCCGTCCGATGATCACGGCCACATGGTACTTTTCCAAACCGGTCACACGCCGAATCACCCCAGCAGCGACGATCGCGACGTATCAGCACCCCATCGCGGATTAGCTCAGTTTCTCTTCTGTGATGGCTCGGTGCACGCGATTGAAGAGACGATCGACATGGGTGTATACGCGGCCCTAGGTACGCGTGCCGGACGTGAGTCATCCGAACTAATGCGTGAGCTCTTCTAAGTGCTGCGAAATCGATTGATGATTCGCCGAGCGGGTGTGCAACAACAAAAAAAATGCTCGCCGCCCCACGGGCCACGAGCATTTGTTGAATTTCAATTATCGAGTAGCGACGCGTCAAGCCGCTGCGACATGATCAGTCCACTAGGGGTTCTTTCTTCTCCGTGATGACGGGACACTGCGCCGCCATTTCGG
>CAJHYQ010000977.1_pt1 | contig 20407 bp, 19 predicted proteins | sample 9198721 | NCBI WGS metagenome assembly CAJHYQ01 (sample SAMEA7708357, study PRJEB35096) | sediment metagenome | biome: marine neritic benthic zone biome [ENVO:01000025]; feature: sediment [ENVO:00002007]; material: shallow marine sediment [ENVO:03000034] sea grass bed [ENVO_01000059] ... | reverse complement strand
GGCTCGGCAGGAGCCTCGCCCTCCCGTCTGATTGAGATCAAGACGTTTGGTGAGAGTGCCTTAATTCGTCATTCATCGGCGCCAGTGGACGCCTCGTCGTCATCCTCGTCGTCGTCGTCCTCTTCGTCCTCGTCTTCGCCGTCTGAATCACCGGCTGGCTCGGCATCCTCGTCTGCTAATTCGAGCGCGAAATACGCGTTATCGAATCCGCCTCGTCGATTGCTGAAGTTCTTGTAGACCGGCCAGACTTGAGTCGCCGTGAAGTAAAGTGAGTTAGGCTTTCGATTGCCGGGTGTATCAGGCAGCTCCGAGGTATTTCCGAGCGTACCGCGTAGCACGACACCCTCAGGTTGACCTTCGTCGTTGAGTTCAACGAAGCTGACATCAATCTTGACCGCATTGGCCGTTAGCTTCGTGAACTTGGCTCGCATGCGATACCAAGTGTTTGGCTCTAGCTCAGGCAGCTCGAGAATCTTCGCGCGGCCACTATCGTCACCCGCTTCGCCATCCCAATAGGCTTCAATGTTGAGCTTGGCATCTTCGGGCGATTCAAACTGCTGGGGCTGATCGTTATTCGGCGGAGGATCAAGCGGGTCGATCTGAACGCCAAAGATGTTTCCGGATTCATCGTCATCGTTGGAAACGGTCCATCCAGCGCGATCATCGTCCAACATCCCATCTGAATCCGTCTGCCAGTCGCCTCCCACAACAACCGCGACAAGTCGTGGATTGGGATCCCAAACAAATCCCTTCGCGGTCCAGGTGAACGCTCGAGTACCGGGTGCGATGCCCCATCCGTTGTCGAAACCGCCACCTTTGTAAACGACGGGGGTGTCATTCTGCTCTTCATAAAACCAACCGTTGTGAATTCGCAGCGGTTGCCCGTTGGCGAATCCTACTTCAAAGTCCTCGGTCGCTCCCTCTCCCGCCAAGGCCACCGAGGAGGACGCCAGAATGATTAGGTTCAACTTGATAAGCGAGCGGGCCATGCGTGTCTCCTCGGTTCGAGATAGTTCGTGGGCAGTCGAGATTTAAGGTTCAAAGTTTAAGCATCAGACCCGGTTGTGCCACTTCCAGGCAGGCTCAATTTTCGGTGGTCAAAACCCATTTTTCAATTCGCTTTGTGAGTGAAGATATCAGACCTGAAACGCGGAACATGACACCTTCGGCGTTGATCGTCGAATTTCGAACCTTTTACGCTTTCGATTTGCCCGGAGGAATCTTGGACGTAGGGCAGCATTTCCGAGGAGAATGTCAAGAAATCGCGGCAAGCGTAGACAGCAAGCGAAAATAGACAGCCCAACAGGTGACGATCGAGAGGGCCGACGTCACTCGGCATCCGGCTTGGGTGCTGGGTTGGGTATCTTCACCACGAATGCGTCATCCTTATTCACGGACAGCTTGGCAGCCGGATAGATAAATCTCGCGGTGCTCCTTCCCCGCTTCTCATAACTAGGAACGTAGATATTCCTGCGAGCCTTTTTGGTTTTCAGCTCTTCGAACTGGTCCGCCGTAAAGAACACCTTGAAGTATCCGTCAGTGTCAATTCCGGAAGGACTCGCGTACGGAAAGTTGATTCGAATTTCGGCACCAGGCCATGGCACCGGTTCGAGCACTGGCGGTGAGCCATCCTCAAATAACAGGCGACCGTAGTAGAATCCCGGCTTACGAAGCTTCACGGGTCGAGCATCACTTTTGTCGAGCGCCAGATGATCGGCATTCAGTCGAGGATGATCGGGCCGTGGTTGAGTCGACCAATTGCCGGTGGTGAGTGTCAGCCAGGATTTTTCCGCTTCGAGAAAGGCCACTTCCTTGTCGGAAAACACGGCGCTGAAATCACCTTCGATACTGACGCGTCCAAGATTGATCCCACCCTCCTGCCCCGCTTCCCAAAGCGTGACCGTTGTCGAAATCCCGCTCTCATAGTCGGTTGCTGGTGTCGCATCCTCGAACTGCACACTGGCATGCCAGACCTTTCGGTTGGGCTTGGAACTCGTGCCTTGGAGCGTCCAGGTTGCCACCTCGTTATCCAAAATGATGTTGTCCGGCAACATCACGTCCTTGAATAAATCTTCGTCTATGACCGGATCCACGTAGATGGTTAAGGTCGGCTCGTGAGTACTGATCTGATCTCTATCTCGGAAAACGGCGAGAGCGATTCCACCCAGCACATGCAAGTTGACGTTGTAGCCGATCTCTTCACCTTTAAAGGTTTTTGTCTGAGGGTTGCCGATGCGAATCCGCAATTCATGGTCTCGCATGCGTGATTGCGAATACAGCTGGACAAGTTCTCTGATCTGGTCATGAGATGCTTGAAAATAGAAGTTCTCGTTTCCATTAACCCAAAACGAATAGACCCGTGAGTCATGTCGTGCAAGCTGGACGATGCCAATTGGCCAGTCGGACTGAGCTGTCGTGGGGTGGTTTCGCGTACTGTCCGGACCGATTTCTTCGGTTGCCAGTCCAAAGCTCGTACGGGCCATGAAAGACAACGCCGACAGAAGAACAAGCAAGCCAAGTGTTTTCGTCTTCACGGTTTCTTCCTCCGGACTCTACAGTTCTTCCTCCGGACTCTAAAGGCAACATCGTAGACCAGTCTTCGACAACCGCCAAATGCCCAGACCAGACAATGGTCGCCCCGCGGCATCCTTTGACCGGGCACCTGGCTTTTGCGCGTGCTCGCGCCGTTAGACGCGGAAGACGAGTTTCGAGTTCCACTTTTATGGCTAAGAATCCCGACCACTCGCCTGCCACATTCGTACGCTAGCGTTCAGTTTGTTGGCTACAATGAGAGCCGGCGCTGTCACGCGTAGGGGTCGCATCATGGAATCGCCCGAGTCGAAATCTCGGATCTGCTGTCTCGATCTGGACACGTTCTTCGTTTCCGTCGAACGATTGAAGCGACCAGAACTAGTCGGCCAACCGGTCGTCGTGGGTGCCTTGCCGGGCAACCGCGGCGTTGTGACTGCGGCCAGTTACGAAGTTCGCAAGTTCGGTGTGCGGTCCGGTATGCCGGTCGCAGAAGCCTATCGTCTTGCGCCCGACGCCATCTATCTACCGGGGCAACACGGAACCTACGGAAAATATGCTGCCCAGGTGAAGGCCATCCTGGAGCGGTTTTGTCCCGTCGTGCGGACAGCCAGCATCGATGAATTCTTCCTCGACTTCCACCACTGCGAGTCGATGTATCGCAAGCGCGAAGACCGTGATGACGATGTGACCATCGAACGTGTCGTGTGTCAGATGCGACAAACGATACAGGACGAACTCGGATTACCAGCAAGCGCCGGCGTGGCGGTGTCACGACCGATCGCCAAGATGGCATCTGGTTCGGCGAAGCCGGCCGGCGTCATGATGGTGCGTCGCGGCGAGGAACTGGCGTTTGTTGCCGAGTTGCCGGTGCGACGATGGCCGGGTATCGGGCCGGTCGCCGAGCAACGTCTGTTGAAGGCCGGCATCACGACATTGGGTCACCTGATCGAGTCGTCTGGGCCGCTGGCCGATTCGGTCCGCAAAGCGGTCTTCGGGTCCATTGGCAATTCACTGGGGCGAGATCGACCCGCGTTTCGAGAACATGATCCCGACGGTCTAACGCTTGGCAGTATCTCTAACGAACACACATTCGCCGCAGACCTCGGCGACATGCAGAAGATTCGCGACCAACTGTGCGCGTTGTGCGAACGCGTCTGCTGGCGTGTGCGTCAACGGTCCGTACTGTCGCGCACCGTCACCCTCAAACTAAGATATTCGGACTTTGAAACACTGACGCGGTCCCGCACGATCGCTCCGACGGATTCGGAAGGCGCTGTTTTCGGTTGCGTCAAAGAGCTATTTCACGCCAATTACGACCGCCAGCGTCGCGTCCGTCTGCTTGGCGTCTGTCTATCCAACCTGGTCCGCGGCGAGCGGCAGCTGACGCTCCCGTTTGTCACGGACGAGCGTCCCGACGTTGCCAACGCGATCGACGAGGTCCGCGATCACTATGGATATGATGCTATCCACCTGGGAATGAAGAAAGGCTCACGCTGGCGTCCCGAAACCTAGGACCGCTGAACGACTCGCATACCGCTATCTTCCAGCGGTCGATCTCGAAGCGAGTTGCGTCCGAGCGCTACCATTTGTTCAGCTCCGCGATGCGGCCCAGAACTCCGATTCCGTAACGACCTTGTCGGTCACCCCCGCGTTGCACGTATTTCTTGACCAGCGGCTTTGCGGGCTCGCCCATCCAATCCAATACGTTGTGGAGCATCGGGGTGTTAGTCGTGCGTTGAAACAATAGCTCATCGAGACAGGCCAGAGCCTGTTGCTTCGAGCCAAGCTTGATGAGCGACCAAGCCGACATCATTCTCACTTCGTCAGCTTCGTCTTTGAGTCCGTGCTGCATCACCTGGCTAGCGGATTGAGCATCTTGTCCCAACAGGTGAAGCCCTACGCTCGCCCACCAACGCATTCCATCGTCCTCGTGACTCATCCAGCTCACAAAAGTATCAAGGTGGTTCTTGTCTCGCGTTAAAGCAAGGTCGGCGGCATCGAGATAGGTCTCCAGCGGATACAGGTCTCGGTCCCGCACCATCTCGTAGATCGTCATGTTGTTTGCCGCCGCGCGTCTCTCACGCATCTTTTCGGGCAGCAATCCTGAGTCGTATAGTTCCAATTGTCGCTGGCGAAGAACCCGTTTCATCTCGGCGATCTTCTGTTGATGTTGCGGCTCGTCGATCAGGTTGTTCACATTGTCAAAGTCGGCTTCGTTGTCGTAGAACTCTTCGGAGACGCGTGGTCGAAAAAAGCGGCCTGTGATCGCGTTCGTCTTGCCGGCACGATGATGCTGCTCCCAGGCTTCTGTCGCCGGCGCCTTCCACAGATAGGCCAGGTATTGACCAGCCGGCGCGTACGGCATGAAATTCTTGTGATATGCGAATCGTTGGTCACGAATCATGCGGACATTATCAAGTCGTCCATCCGCCCGCTCGCGAAAACTCACGTGGTACTGCGGTGACGGCTGAATGTCGTCGCCCAGAAAGATGGTGCCCTGAAAGGTTTCTGGAATCTCGGCCCCGGCCAAACTCAACCATGTCTTGGGCATATCCACAAAACTAACCATGCGGTCCACGGTCATTCCCGGTTCGTCAGCCGGGTAGAGGTGTTTGAGTTTTTCCGGGATTCGGATGACGAGGGGACAATGCACGCCACTGGCATAGAGGAACCGCTTGCTGCGGGCCATGACGCCACCGTGATCCGAATTGTAAATGATGATTGTCTCGTCATAGAGTCCGTCGTTCTTCAACGCCTCGAGCGTCTCCTGGACCTTGCGATCCATCCGCTCCACTGCGTTGGCATACTTCGCATAGTTTTGACGAATCACGGGCAGATCTGGGTGATAAGTGTGTAACTTCATCGTGGAAGGATCTTTGCCCGGGTTGTCGACGTTGCCGTGCGCTCGGCTTTCATGACTGTCGCCAATATTGACGACGGCGAAGAACGGTTGACCTGGCCTACGAAGACGCCAGCCATACTTTTCCTTTCCGCCCTTGTGGTCCCAGCAATCCTTGTCCTCACGACCGCCAATGTTGTAATCCGTCTTGCCGGGATTCGAGGTGTGATAGCCCGCGTCCTTCAATAGATCTGGATAATATCTGATCCTGTCGTGCGGAATCACATTGCGACTTCGCATCGGCTGCGTCCCATTGGAAATCGCATACATCCCAGTAATCCAGCACGACCTCGTCGGGGCGCAAACCGCCGCGTTGTCGAAACAGTTTGTGTAACGAAAGCCTTCTCGAGCCAACTGATCAATCGCCGGAGTTGCCGCATTCGTTCCGCCGTAGCAACTCACCCAGAAGATTCCGTTATCCTCACTAGTGATCCACAGAATATTTGGACGCACGGGATCGGCGGCATCACACGGCTTTGTAAGGTCCACCACGAGTGTGGCGACCCACACAAAGATGACTATCACCATGCGAGTCCAGATCACACCTCGCTGGGGTACCAGATTCTCAATACTCAATGCAGCACTCCTTGTCGGTTGGCTCCCCCACGAGCTCACGAGTGTGATCACGATTGAGGGAACGGAGCTCACTGGCACTGATTGTACTGGCTTCTGATCAAAATGCACCGGTCACCAACGGACACTTGCTGAGTCAATTGACGTTAATGAAATCAGAGCTCAATGACCCGGTATCTCAGCGTCGGACGTGAGCGCGCTAGCCGGCAAGATCAACTATGGGGTGACTGACGGCTGGCGATGTTCGAATCTGCCGCTTGCCGCCTGCTGCGGCATTTCGAACCGCCCCATTTCCCGAATGATTACGTCACCTAGCTCGACCCGTTCTCGCAGGTAGCGCAAGACGTCATACGGATTGGTGCTTCCACAAGTAAAGATGTCAATCGCCATGAGCTGTAGGTCAGCGTACGAGTGTGCTGAACAGTGACTTTCGTCAAGGAGGACCATGGCCGTGAAGCCTGGAGGCGAGTTATGTCCGAAATGGTAACGAACTTGCGACAGCACGTTTGCTCCGGCACGCTGCGCCGCCGAAGCCATTGCCTCCAAAACGAGCCCATCGTTCAAACAGACTTCTCGTGGTACGTCTCGGCAGTCGACTAGCAAGTGCATCCCCCGATTCAACGCTGAACCTCCATGGTGTTCGAGAAGAAGTTCATAACCATGATTCCCACAAAGATGATCAGAATGCCCGAGACGGCGCCGGCATCCAGCCTCTGGCCATAGACATACCAGCCCAGCGCCGTTAGAGCGATGAAATCCATACCGGTCCAGACCGCATATGCCATCGACAGATTAAGCGTTCCGAGGCACAAAGCGAAAGCGTACATCGACGCGATCACACAGAAGATTACAAACGCGGTCAGCGATGGACGTGTAAAGCCATCGGTTGCCTTAACCATCACGGTCGCCACGATGTCAAGCAGGATTGCCAGACTCAAATAGAAGTATCGCATCAGAATCCTCGCTCGGCTTTTGTCTCCCTCAAGATACGTGCGTCATCTAGCCGACTTCGGGATCAGTGATTCTCAAGAATCTATCGAAACGCACAAAATCAGCCGTTGATTCAAGAGTCAAGGCACTGCGAATCGATGCTAATCAGCAAGTGCGATCGGCTTCGCTTTTCACTAGAATAAGAGTCTCGATGCCCAATCGTGTGCTCGGTCGGGTGCGATGAATGCCACTGAACAGGTACAGCGAATGGACCGCGTAAGCGAAGCGCTTCATGCGATCGAGTCCGGTCAAACCGCCGACACGGAGCAACTCTTGCCGGCCGTTTACACCGAACTCAAGCAGATGGCGCGTGCAATGATGGCACGTGAAGCGCCTGGGCATACACTTCAGGCTACGGCTTTGGTTCACGAAACCTATTTGCGGCTATTCCAAGGCGGTGTTTGCGTCGACGAGTCGTCACCGTCGAGCTCGGAAACCGAACAGCAGAACTCAGCTCCTTGCAAAAAACTCGGTTGGAACAGTCGTGCTCACTTCTTTTCAGCTGCCGCAGAGGCCATGCGCCGCATCTTGATCGAAGCGGCACGACGCAAACAACGGCAGAAACGAGGGGGTGACCTGGCCCGAGTGGATCTGGAACCAGCCATGCTGACGGTCGACTCGCCCCCCGACGAGCTACTGGACCTGGACGAGGCGCTGACGCGGTTGGAAAAACACGATCAACTGAAGGCAGACGTCGTCAAATTGCGGTATTTTGCCGGATTGACGGTGGAAGAAACCGCCAAAGCACTTCAAATCTCGGAGCCAACCGTAAAGCGTTATTGGGCCTACGCCCGAGCTTGGTTGCGCCGAGAAACGATGGACGGCTGATACGCTGCGGGATTACTCGGCGGGATGACGCTGGGGGATGTTGTGATCCGAATCATCGCCGAATGTCGCACGTAACGTTGGAGGGATGCGCGCAGCATGACTCTGCTGCTTGAAGTTGGTCACTGGTGGATTGGTTGACGCGAAGAAAAGATGTCCATCGACTGCCCCGACGAAGAAGTCATTTTTGCCCAAGCGATCGAAATCGCTGATCGAAAGGCGCGGTCTGAATTTCTAGATCGAGCCTGCGAAGACAATGTTGATTTACGCAAATCGCTCGAGCAACTTCTGGCCTGCCACGACACGGCGGGTGACTATCTTGAGACGCCGCCGGTCCGCCGCCTCGCGGAGAGCTCCGAGCCGTTGGACAAGATCGATCGTTACGAGCTGCTTGAGTGCGTTGGCGAGGGTGGATTCGGTGTCGTCTATCGAGCGATGCAATTGGTCCCACTTCGTCGAATCGTCGCCCTCAAAATCATTCGTCTAGGAATGGACTCCCAAGAGGTCGTCAGACGATTTGAGGCCGAGCGTCAGGTGATGAGTATGATGAGTCATCCTCATATCGCTGCAGTGCTCGATGCCGGAACGACCCAGTCCGGTCGCCCTTATTTCGGAATGGAGTTTGTCGACGGTCAACCAATCGACCAATTCTGTGAGCAGCATCGGTTGACAGTTTCTGAGATTCTGGAGCTGTTTCTGAATGTATGTGTGGCGATCCAGCACGCACACCAAAAAGGCGTAGTCCATCGCGATCTCAAGCCATCAAACATTATCGTCACACCCGGTGAAAGCCGCCCCATCCCCAAAGTAATTGACTTCGGGATTGCTAAGGCACTTTCCGCGATACACGACGAAACGTTGTACCAAACTGTTGAACATCGCATCCTGGGGACGCCGGGATATATGAGTCCCGAGCAGGTAGCACGAAAGCGAGACGTGGACACGCGCGCGGACGTCTACGCGCTGGGCGGAATCCTCTATAGGCTGCTCGTCGGTGTCGAGCCGATCGACATGCGATCTCCGGACGACGGCGCCGCTGACACCTATCAAATCATCCGAGATGGTCAAATCAAACGACCATCAGTTCGCCTTAACTCGATGGCTGCGGAGGTACGTGAACCGGTTGCCGAGCAGCGGAATTCCACTGCGACACAACTGATTCGGACAGTCTCCGGGGATCTCGATTGGATCGTCATGCGCGCCTTAGAAACGGATCGTGATCGGCGTTACAGCACGGTCCAAGAGCTGGCGACTGATGTCGAACGGTGTTTGCGGCACGAGCCCATCTCGGCAGGTCCGCCAACCATTCGCTATCGAATCGGCAAGTTTGTTCGTCGGAACCAGCTTGCGACCGCCGCCAGTCTGCTTGTCGCTCTGTCTTTAGCAGTCGGCGGAACGATGGCAACGGTCGGCATGATTCGCGCCAATCGAGAAAGTCAGCGCGCACAGGCCGAAGGTCAGCGGGCCGAACAGCAGCGGCTTCGAGCAGCCGTCGAAGCGGAAAAAGCGATTCGCATGCTGCAAATGCTTGAAAAGATCGTGGGAGCGTCTCATCCGGATCAAGGCCATCCGCCCGACTACACGATGCGGGAATTAATAAGCGATTTCAGCGATTCGTTCGACGCCGAGCTGTCCGGACAGCCAGAACTCGCCGCGCGACTCCATCGCACAATCGGTCGCGCGTCTTGGAGTCTGGGTGACATGGGTCGAGCGGGTGAGCATTTGGCACGTTCGTTGGAACTCTACGCGCAGCAGCTCGGCTACGACCAGCTGACGACCGCTCAAGCCGGTGTGGATTATGCCTTGTACTTGATCCGTATGTCTCGCATCACCGAAGCGCATGAGACGGTGTTGAGGGCGCTGGAGGTGCTTGAGCAGCATCCGGCGGAGGAGCAGACGGTATGGGCACACTTCGTCTTGGCACGAGTCCATCATGAACACGCCGAAGCCGATACTTCGCTCAAACACATCACCCTCGCCAGGGACATCGCCCAACAGGCCTTGGGGCCTCAGAACCCCTTAGCCATTTCGATGAGGGTCAAGGCAAGTACACAGCTGAGAAGCTTACGGGACGCGAATAGAGAAAGTGGCAAAGCGCTGGATGATCTTTCCGCGATTCACCCCGAACACCACATGGACGTGGCCGAGGCGAAACGTCATCGTGCAATCATCCTGATGCGACTCGGAAAGTTTGCCGAAGCCGAGAAGCTTGTGCGCGAGGCGATGGAGACACATCAATTCCTTCTCGGCCCTGAGAGCAGCTATCTTACCCATGACATGATTGCGTTAACACGTGTTCTCCGTCGTTCAGGGGAGCATGAGGAAGCCCGTGAGCAAGCACGTGCGACCGTGGCTTTAGCGGAACGAGTCATGGTCGAACGCGATTGTTTGCGACAAGTCGCCTACCAGAAACTCGCCACGCTGTTGCAACCTGTAGCGCCGAGTGAAGCCATCGACGTCTGGCAGCAAGCCATTGAAGCGAAACGCGGTATCGTGAGTCCGCACATCGATATCGCCAAATACCAACGGCAACAGGCCGGTTTGTATATTCAACTGGATCAGCCAACAGAGGCGGTAGGACGTTTTCGAGAATGCTTGAAAACTCTGGAGGCACTCACGGAAGTGGAAATCGCGCGTGGGTTGAACAAGCGGGCAGGAGGCGAGACGGTCTATTTCACGACGGCCGTAGATCTGGTGACGACATTGACGCGACTGGGTCGAATACCTGAAGCAACACTCATCGCAGCTGAGATATCCAAGCGAGCGCAAAAGCTTCAATTTGATCAGGCTATTGCGATCGCTGACGTCGCTCAGGCCCGCATCGAGTTTGCCGAAGGTGAACTCGACCTGGCCCGAGAAAAGGTCATCGCCGCGATAAAACAGTTGAGCGATGCTCGGAACATGAATGCCAGGATCCGTGCGGTTCTGCTGGAAGGTGAAATCCTGACCGAGATGGAGCGATATGATCAGGCACAGCGCATCTTAGTCCGAGCGTATCGCCTTTTGCAGAGACGTCCCAACCTACCCGATCATTTTAAGTACTCAGCCGCCAAACAGTTGGCGATTCTCTTCGAGCGTGCAGATAATCCCGAGAAGGCTGCCACTTGGGCAGAGCGAGCCCGTACGTACGGCGATTCGGTCAACTAGCCGTTCCATGGCAATCTGACAACTGCCAGGCTTGCGGCTGTGCACACGACTTGGCGAGCATATCTGAGCTAACGATCTATAATCTGTTCTGATCGGGAAACGCCGCCACGTTCTGCCACAAGGAGATCCATGAATCATGCTGCGCTGCTGCATTGCATTGTTGGTTTGCACACTCGCAAACGGCGAGTCGGTCGCAACGGCCGACCAGCATACGAATTGGGAAACCACGTTTGACGAACGGTTTTTGAACAACCCTCACGAACGATTCAGAGTTGTACCAATCGCCGTTTCCGGTCGCTTACGGGGATTTCGTGGCAGATACGACCTGGACGAACGTAGCTACTCGATCGATGGCAGCGGCTCGCTCGTACGCCGCGCGGCTGCGGGCGTGCACGTCACGTTAGATCTGAAGTTGACCTTCGATCCACTTGTCGAAGATGGAGTCGACCAGCGGAAGACCACTTTCATCCTTGTACTTGCAAATCGTTCTGTTGCCGGTTTTACCATTGACCGCTCCGCGGGCGACGATGCGCCGGCCACGGTAACGCTGATTAAAGGAGGCGTTGACCAGCATCAAGCCGACGACTTGCGAGATTTTCAGATACAGGCCAACAAATTAGACGGCAACTGGCAACTACGATATCGCCACGGCCTGCTGACGCTTAAGCACGGCGATCGTAACTCGCAAGCTTCAAGCGGGGACTCACGCGTGGACGAAGACGGCAGCGAACAGCTCACCCTGGGCAGCGCGGATGTCGATGCCATCGGTGTCCAAGTGATTGGGGTCACATGGATTCAAAGCGGTGGTAAGACGACGTGCGGTCAAATGACTCTGAAGAGCGAACCCACGGGGCAGATCGCGCCGGAACAGGAAACAGCGTTGCTGCTGGCTGCCGATCTGAATCGCCAGTCATTCGAAGCATACAACGACGACAATCTCGACAAAGCGCTAGACTTAATGACGAAAGCGTCGAACTTGTTCCTGAGAGTTCATGGCGATCATCATTACGATTCCGGAAACTCTCTTATCAATCTGGCGACTTTACTCGAAGAACAGGGAAACCCCGACAAGGCGGGCGATTATTGGGCGAGGGCCCTGGCGATTCACGAGAAGACCTTGGGAAAATCTCATCCGCAAACGAGCGTGACGCGCTTCAGTGTTGGAAAGAACTTGTTGCAGCGTGACAAAATCAAAGCGGCCGAGGCAGCGCTAACGCGTTGTCGCGACGACCGAATTTCCGTACTCGGTCCAGACGATGAACTGGTAAAGACAGTCAACGAGTTGCTTTCCAAGTCGGCCAGCGGTTCAGGCCCATCGGACCGACCCTAGCCTAACTTGGCGATGGCCTACGAGATGATTGCCGAGCAAACGTTTGGCGGTGATTTGAACAAGACATCCGTTCTGTCTGCATACCATCAACGGATTGACCAAGTGAAACGAACGCTGACACCTGATCGTCTATTGGTCTTTGATGTCACAGAGGGTTGGTCGCCATTGTGTGAGTTCCTCGACGTGCCGGTCCCCGAAATGGAGTTCCCGAGGCTCAACGATGCCAGTCAGTTCTGGAAGGATTTTGGTAAGGACCATTCAGCCTAAAAATAAGCCAAACCGCAGGCTCGTGATGGGCGAGGGTGTTTTCGGGAGGGCGAGGTTTCGCGCCACTCAGAGATTAAGATTACGATTAAGATTCCCGAAACTTTGCCGATGGCCTGACGTTTAAAGAGACTTGCAGGCGTCGTTTCCGACCATCAAGGTAGACAGACGACAACCGAGCGTGACTCCAGCCAGCCCAAGGGAGATCAGAGTATGAGTCTGCTGAGATCGTGGTCGACACTATCCGTCATGCTGTTGGCCAGTCTGGCCCCTATCACGATCGCCTCCGCTCAACAGGGACGTGGGCCGGGTTTTCGGCCGCCTTCGCCACCGGTGGTTGACGCAATCGACAAAGACAAGGACGGAATCATTTCGGCCGTCGAATTAGCCGATTCGAGCTCAGCGCTGCGAAGCCTGGACGACAACAAAGACGGAGAAATCGCCGGCGCCGAGTTGCTGCCTGACTTTTTCCGCGGGGGTCGGCGAAGTGGTCGAGGAGGTCGTCGCGGTGGATTCTCTCGTTTCGGTGACGCAGCAACCGAACGAGTTCCTCCCGAGAAGCTGCAGATTCACGATGGCGTAGCGAGGATGGCCGATGACGATTCGTTTCACAAGCTGTCGTACAAGGGTCCGGAGGTGATGATCGACACCTTCCTGGCTGACCTGGAGTTTGTGAAGTTCACACTCGACGAGGCGTCATCTGACAAGCGACAGATGTACTTCATCAACACCAAGACTCATCGCGCACACATGATGTTTGCACGCGCCGCCGGTCTGCCATTTGGTCGTGGCAACGAACAGATGAAAGGCGTGTTGGTCTTTCGTCCTCATCTCAAGGCTCCCGACGGCACCTCTGGACTTTACACCTTTGAGTTTGAACCGTTCGATGCTTATTCCTTTGAGATGGTCAGAATGTGCCAAGACATTTTGATCGACAAGGCTCCGATGCTGAAGGCGCGACTGGGATACTTCCCCCGAGGCGAACGGGCTGTCGAAGTCTATTGGAAGGAAAAGGATCTCTACGACAAGTCCGACGTGACCGTCTATCTGGCCAGTGATCTCGTGAATGCAGACGCGAGTTTTCTGCCGTTGAATTTGGGCCAATCATTCGGTCGTCTGCGTGTCATGAAGCTTGACGAGCGTCCCAGTCCACGCGACGTGGTCCTGTATCGCTCTCTTCCGAATGAGATGCCGCGTGTCGCTGGCATCATTACGGAGGTGCGGCAGACTCCGCTGTCGCACGTCAATTTGCGTGCGGTTCAGGATCGAGTCCCCAACGCTTTTATCAGCAACGCTTCGTCGGACAAATCCATCAAATCGTTGATCGGTCAGAACGTGGCCTATGAAGTGACGCGGGACGGCTTCAAGATCCGCGCGGCAAAACCCGATGAGGTCGAATCTCATTTTGCGAAGCTTCGCCCCGCCGAGGAACAGATTCCACCGCGAGATCTCTCGGTCAAAAAGATACGACCTCTTGATCAGATTGCCTTTCAGGACTCGGTCAACGTGGGCGTCAAGGCAGCGAACCTCGCAGCCATGCGTAAATTCGACCTACCTGAAGGAACGGTGCCCAACGGTTTTGCCGTACCGTTTTTCTTCTACGACAAATTCATGAAGCACAACGGCTTCTATGATCAAGCCCGCAAAATGCTCGCGGACTCAAAATTCCAGCACGATCGAGAAACGCAGCAAGCTCAGCTCAAAAAGTTTCGATCCCGGATTAAAAAGGGAGAGATGCCAGATTGGATGCTCGACGAACTGGAAACGTTGCATCGACAGTTTCCAGTGGGTCGATCGATTCGCTGCCGGTCGAGCACCAACAACGAAGACTTGCCCGGTTTCAGCGGTGCCGGTCTCTATGATTCGTACACCCATAAGCGTGACGAAGGACATCTGTCGAAGACGATCAAACAAGTCTATGCCAGTCTTTGGAACTTCCGCGCCTTCGACGAACGTGACTTCTATCGCGTCGACCATCTTGCCGCCGCTATGGGTGTCTTGGTTCACCCAAACTACAAGGGAGAGCTCGCCAATGGCGTCGCGGTGTGATGACATTTTGTACGGCACGGAAGGAAACTACTATCTCAACACTCAGGTGGGTGAAGACCTGGTGACCAACCCAGAAGAACTCTCGATTCCGGAGGAGATCCTGCTGGACTGGTTCAAGACCGACAAAATGCAGGTCATGCGGAACTCCAGTCGATCGACGGATGGCAAGCTGCTGTTGAGCGACGAACATCTGGACCAGCTGCGAAAGAATCTAGGTCGCATCCACTCACGCTTTGCGAAGCTCTACGAAAAGGATTCCAATGATATTGGCTTCGCGATGGAGATCGAGTTCAAGATTGACAAGGATGGTCAGCTGGCGATTAAGCAGGCTCGTCCCTGGGTCTACATGGAAACGGCGATTGCCCAGCGCCAGTCAGATCAGGTCGGCTTCGGCCCCGGTGGTTTTCCATTCGGTGGACCACCCGGTGGCGGTCCTGGCCCGCGCGGACCACGTGGCATGCCACCTTTCGCGCTGATGACGGCGTTGGACGCGGATGGCAATGGCAAGTTGTCTGATCAAGAAATTGCCAGCAGCGTTGATCGCTTGAGCAAGCTCGACGGAGACAACGACGGTCGCCTTTCTGCTGGGGAAATTGGCTGGCCTCCGGTCTTCGGCGGCCGCTGAATCACTCGACACAGCACCGCGATCCGATAGCGCCAGGCCGCACGCGCGAATTCGGCGACTTCGTGAAACTGGCTACATGCTGCAGCCCGCAGGCTGATACAATGAGTGGTCCTGCATCCACCTGAATCTCAATCCCAAGCCAGGAGCGACGGTACGGTGCCTCGGACACATCGAAACGCCCTACGGAAACGGCGGCGGTTGGCCTTGGAGATCTGTGAAGCTCGCTGGCTGCTGGCCGGCGACTGCATGGACCTCGTTCCGGGCGATGCTAACCGCGACGGCGTCTTCAACTCTTCCGATCTGATTGCGGTCTTTCGGAGCGGCGAATTCGACGATGATGTTCGCGGCAATTCGATCTGGGAGGACGGCGATTGGAACGGCGACGGTGAATTCGACACATCGGATCTCGTGCTCGCTTTCCAGGACGGCAACTACACCACGGAGGAAGCGCTACACCCTGACGTTCTGGATGTTGTGTTGACCGAAACGAGTGATGGCGTCTATCGAGTCGCCGTGACACTTAGCTCGCCTTACGACACGCCGCAGCGATATGCCGACGCCTGGCGAGTCCTCGGCCCCAATTGCGAAGAACTCGGCATACGCATTCTGACTCACGACCATCAATTTGAGCAGCCATTCACGCGCAGCTTATCCGGTGTTGAGATTCCTGATGGAGTCACGGAAGTCACCGTCCAAGGCCGTGATCAGATTGCGGGCTGGGGCGGAACCACTTTGACGGTACCGGTGCCCCGTTAGCAGACCGAATCTTGGGCGGTCCCGTCGCTTGGTATGAAGACTCGAGTCTCTGTTTCGACTCGCGGAAGCATCTGGAATACCAACACAATCGGCGAGAACGCAAGCCACATCATGTAGAACCGCAAATACAACAACCGTTCGACGATCGGTGAGCGAATCTCGCGACTTTGAATCGGTCTTCGATAGCGAGACTTCTGAAACGTCACGCTCTGATACGCCGCTCGGATATCGGCGATTGACGCAAAAGGATAGACACTTTGCCGCTGAGTACCAGGCTCGTTGCGTCTGCGACTCAGGTAAGAAATGCCGATCGAGATGATTCCTAAAGGCAGCGCGGTCACGAGCAATTGCTGGTCGGGCCCGAGCTCTGACGCCTTCCACACGAAGTAGAGTACGGCAACCAAAGCGACCAACTGCCAACAAGACCAGCGTCGCGAAGTGATCGTCTCGACACGGCGCTTTGAATCAAGCAATAGCAACAACCGTTGGAAGTAGTCCCATTGCGACTTGCCAAGGGCAACTAGATGATCATCGCAGTCGTCATAGTGAAACCAGACAGCTTCGACGACGAAGCGCACCGCTGCATCGGACGAATCGCGGAAGCTATCGAGCGCCTCATCGAACTCAAAAGCCGTTAATTCCTCGTTTAGAAAGCGACGAAGAATGCCCACAACTTCGTCGCGGTGCTGGCGCTCAACCAAGTCAGTCGGTAGCCGCTGGATTGCCTGGGGCGCGGCGTAGGGGTTCGGTCTCATACCTATAACTTACTACCTATCGAGACATTGAGCGGGTTGGAAATCCCGACTGGCTGGCATGGATTCGTAACTCGTGCTAGGCACTCTCTCGACGGATCGCTAGATTAGTCGTCTATGACGGAAGTACTCGAACCCCGCGATGTGTTCGCCGAATGCCAACCGGTGCTTGAAGTGCGCGATGTGCAGGCCGCGATCGATTGGTACACGGACAAACTCGACTTCAGCCTCGAATTTGCCGTCGGCCAACCTCCAACCTATGCCTGTGTCGGACGGAGCTTCAGCGGCCAAGGAGCAGCCGCGGCGCTGCGTTTCGTTGCTTGGTATCGAGACCGAGAGGAACCGAACTGGAGCGGGTGGCTCGCCATCTATGTCGGTCAACAAATCGACGCACTTTATCAGCACTGCCAGACGAAGGGCATCACGATCTCAAGACCCATCGCCAACCACGAATACGGCATGCGTGAATTCGAAATTCGGGACTGCGACGGGCACTACTTGCGCTTCGGTTGCGTGATCGAACACTAGAAGAACGACCGACGTGCGTGGCTTGCCGTCACACCAGTCCGTACCGAGGTTCACTCAGAAGACCCGCCCGCTTGGCGCAAGACGCTGTGTTGAGCACCTGGATCCGTCGGCCGCTGCCCTACTCGTCTTTGGGCTTAGTCAATGCTCGAATAACGACGAACAAGACAACGACACCGAGAACACCCGCACCAAGAATGGCGAGCAGCACAATGAGTTCCGCAAGTCCGATACCCATCATTCGATTGCCTCCGGAAAGTGGTCATCTCAAAAAAGCAGCGGGGATCTGGCCGATTGACCAACCAGGAATCTAAGAGCCATTCGTGCGCGAAATCCGAATCTTGGACATCTCATATTCCACCATCGATCCCGTTTGAGAGCGGTAGACGAGAAATGCGACGCCCGACGGATCGTATGTCACGATCGAGAAGACCAAAACTCTGAACATCTGTCGACTGCCACTGATTTGGACACCCCAAAAAACGCCAGACGCGTTATAGTGGAGCGATAGTTTTACCTCTTTGACGCTTCGTTGATGCTGACACAATGCTAAACCGTGGCACTTGGCGACATCCGCAGGTGGAGTCGCTCGAGTCTCGCAATCTACTGTCCACAACAAGTAGCTCGACGGCCGAAGGTGCCGATCGGGTTGCTGATTTTGCGCTGTTGGATGTCAACCCAACTTCGGCCACGTTTAATCAAACCGTCTCGCCTCGTGACTATCTTGGTCAGGTCAGTGCGTGGTACTTCGGGCACTCAACGTGAACTTACTGCAGTGCCCAGTTCGGGTACCTCGACCAGATGGAGAAGGACCTTGACGCCAATTACCCAGACTTGGACATTTCCATTCTGGGTATGAATCCCATTCGATTGGAAGTGGGTAACGAGGCGGTCTCCGAAGGACGAGATATTCCCTGGCTGCAGGATATCGACGCTGACGAGGATGGGCAGAGCGACAACTGGCTGACCAGCTGGCCATTTGTTTATCGGGACGTTGTGGTCGTCGACGCGAACAACGTCGCCGTTGACTCGTTCAACCTGACGCTTCATAGCTTGGAGGAGCCCGATAGCTACGACGCGCTACGGCAGATGCTAATCGACGTCGCCGTCAGTGCGATCGACGCAACCGATGATCTCGTGTCAACGCAGAGCGGAACGACGACGGACATCAATGTATTGGGCAATGACGAGGGACTCAGCCGGCTTGAAATCGATTCCGTCTCCACGCCACAACACGGAATCGCAGAGATCGTGACGATCCAGGTACCGGCTGATCTGGATTCGATTGAACCCATCATCCCGGAACTGATCATCTCAGAGATTGTGCCCGGTGAGTACATCGAACTTTATAACTCAGCGTACGCAGAAATCAATTTGAGCAGCGCCGACCAATACCTGGTATCTGGTCTCCATCACGTGGGCGTCGCCGATTTGGGAAGCGGTCAGACCATTCCCGCGCGGGGCTATCGCCAGCTTGCCTGGCCGAGCGAAATGTCGATGTCCTGGGAATCGGGTGAGCTGGTTCTGTTTCGTGACAACACGAGCGGGTTCGACGACCTGACGAAGATTGAGGACTTCGTTGCGTGGGGCGAGAGCCCAACGGACAGCCGCATCGAAATGGCAACGAAGGCCAGAAAGTGGTACGGACCGCCCGACGGCACTCTCGACCTGGGAGCCATTCAACGCATTCCTGGTACGCTGGGTGACGAAGTTCACTCATACGACAACCATCGGCCCTCGACACCTGGTGAGGCGATCAACTCGGCGGTAGCAACCCAACAGGTCGTTCGCTTCATACCAGCTGACTCGTTCGCCGGAGAGGATCGGTTCACCTATACCGTGGTCGACGATAAGGGAGTATCGGACGTCGCGGAGGTCACGGTCTCAGTCAGCAGCAACGCGCGACCGTGGCGGAACCCAAGGGACCGCTTCGACGTCAACAACGATCGAGAAGTCAGCGAAAGTGATGCACTGTCGATCCTTGGCTTCCTGAACGCCGGCTACAGCGGACAACTGCCCATGGAGGTCCGGGGACCTCTCTTGCCGGCCCCGTTTGTTGACTGCGACGGCAGCAATTCCGTCGAACCCTTGGACGCCCTGCTGGTCTTCAATTATCTCAATGGCGATCAAGCGGCGGCGGAAGCGGAACCAGATCTTTCGCCAAGCCTGGCGGTGAATTCGATAGCTCGCGCAGCTATCCCGCGGGATACGTTGCAGGCGGAAGTCGAAGAAGTCGAGCACGACCAACCTGCACCGAGCGTGACACCCATCAGACGAGCCACCGATCTATCGGACCTCGCCAGAGTCGCTGGCTCGGAAGACGAACGGCAACGGTCTCAGAACACCGCGACGAACACACGGTCGCTACTCGACGCGGAAAGCATTGACGCTCTTTTTGAATTACTCTAGCACAGCTCGCCCTGGTGTGTTGCAGCGACCTAGTCGGTGAGCCGAGTGTGAACCACCCGCTCGCTGTGCCGCCTGCGACCTTCAGATCTGGCGTTGTCTCCTGCGCTGGGAAGCGTGAAAATCAGATGGATCGGTGGTGTCAAAATGGTTGAGACGATTTGCCCTTATTGCGGTATGCTGATGGACGGTCGTCCGAATTGCGACGACGTCGATCAATGGTATGCGAGATACCATCCCCACCTGGAAGTTGGCTCCGTCGTTCCCGCCGTCTGTCATCTCTGTTCGCACACGTACGCGGTTGGTGATGCGGTTGTGTTACGGGCCGAGACAGCGCCGACACAACATACCGTCGTGGCTGTTGTGTCGTCCCCCCATCAACCGGACGTTGTGTCCGTCCGCCATGCGGATGGTCAAATTCGCTGCTACGCCAAATCTCAGATTCAACCCGTGGTGCCCCAACGGGTCAGCGACGGTCCGGATTTACCGAAGCCCGAAGGCTTTTTCTGAAGCTTGCCTTGTCCTAGCTCAGGCTTCGAGTCGAAAATCCCACTCAGTCTCTATGTGATTGCATCCAGCCGCGCGTGACGGGGTCGAATCCCGAGCGAAAACGTGTCGAGCTATGGATCTTGGATGCGTCGGCTCACACTTCGAGAGGAGCTGTACCAACGCAAGCCAAGAGCGATGAACATCATTGTCAGCAGTATCGCCCGAAGAGTGAACTGCTGTTGACG
>CAJHYQ010000979.1_pt1 | contig 20549 bp, 15 predicted proteins | sample 9198721 | NCBI WGS metagenome assembly CAJHYQ01 (sample SAMEA7708357, study PRJEB35096) | sediment metagenome | biome: marine neritic benthic zone biome [ENVO:01000025]; feature: sediment [ENVO:00002007]; material: shallow marine sediment [ENVO:03000034] sea grass bed [ENVO_01000059] ... | reverse complement strand
TCAGGAGAAAGCAGATCAGATGGAGCACCAGGCTGGTCAGCCAGCTCGACACATCCTGCCAACGTTGGGCGGAATGAACCCCAGCCTCTGAGCTCGCCGAGCAAAGGCCTTCAAGCTCAGGATCGTCGGTGGAACGAGCGGTATCAGTTAGGACTTCGGCGCGTCTCGCGGGTCGCACGAATAACTCTCCACGTCAACAAACAGAATCATATCCATAGGTGCTAAATCAACAAACTTGCCCGGTCGACCCGAGGTGCCCCTCTATCCTCGATTTTAAGTGATTGCCGCATAAGCACAAGCAATTCGAACCGCGAGTCGCCCGCTCGAGATGGTCTTTACGCCCTAAAATTCCCCCAGCATTTCCAATTGTCGTCGCTGTTGAACACGATAGGCCCAAATGCTGGCGCGACCGGTAGAAATCAAGACGACCAAACAACATAGAGCAATTCCAACGGCAGCGGTTTTACGGCGATCGGAGCCCAATCCGACCACGCCCAACCCAATTCCGACTAATGCGGGCAACAGCGACCAGGCTGTCAGGATCGAAGTGATTGCGGTCAGTACGCCGACAACCACCGAGGTGATCGCGCAACTTTCGGCAAAAACCTTTTTTGGGTATTTCGGTTGAATTGGTGTTCGATGAACGGGTTCTACCGGCGTTTCGGCCGCTGATCCAACGACTTCGGCCGCCGTTGCTGATTCGTGAGAGGGGGAGCCTGGACCGGTTGTCTCGGCCATTTGCCCGGGCTCGTCGACGAGGCTGGCGGTTGGCACCGTTGCAAGTTCGACCGGGGCGCGCCGAATTGGCGGGAGATCCGTTTCCCCGGCAACAACCACCAGCGAGCGACCGCATCGCCAACACCGATTTACCGACCCCATCAGGGGTTCGCCGCAATGGCTGCAATGGACTGTCATGACTTTTCAGTATCAATCTCGGTCGACTGTCGATGCTGACGGTGGGTGGCCGAGCAGACCCCGGCCGACTCCATCCATTCCCCCATTCTAATGCCAATTCAGAGTCTTATGGTTGAGAGGCAATCAGCACCATGGTCACGATGGGAATCAGGCCGACAATGCAGGCCGCAGCGACAATGGGTCGGGGTGGCACGACCTGACGCAGCTTGAGCACGAGCGGCGTCAGGAGCAGGGTAACGAGCCCGGAAACGAACGCGACAATGAATAAAGTGCCAGACAGGATTCGCAGCGGTATCGCTGCTGATTCGGTAAGGATGATCAATCGTACGATGATCCCGACAACCTCGGCGGCCAGAGTCGCCAGCATGGCCAACATCCAGGCAACCGTGACAAATTCGGCTTGCCGCGATTCCTGTGGTTGTTTTTCCGGGCTGGGCCGTCTTGCGTTCGAAGGTTTCTTCTTCTTCCGTTTCTTTTTGCGCGGCGACATGATCCCATATTAGGCCTGTCGGCACTCGATCGGAATAGACCCTAGGATGCGGTTTCTTTGATGTGACGAAGGGGCCGAAGCTGGCGGCGGCGGCGAGAAATCCTTGAATATCAGGATCCGACGGGAGTTGAAGGCGAAATTCGAAACCCCGTTTGCATCTGGCCCCAATCGACCTTAGTGTTTCAAAGGCGCTTTCTCCGACCGCGGGGTGGTCGCAGTGCCCGTAATGGTCATCCAGGTTTTCGCATCTTTGAGCTTTCACCAGACGAGGATTGTGCGTGGTGCAGGTTGAACGGGCTGTCCTCCAGCAGCATGGATCCGATTCTTGTGCAGATCTTTGGCGCGTGAGTCACGGCGTCGATCGTGATGACGCGGCTCGGGTTAAGTCAGTGTTTGGCCAAGCAGCTTTCGAGACATCGCTGGTGCCGCTCGCCGTGATGCGTCTTTCGAAAGACAGGTGGGCGATCCTGCAAGCCGCATCGGGCGACGACGATCAAGCGTCTGTGATCCAGGCATTCTTTGTCGATCGATCGACTTACGCGGCGTTCGGTTACCATCCGATTCAGTTCCTCGACCAAGCGTTGTTGGCCACTGAGGGTCAACCGGTCGGCGATCAGCTGGAACCGCTCCACATCGACGCGGCGGGCGAGTTGTCGATTGAGCGGCATTTAGCGCGTGCGATCGAGCGCTGGACGCTTCGCCAGATTGCGGTGCTCTTAGATAGTGTGCTCGTTGGTCCGCAGGTCGCCGCGATCATCAACGAGCGCCCTCGCTCCGTCGTTTCCGCGCTGTATAGTCTGCTGCCGCCCGCGTGCCGAGCGGATCTGACCTGTAGCGGTTTGACTGACAGCTCGGCCTTTCGCTTTGACGCGTTGTTTTTGACGGAGGATGCGGCGTGCTGGAGTTCGCTGCTGGAGGCCGGTGGGATCTCGATCTACGACTGGTCAAGCGATATGCCAATCACGACCGATCTGATTCACCCTTGGTCTCAGTTGGCGGTGCGAGATCTGCGCGCCGGTTGCATTCGAGAATGGTTCGATTACATGGGAGTGCTGCCCGCGGATTTGACGTTTGACGACCTCAAACCGCTCGCGCAGACTGCGTTGATTGAGAGTCGCGAGACAGCTCTGGACTTTGAGTTCGACGCCATCGCCATCAACTCGACGGTCGACGAGTTTTGTTTCCAACAGGACGTTGGCTCCGATTGCTCGCCGCGTCGCAAGGGTGCGCTCGACCTGTCGCGCGAAGAGGTGCTTGAACAACTGGATCGGCTTGATGATGCGGCCTTTGATGCCATCGCCGGGAGCGACGGCGGGTTGTCGCGTCTGGAAGAGCTGTGGCCACAGATCAAGTCGCAGCTCTCGGCCAACCTCGTCGAAGAGTCGAGAGAGCAGTATGTCCGATTGATCGTTGATCAGTGCCTCCAGCAACAGCAATCCGGTGCAATCGCCACAAAGGCCGCGGTCATCGACGTATTGAAACTGCTCTTCAAATAGAAGCGACGTCGTCCCTCTGCCTACGACACGGCAACCTGCATCAGGTCGCGAAAGCGTTGGAATAGATAGCGACTGTCGTGAGGGCCGGATGATGCTTCTGGGTGATACTGAACGCTGAAGGCGGGGACATCGGTCCGTTTGACGCCCGCGATGGTGTTGTCGTTCAAGTTGCGATGGGTGATCTCGAGGTATTTCGGCAGCGACTCTTCCTCGACAGCGAAGCCGTGATTCTGAGCAGTGATTTCCACTCGTCCCGATTCCAGTTCTTGAACCGGCTGGTTGGCACCGCGATGACCAAACTTGAGCTTGAACGTCTTCGCGCCGCTGGCCAACGACAACAACTGATGTCCAAGGCAGATACCAAAGATGGGTCTTTGCCCGAACAGCTCCTTGATCGTATCGATGGCGTACGTCAGCGGTTCGGGATCACCCGGGCCGTTGGACAGAAAGATGCCGTCCGGATCGTGTTCCAGAATCTCTTTGGGCGTCGCCGTTGTGCCCGGCAAGATGGTGACGCGGCAATTCAGATCATGAAGATGGCGAGCGATATTCCACTTCATGCCAAAGTCAAGTGCCACGACATGCAGCTGATCATCCGGCGGTGCTTCAACAGGGCAATAATGTGCCCACTCGCTCAACGATTCGGTCCACTCCTTGGGCTGAGCGGGGACGACCTCGCGCACGAGATCTCGGCCCACGAGTCCTGGACTGGCTTTCGCTTTGGCAACGAGACTTTTGTCATTCAAATCGTCCGTCGACAAAATCCCTTTTAAAGCACCGACCGTGCGAATACGACGTACCAACGAGCGTGTATCGATGCCAGCGATACCGACGATTCCATTGCGTTGCAGGTAACCATGCAGGTCGCCTTCCGCACGAAAGCTGCTGGCAGTTCGACTCAGCTCGCGAATGACAAAGCCTGCCAGATGCGGTTGCCAGCTCTCAACATCCTGTGCATTGATGCCATAGTTGCCGATTTGCGGATAGGTCATCGTAACGATCTGACCTCGATAGCTCGGATCCGTCAGAATCTCTTGGTATCCGGTCATCGATGTGTTGAAGCAGACTTCGCCGTCAACTTCTCCGGTCGCTCCAAATGACACGCCGCTGTAGACGGTTCCATCTTCAAGAGCAAGTTTCACGATTTGTTTCATCGGTCGCCTGACGGGTTAGTGGAGTTAGTATTATCGAACTCAAAACACAATATGCGCTGGTCGTCGGCAATTGAATAAAGACAATGGTTTGTCAGTTCGGCTTTCCTACCTAAAGTCACATGCGCTAATTTCCCGATAAGTTTGGTACGGCTGTGGGTCTCCGAACAAAACTTTGTTGCGTTCGGACAGCCAACTCCTGGGTCCTTGTTGCGGCGAGCAAGGGCCCTTTTTTTTATGCGCGGTCTCAAGCTCCTGTCACTCAAATCGCCGGGCCGTGTCAGCCTACGGTACTCAAACCACCCATTTGACACCGCCCAGACCGCGCAAACGCAACCATTATAAATGAACGACCGGAGTTGCCCAGCGGCCTTGGGAACCGATCTACCGGTTGGGAAGAGATGGGCATCCGACACCGGCCTCATTTTTGGCCAGTAACGGGAGCGGTTGGTGCGACTTCGCCGTTAAGTTTTTTGTCTTCCGCGTCGAGACAGCGGCCGATCTGTCGCACCGCTTGCCGAAGTCGATTCTCGTTTTCGACCAATGCTAGTCGCAAAAAGCCTTCCCCAGCTTCGCCAAAGCCACTCCCGGGGCTCACCGCGACATCCCCCTTTTCCAGCAACATCATGGCGAAGTCCATGGTATTCATGCGCGCTTGCCAGTGAGCCGGAATCGGTGCCCAGACAAACATTCCGGCCTTGGGCGGCTCGACATTCCAGCCCAGCCGCCGCAAACCCTGCACCAAGACATCGCGACGCCGCTGGTAGATTTCCGATTGCCGCTCAACCGCTGCCTCCGTGTGACGCAGGGCCAAGATCGCCGCGATTTGGATGGCCTGGAATAATCCGTAGTCGTAATAGCCCTTAATGACCCCAAGCCCCTGAATCATCTCGGGGTTGCCGCAGCAGAAGCCGACTCGCCAGCCGGCCATGTTATATCCCTTGCTCATCGTCGTGAATTCAACGCCCACCTCAATGGCTCCGGGCGCGGCAAGAAAACTGGGGGGGCGATAGTCGTCGAAGGCGACGTCGGCATAAGCGAAGTCGCTGACGACCATCAGGCCGTACTTCTTAGCCAGCTTGACGACGTCAACATAGAATTCCGGCTCCACGGTCACCGTCGAGGGATTGTGGGGATAGTTGAGGATCAGCAACTTCGGCTTCGGGTAAAGGTGCTGGCAAGTGTAGGCGATGTTCGACAGGAAACGGTCGCCGTCTGCGACCTCCAATGCAATCACATTCCCCGAGGCCAACGCTACAGCGTAAGTGTGAACTGGGAAATAAGGTGCGGGCACGATCGCGGTGTCGCCAGGCCCCATCACCGCCAGGCACATGTGCGAAAAGCCCTCCTTGGATCCAAGGCAGGTCATGACTTCTGACTCGGGATCCAGCCTCACACCGTACCGCTTGAGATACTTGCTAGCCACCTCTTTGCGCAGGTTGGCGATGCCGTTCGATTTGCTGTAACCGTGGTTCCGCGGATCGCGTGCGGCATCCGCCAGTTTCTCAATCACCAGGTCTTCCGGAGGATCGGACGGATTTCCCATGCCCAGATCGATGACATCGCGGCCGTCACGCCGTTTCTGGTAGAGCAGCGCGTTGATCCGCCCAAACATATACGGTGGCAGTCGATAGACGCGCGACGCCAGCTGCACACGAAAATCACCCCGATGTGGGATCGGGTCATCCAGCTGGTTGAATTCGTACTCGGTCATGGCTCTAACGGCAACGTAAGAGGGGACGAATAGTTAAAGAATAGACACTTCGTCTGACCATGACCAGCGGGAGAATGCTGTGAGAGTGGAGGTGTGAGGCCTGAGTGTCTTTGGTCTCAGGCCTCACGCTCACGCCTGTTTACTTGGCGATCTGTCGCCGCTGCGAGGCAGGTCGAATCAACTGCGGGCTTTTGGATCGCTGGGGTTTAGTACCCGGCTTTGCCAGTTGACGACCCGATTGTGATGTCTTCGCCATGAAGTTGTCGATTTGAGCTCCGTGCTTGAGGTCGTCAAATCGTTGAGCCATCGCGACGCGAACCTTCTTTTCTTCGAGGTTTCGTCTCAGCTCGACCTCGACAACCTTCAGCGAATCGACGACGGGGTCGGTTCGACCGCGGTAGAGCATGATCACGTACTTGTCGGCGATAGCAACGATGGCTGAAAGTGGGTTCTCCTTACTCAAGGCGAATGCTTCCTGCTCAATTTTGGGCTGTCCGCTGAAGCGACGAACCGGTGGCACTTCGCCCATGTTCGCCTTCGAAACAGGTTCGATCGAATATTGTGCGGCGAGTTCGCCGAAAAAGATTGGATCTTGATTCGCGCGGGCCATGTTCCAGACCTCTTGAGCGACCCGTTGGCTCCCCACGACGATGGCCAGAACTTCGACCCGCTCGCCGTAATTGGCCTGGAAGCCTCGATCCAGGTCTTCTTTCGTGACCTTGATCTCGTCGGAAACCAGTTTCTTCAGCGCGACGGAAGGCCAGACCGCATCGCGCACGTAGACTTTGACACTGATGCCCTCCTGAGCGGTGATTTCCTTGAGCCAGCGGGCGACGTCGGGCGAATCGTCTTTCTTGATGTAACCGTATGATTCTGCGGCCCGAGCGATCTCGGCGTCGATGTCACTTTCGGTAACTCTCTTGCCAGATCTCTTCAGTGCCTGACGAAGCAGCTTGAAATTGATTTCGCTATCAAGCACTGGCATGCCGTGGCGGGCGATGCACTCTTCTGCCAGCTGACGAATCGAAATCCTCTGACCGTTGATCGTTGCAGCGACTCCCGGTTGCTTCTTGCGTTGCTCTGGATCGTTGTAAACGTTTACGATCTTCGCTTCGCTCTGAAGCTGTTGGAACAACAACGTCGACTGGTCACGCAATTGCCGATCGATGATTTTTTCCTTCAGCTGAGCCGTGGCCATCTTGCGGTAAGACGGTGTGATCGGTGTCTCGGCCAACTGACGTTCACACTTGAAGATGAGAAATTGACCGGCGACTTCGACGATCTGGGAGATTTCGCCAGGCTTTAAGGCAAAACAGACTTCCTCAACCTTGGGGTCACCCACATGTTTGCGAATATGTGGAATGAGCCCGCGAGCGGCGGCGCTATTGGGGTCTTCCGAGTGCTGTTTGGCCAGGTTTCCGAATTCTTTCGGGTTCGCTTTAGCAAGAGCCAACAGCTTTTCGGCTTTCGCAGGGTCACCCACAGCAATCATTCGAGTCTGAACTTTCGGTCCGTATTCTGACTCAAATTCGTTTCGCAACTGCTCGTCGGTAATGACCAACTTGTCGGCAGCAAGACCCTTCAGTGCAAGTGTGGGCCATATGATGTCGCGTCGGTATTGCTCGGCTGTGATGTTGCGTTCTTGGGCCAACAGATCCATCCAGCGATCGACTGACAGATTGAAGCGTGACGCGATCGTGGCGATCTCTTGCTCAATGTGTTGATTCGTGATTCGCACATCCTGCTTGCGGCAAGCTTGTCGGATGAGGTGTTTATTGACCAGGCTTTCCAGAACCTGCTCGCCGTATCTTTCTAAGCACTGCTTCGCGAGCTGCTGTCGCGTGATCGACTCGCCATTCACAACAGCCACGATTTGCGGTTTCTCAGTCGTCTTGGCGTTCGCTGCTTGGGGACGCTTGGACGATGCGGGACGTTGTGCGGAGGGGGCGGGGCGGCGAATGCCTCGCGTCTTCGTCGACTGGGCCGGCAACGTTGTGATGCAGACTCCTAGCCAGATAATCATCGCCGCCACGGCAGCGATCTTTGAACCTCGGTAACTTGCATCCGTGCGCTTTCGGTCCATCACGGTTCCTCCTTAAACCGATTGTGGTGAAGTGCTAGCGAGAACTGTCTGGATCTCACAGTTCGCGGGCCGGGGAGTGTAGAGCGAGACGTGTGAAACGGTCAAGGCGAGTTGGCAGCCGGCACGACCGATGCTGGCAAGACGGGGAGGAAACGAGCGGTACGCCGGCGGCGCGTTGGGCTACTCGTCGAGTACCTCGGTTTGGCGTGCCTTGGCCATATCGTTGACCTTCGACTCGAATTTCTTGGTCAACTCCTGGACCTCATCCTTGATGTCGTCGCGCGAATCTTCGCCAATCTCCTTGCTCTTTTCCGCTGAGTCCGCGGCTTTGTTAGCATCCCGGCGAATGTTGCGAATCGAAACCTTCGCTTCCTCACCCAAGTCCTTGATGCGGGCGACCATTTTTTTGCGGACTTCACCGGACAGGGCGGGAATATTAATCCGCACCACACGTCCGTCGTTCTGAGGGTTCAACCCGAGGTCGCCAGCAATGATGGCTTTCTCGATTTCCTTGATTGTGCCCGGGTCGTAGGGCCGGACCACAATTTGAGTTGGTTCCGGAGCGCTGACCGAGGCAATCTGCTTGATCGGCGTCGGTGATCCGTAGACATCGACCCGTAGCGAATCGACTAAGCTTGGGTTGGCTCGCCCGGTGCGAATTCCGGCCAAGCTTTTCTTGAGAATATCGACCGCCTTTTCCATGCGGTCTTCGGCGTCCAGGAGGATATCTTCAGCGGCACTCATAATCGCAACCTGAGAGAACGAAGGCAGATCGGAACTCAGCCGCGATTGTACGGTGGCTTGGCCCAGCTGGCAAACCGAGATCTACTCGACCGAGCCGGCGGTATTGCTAGAAATGAAGGTGCCAACGGCCTCGCCCATGATCGCGCGCTGGATGTTGCCATCTTTCTTGAAATTGAAGACCAACAGCGGCATGCCGTGTTCCATGCACTGGGTAATCGCCGTGTGATCCATCACCCTGAGGTCTTGTTCCAGGACCGTGCCGTAGTCCAGCTCGCGATAAAGCACTGCATGCGGATTGCGTTCGGGATCATCGCTGAAGACGCCATCAACCCGTGTCGCCTTGAGCACGACGTCCGCTTCAAGTTCAAGTGCTCGTTGCGCGGCGGCGGTGTCGGTCGTTACAAACGGGCTGCCGGTTCCGGCGGCGAGGATGACGATGCGGCGCTTTTGCAGATGTCGGTGAGCGCGTCGCCGGATGTATGGTTCCGCCACGCCATCCATGCGGATCGCGGTCATCAGGCGTGTGTCCAATCCGAGTGATTCCAACGCGTCTTGTAGGGCCAGGCCATTGATGACCGTGGCCAGCATGCCCATGTAGTGAGCTGTGGCTTCCTGAATACTCGTGTTGGCGCTCTTGAACTGGCCGCCGCGCAGAATATTCCCGCCGCCGATCACCACCGCGATTTCACAGCCCAACTCCCGGGCCTGACCGATCTGCCCGGCAATCTGCAAGACCTCGCCCATGGAGATCCCACGCTCTCCAGCCGGAGCGAAACTCTCGCCCGACAGCTTAAGAATGACGCGATTGAAGCGGCGAGTCGTTTCGGACGAGTTCACGGGTTAATCCTCGTGCAGTGTGAGTCTTGAGTTGTGAGTCTTGAGTTCGCGGCCTGAGCCATGTTGCCTCACGTCTCAAGCGTCAGGCCCGTGACCCACTCACGAGCTCCAGTCTATTCTTCCTGTCCTAGCTCCCAATGCGCGAACTTGATCATGTCCATGCCGTTGGCCTTGGCATACTTGCCGACAGTTTGCTTATCATCTTTGACATACGGCTGCTCATGGAGCACGGATTCACCGTAGAAGTTGCGCATCCGACCTTCAACCATCTTTTCGATGATATTCTCGGGTTTGCCTTCTTGGCGGGCGGCCTCGGTCAAAACGTCTCGCTCTCGGGAAACAACGGCCGGGTCGAGTTCCTCGATCTTCAACGCTTTCGGTCTCATCGCCGCAACGTGCATGCAGATGTTTCGCGCGGTTTCATCGTCGCCGCCAGAGACCTGCAGCAACACGCCCGACACGGTGCCGGCATTGTGAGAGTAGCCACCGCAAGGTCCGTCGTACTTAACGAACCGACCCACGTTGAACACTTCACGAATACGGTTGAAGAGATCGTCCTTCTGCTCGCGCAGCGACATTCCGCTCTTGCTTGGCGAGGGTTGATCGAGCAATTCTTCAGCGGTCGAGGCACCCGGGCCGGTGGCCAACTGCTCGGCAAGATCGTTGGCCAGTTGGATGAACTCGTCATTTTGCGTGACGGGAGCACTTTCGCACTTCAACTCGACCATCGCTCCAACGGGCTTATCGACGCCCGTGTAGAGTCCCATGCGACCGAAGGAGGTCTCGCGCCCACTTCGCTTCTCCATGGTCTTCAAACCTTGTTTGCGTAGCCAGTCAATCGCGGCCTCTTCGTCACCGTCGCATTCCGTCAATGCCTTTTTGCAGTCCATCATGGGCAGTCCAGTTCGTTCACGAAGCGATTTGACGGCCGCTGCGGTGATTGCGGGCATGATAGGTTTCTCCCAAATCAGTTCAGTATCTTGTGGCAAAGAGTTGCGGTTATTGGTTTTGAATCTCAACCAAGGGATTCATTGGTGTCGTAGTATAACGGCGCCACATGAGCATAAGCATTGCGGCACGTCGTTCCAAGCCGAAACGACCGCGGTCAAGATAATCCGAAGCTCCGTCGCCCCAGCGAATTCCGCTGCACGGATCCATCAGCCGCGACTATTCAGCGGCTGCCTCGACGCCCGCCTCGGCGGACTCGGTTTCGGCCGGTTGTTCGGCCGTCTTGTCCGCGCTTTCTTCGTCACCCTTAGCTGCCGGCGCTTCGGCTCGACCTTTGGTGACGGCGTCGGCTAGCAAGGAAACGATCAGCTCAATCGAGCGAATGCCGTCGTCGTTGCCAGGAATCGGTAGATCAACCGTGTCGGGATCGCAATCGGTGTCGATCAAAGCGATCGTCGTGATACCGAGCTTCTGGGCTTCGCGGATCGCATTCTTTTCCTTGCGCGGATCGACCACAAACAGACACTCCGGCAACCGCGCCATCGTGCGCATGCCGTTGAGGTTGCGGTACATCTTGCGATACTCGCGATTGAGCGACGACTGCATCTTCTTCGAATAAGTCGACAGCTCATCACCCGATCGAATGCCCTCAAGCTCTTCGAGCCGACCCAACCGACTGCGAATCGTCCGGAAGTTCGTCAGCGTGCCACCCAGCCAACGTTCGCTAACGAATGGCATGTTGCAGCGCAACGCCTCACGCTCGATCGAATCGCTCGCTTGACGCTTAGTTCCGGTGAAAAGAATTTGACCTCCGTGAGAGGCCACTTGCTGTACATACTTCTGCGCTCGAAGCAAGCCGCGGATGGTCTCCCGGATGTCGATGATGTGGATCAGGTTTTTACGGGCGTAGATGTACGGAGCCATCTTGGGATTCCAACGACTGGCGCGATGCCCAAAATGCACTCCTGCTTCGACTAAACGTTTCGCCAACGATTCCGCCACAAACGATCTCCTCGATCTACCTCCAACAGCACCCAATGACAGCACAAGCGAACATTAACACGCGGCTGGTGCACCACGACGCCGTGGCAATTAAAGACAACCCACCCCGGGCCAGGCGGCAGTCTGAGCGGGAAACCGACGATACTACCACTTCGCTCGATCTCGGTCAATTGGTCGAAACGCTCCAATGGGATGCATCGAGTTAAAAATCGCCGTTTCGAGTTGCCATCGCCGCTGCCACCAAACTCGCGGCTCCTATGGTAATTCCTTGTCGGTTTTCGATAGCCTGGATAGGATGGAATTTCAGCCTGTTCCGAATGGGACGGTCGTCATAGTGGGACCACTGACCGATCCGTAAGCTTATCTGGACAGTCATTTCCTGAAGCGGCCGTATCTGACCCAAAGTGACAAGGGATGTGAATTTGGGGAAGACAGAGCTGTCGGTTTTGCTGCGGAATTTGCTCGCCCCATGAGGGAAATCACAGAGGGTAGGTTTGATTAACAAGTCCATGCTCGACGTTTGGCTCCGGCGATCGTACATCCTGCTTGGATTTCTGATCGCGCTGGCACCGGCACCGGTTGAAGCCGTCGTCGTCTCTACGACCGTCGAAAATATCTCCGCGCCAAAGGACGATCCCGGCTGGGCCAACGTCGGAGTCCTACGCGGTTCGACCGCCGTCTATCTGGGCAATCGCTGGGCAATGACCGCCGCACATATCGGCGTCGCGGGAGCCACGAGCGTCGAGTTCCCTGAGGTCGGAACCTTCGGCATCGAAAAGTCGAGCATTATTCGGCTCGAGAATCCGCCAAGTCGCATTTACTCGGATCGGACCGATGTTGAGCTATTTCAATTGACCGAGGACCCTGGGCTGCCGCCGTTGCGAATCGCTAGCGAAGTGCCGGATGTCGGCACGCCAGTCGTCGCCATCGGGCGCGGCCTGGATCGCGAGGCCGAGCGGACCTATTGGGCAGCACGCGGTCGCAATTGGACGGAGACAGACGCACCCGGTGACTTTTCCGGGTTCAAGACCGCAAACCTCGGATCGACGCTCCGCTGGGGCACGAATCTGTTAGAAGAAGACGAGCTATTCGAAACCGAGCGAGATGACAACATCACAACCGTCGTCGAGAGCCTGGCCAATCACGATGTTCATGTTCTGATCACCGAGTTTGACTTCGACGACGGAAATACCGATAGGTCGGTGACACATGACGGCGACTTCATGACGCCGTACGAATCGCAGGCCGTCCTCAATGACTCCGGTGGAGGCTTGTTCTTCAAGAACGGCGACGCTTGGGAGCTGCTGGGCATGGCCGTGGCCGTTGAACGCGTCGATGGTGGGTTGCGAAATCCTGAACCTGCCCGGGCGGCCGTCTTCGGAAACTTGACCTTCTACGCCGACCTGGTGACGTATCGAGACCAAATCGTGTCGCAATATGTGTACGGTGATTTCGATGGGGACCGCGCCCTAACGCCGAATGATGTTGATCTTCTGACCGTCGCCACGGTGTCTGAGGAATACGATCCGATCTTCGACCTAAATCGGGATGGCTTGGTCGACGCCGAAGATCGAAACACCTGGGTCCTGGATGCATCCGGCACCTTTTTTGGTGATGCCAATCTGGACGGGGAATTCAATTCGTCAGACCTCGTCAACGTCCTTCAGACGGCTGAATACGAAGACGAGATCGCGCTCAATTCAACTTGGGCTTCCGGTGATTGGGACGGCGACCTCGAGTTCACGACAGGCGATCTGGTGCAAGCTCTGCAAAGCGGGGGATACGAACAGGGACCCAGGACAACCGAGGTCTCGGTCGGCGCTGCGCCCATTCCTGAGCCCGCATGCTGGACGCTCATTGCGCTTGGCCTTATCGCTCTCGTCCCGCTGCGTCGCATCCATTGCCGTTGATATCTTTTCAACGAGTTCTTTACGTCCATTTAGGCGCGACAAAACGCCACCTTTAGCCTTGCGTATTGCGCAACTAGCTGGCGCTTTGCCGTCACGCTTCCGCTGGCGCTAACATGTCGACCGCCCAAATTGCTTAAGACAAGCATCGCTCGTATGGGGAAATGATCACCAAATGTTGGCCAAGCTCGACAAACTGCGTTAAGCCAACGGTACGTAGACACAGTGTTTGTGCCCCGATAACAGACCCCACCAGCGGCCCTAACGCGGAAGATATTAGTGGTGGTTTGGGGGCTTGGGGCGAAACGGTGACAAAAGATATTAGAAAACCATTTGCATTTTCGGTTGTTTGGATAATACTGGGCACCAAATCTGACTGATCGACTCCTCAAGGAAACGCCAGTGACCTGAAGTTCGTTGACAATGCACGACACCTTTGCCTTTGCTTTTAGAAAGCTCGTAGGAAAATCTGCCTGGACACGACGGACTCGTCGTCGCATCTTGCAGATCTCCAATTACTCATACCCGGTCTTAATAACAGGACCGTCTGGTTCCGGCCGCGAATTAGTTGCTCGCGCCATTCACGCTCATAGTGCTCGAGCGGATCAACCGTTTGTTCCTTTCCGATGTTCGTTTGTTCCGGAATCGTTGTGCGCTTCACAACTATTCGGTCAGGCGCAGGATGCATCGGAACTGATTCCAAGTGCAACGCTCGGTTGTTTCGGAGTTGCCGACGGCGGCACTCTGTACCTGGAGGAAGTTGCCGACTTGGACTTTGCCACGCAAGCTCAATTGCTAGTGGCATTGGAGGAGAAACGCATCGTTCCGTTTGGAGCCAGTGAAGCGCGGACGGCGGACGTGCGATTGATTTGTTCGTCGTCCCGCGATCTGGATCGGGAGGTTGACCAGGGGCGATTCAGTTTTGAGTTGCTGTATCGACTCAACATGCTTCCGGTCTCTGTGTTGCCGCTGGACCAACGGGTCGAAGACATTGAGCCGTTGGTTCGCCATGTGATCGCGCGCGTCACGTTGGAGAACGGTTTGCCATTCAAGCAATTGACACCGTCGGCCATGGCGCTGCTTCAGGCGTACCATTGGCCTGGCAATGTCGACCAATTGTGCGAAGTCGTCGAGCGGGCCGTCGTGTTCACCAACGAACTTCGATTGGGCCCGGATGCGTTTCCAGATGTGATCGAGGCCTGCGACGATCGTCCAGCCGAGGCTCCGATACCGGAAGCCGAGGCGGTGAATGATCACGAATCGATTCCTGGTGTTCCCGTGGTGGATGGTCGTTGGCCGACGCTGGACGACTTGGAGGCGGAACACATCCGTGAAACTCTGATCGAGGCACGCTACAACCAAGCTGCGGCGGCGCGGATGTTGGCGATCCCCTTGGCGACGCTGATGGAGAAGATTCGCAAGCATCGCATTCCGCTACCCCGCTTTCGACAAGAGGCGGGTAGCCAGCAGGATTGAAATCGAACTTCGCACCCCACCGACCTCGGGTGCGAGTCGTTTGGTGACGAGAGATGGAGATGCTCGGACGAAGATCGCTGTCAACTGCTGTCTCTTCGCCGCTTCGTTGACACCCCATCTGGGGCCTCCTAGAATTGCCGCTTCTAGGCGTCTACTTGCCATTTTGGCGCGATCGCTCTTGGAGGTGCGCGATGAATCAATCGGAATCGGGGCAAATCGATTCGGTCATGCATGAAGATCGGCTGTTCCCTCCCAGTGAACAGTTCTCTTCGAAAGCTCGCATCAAATCGATGGAAGAATACCAGGCGTTGTGGGATCGCGCTCAGTCGGATCCAGAAGCGTTCTGGGATGACCTAGCCAAGAAGGAACTCCATTGGTTCAAACCCTATGACCAAGTTCTGCAATGGGACGAGCCTTTCGCCAAATGGTTCGTCGGAGGGCAAACTAATGCCTCCTACAACTGTCTCGATTTACATCTGGCCAATGGTCGAGGCGATCGCACGGCCTTGATTTGGGAGGGTGAACCAGGCGACCAACGTCAACTCACATACGCTGAATTGCACACCGAAGTGTGTCAATTCGCAAACGCGCTGACGGGACTTGGCGTCGCACAGGGTGACGTGGTGTCGATCTATATGCCAATGGTGCCAGAGTTGGTTGTCGCGATGCTGGCCTGTGCGCGGATTGGTGCCGTGCATTCAGTCATCTTTGCCGGCTTTTCAGCCGAGGCGATACGCGAGCGGAATCATGACGCCACGGCAAAGCTGCAAGTCACTTCCGACGGTGGCTGGCGACGAGGCAAAGTGCTACCGCTCAAAGACATCGTTGACGAAGCGCTGGACAACTCGCCGTCTGTCCAGAAGTGTGTCGTCCTCAAGCGTATCGGCAATGATGTGACGATGCGCGAAGGTCGCGATTATTGGTGGCACGAATTGATGGAGGAGGCCTCAGCGGATTGTCCGGCCCCACCTTTGGACAGCGAGAACCCCTTGTTCATCCTCTACACGAGTGGTTCCACAGGAAAGCCAAAGGGCATCAAGCATACGACCGCCGGATACAATCTCTACGCGAAGAAGACTTTTGAGTGGGTCTTTGATCATCGCGACGAAGATATCTATTGGTGCACAGCGGATTGCGGGTGGATTACCGGCCACAGTTACGTCGTCTATGGTCCACTGGCGGCCGGTGCGACCGCATTGATCTACGAGGGTGCTCCGAATTTTCCCGCTGAAGATCGGTTCTGGGATCTCGTCCAACGGCACAAGGTCAGCATCCTATACACCGCGCCAACCGCCATCCGAGCCTTCATTAAGTGGGGCGACCATCACGTCGAAAAACACGATCTGTCATCGTTGCGACTGTTGGGCACCGTCGGAGAAGGAATCAATCCTGAAGCCTGGATGTGGTATCACCACAAGATTGGTGGTGATCGTTGTCCGATTGTCGATACTTGGTGGCAGACCGAGACGGGTGGCATCATGATGTCGCCGTTACCCGGAGCGATCGCGACCAAACCCGGAAGTTGTACAAAGCCTTTGCCGGGAATCCTTCCAAAGATTGTCGACCAGGAGGGGAAAGAGGTCGGCACGAATGAAGGTGGCTGGCTGGTGATGACGCATCCGTGGCCGGGGATGTTGCGTGGAATCTGGGGAGACGACGAACGCTATAAGGATCAGTATTGGAGCAAAGTTCCTCAAGCTTACCTAGCCGGCGACAATGCTCGTCGCGATCCGGACGGATACTACTGGATCATGGGACGCATCGACGACGTCTTGAATGTCGCCGGCCATCGACTCAGCACGATCGAAATCGAAAGTGCGTTGGTCAGCCACGAAGCCGTTGCGGAAGCCGCCGCTGTGGGACGACCAGATGACATCAAGGGCGATGCGGTGGCTGTATTTGTCACACTTCGAGACGCTGCGCCGACCGATGAGCTGCGTGACGAATTGAAGCGACACGTGCGCAAGGAAATCGGTGCCCTCGCTCAACCTGACGACATCCGATTCACCAACTCCCTGCCCAAGACTCGAAGTGGCAAGATCATGCGGCGTTTGTTACGTGATATTGCCTCTGGCCGCGAAACCGTGGGAGATACGACGACGCTGGAGGACTATTCGGTCTTGGCCAAGCTACGGCAGGACGAGGAGTAGCGAAGCGAAACGCGTCGCGGACGTGAATGATTGCAGACGACGATGCGGTCAACGGTGATCAACATTCGGCGCGGTCCGTACCCTTTCAGACCGGAACGTTATGGCAACGCGTCATTGAGACCACAGCTCGTGCGCTCGATTCCGGGCATCTGCTGCCGATTCCAACCCGCCCACAAATTCTGTCTGATGGCGAGGCGATCTTTCGCACGCACGTCGTTGAGCATCTCAAGCGAAAGCGGCTGGTCACTCCAACGAGCGGCAACCCGTTCTTGCCCTATGAACAGGAAATGTATGTCAGTGAGGTTACGCCTCATCATGTTGCTCTACTCAACAAGTTCAATGTTGTCGATCACCATTTACTGATCGTGACAAGTGATTTTGAGCCGCAAGAGGCGAGGTTGAATCAGGCGGACTTCGTCGCTCTCTGGAGTTGTCTGTTGGAATACAGTTCGCTTGGCTTTTACAACTCCGGCACTGAGTCCGGCGCGAGCCAGCCGCACAAACATCTTCAGGTGATCCCCTTGTCTGAAGGGAACGCAGTGACGCTTGAGCCGCTGTATGGTTTGTGTCTTGCAGATGCCCAGCGAATTGGTAAATCGCCGCAATTGCCATTTGAACATCGGCTTGTGCGATTCCTCGAAACCGATATGAACGATGTACAACAAGCCGCCGCCATTTGTCAGCGGTCTTATGACGGCATCATCGACCAACTGGGCTGGCGACAAGTCGGCCCGCAAACTCCGTACAACCTCCTGGTGACACGTCAGTGGATGCTCTTTGTACCGCGACGTCAGGAGTGTTTTCGGTCCATTTCGTTGAACGCGATGGCCTTTGCCGGTTCGCTGCTGGTCAAAGACGAGCAACAATTGCAGGCTCTTCGTAGCGGCGGGCCAATGCAAGCGTTGATCGAGGTGAGTGGAACGCTCAATGCCGACGCGTAGCAGCCACTTGTGATACGCCCCTAAAATCGCAGGCAAATCGCAGCAATCTTAGGTTCAAAGTGGCGGGTGTTTTTTCATAGAATGTGGCGGTCCATGATCCCGGCGCAAATGCCCGGTAACCTGTCCAGCGGACGACGAGCTGCAAGGAGTTGCGTGTGAAACTTCATTTTCTCGGAGCGAATCGACAAGTCACCGGATCGAGATACTGCCTGGAGACCGAACGCTCGCGCGTCATGATCGACTGTGGGATGTTTCAAGAACGTCAATTCAAGACGCGAAACTGGCGCAGAAGTCCTGTTCCGCCGCAGACGATCAATGCGCTGGTGCTGACGCACGCTCATATCGATCACTGTGGGCTAATTCCACGCGCGGTGCGCGAGGGAATGAGTGCGCCGATCTACACCACGACGCCAACCGGCGATCTTGTCGATGTGATGCTGCGCGATGCAGCTCACATTCAATCGGAAGACCTCGCGTACAAGCGGAAGCGCCACAAACGCGAAGGGCGAAAGGGACCGTATCCTCTGGAGCCTTTGTTCGACGATCGTGATGTCGACGAAACGATGCCGCTGATTCGACCTGAGCCGTACGGCAAGCCAATCCAGGTTACGTCGGACATTTCGATTACCTTCCACGAGGCCGGCCACATCCTGGGTTCGGCGATCGTGGAGGTGGAAGCCGTCGACCACGGACAACGGCGACGCATCATCTTTTCGGGCGATATCGGGCAGTGGGGCAAGCCGCTCATCCACGACCCAACCGTGATGGATTCGGCTGACTACATTGTGATGGAGTCAACTTATGGTGATCGAGATCATCAAGAACGCGGGGACATCCAACAACAACTAGAAGCCGTCATCGCACCGACCATCGCCGCGGGCGGAAACGTTGTGATTCCCACCTTTGCCGTGGAGCGTGCCCAGGAGTTGATGTACTACATCGGTCGCCTGGCGCACGAGGATCGGATGCCTGATGTGCCGGTTTATCTCGACAGTCCCATGGCGGTCGACGTAACAAAGATCTTCAAACGCCATCGCGATCGGTTCGACGACGAGACGTGGGAATACATTATGCAAGGTACTCAACCATTGCAGTTTCCCGGACTCGTCATGTCACGGACGACCGAACAATCCAAGGCGATCAACGAACGCAACGATCCGTGCGTGATTATGTCGACTTCGGGGATGTGTACAGCAGGTCGGATCAAGCACCATCTCAAACGCAATATCACGCGGCCGGAATCGACGGTGTTGTTTGTTGGCTATCAGGCTCACGGCACGCTTGGGCGCCAAATCATTGACGGCAAGCCCGAGGTTCGCATTCATGGTCAGCTGTGGCCTGTGAAGGCGAAAGTCGCGCAGATCTACGGCTTTTCAGGCCATGCCGATCGCAAGGGGCTCATGTTCTGGCTCGGCCACTTGCAGCAGCCACCGCGAAGGTTGTTCCTGACCCACGGCGACGAGGAAGCCGCGATGGCACTCTCAGATCAGATTCGACGCGAAAAAGGCTGGAATGTTCTGATCCCCGACTATGAGTCGTCGGTGGATCTTGGTTAGCTCCCTGCCAATGGCTTCGCAAGTCTCGGCGCCGGCAGCTGGGCCCTTGGTGAGCCGCCAGAACGCAACAGCGGGCGAGGATCGCCTTACCGTTTCTTCAGCGTCGTCATGTACTCGACCAAATCCACTAGATCCTTTTCGCTCAGGTTCTTGTGGAGGTCGGCCGGCATCAGGGAAATCGGTTGCTTGGTCAGTGTTGCCACTTGATCCTTCGGCAGACGTCGCAGTACCGCCTCGTTGGTCTTGATCTCAAGTTGTTCGTCCGTCTGACTCACTAAAATCCCACTCAACACATTGCCATCATGCAACTCGACCGAATAGGTTTCATAGTTGTGGCTGATCCCGGCACTGGGGTAGAGGATTGATTCAAACAGCGCCTCGCGGCTTAATTTGCTGCCGATCTCGGACAACTCCGGACCGACTTGTTTGCCTTTTCCATTCACGATGTGGCAGTTAGCGCAAGTGCCGGCTTCGTTGAAGAATATCTGTTCGCCAAGCTGTACTTGACCTCGACCGCGAGCCAAGGCCTGGACGGATGGCAGTGGCTTGTTACCTTTGGCCGACGGTGGCGGATAAACTTCCAGCACGCGCTTTTGCAGGTCGCCCCACGGCAGGCGACCGAGTTCAGCGGCTGCCGTTTGCCGGAGATCCTCCGGGATCTTCTTCGTCTCGGCTTTGGCCACCAAATGTTCAGCTCCGCGGCGAATCTTGGCCAGGCTGCGAAGTGTCTCGCGACGAACTTCAATGGGGCGAGATCTGCTCTCCAACAGTGGCTCGAGAACACGCACCGCGCGATTGTCAGCCGAATTGCCCAAGGCGATCAGGATTTGACTGACCTGCGACTGATCACTGTCGTCGATGACGGATTGGATGAGATCCCATTGCGATTTGGCCAGGAGCAGTCGAATCGAATCAATCCCTTCCGTCTCCGAACCTTTTTCAATCGCAATCTTCAAAATGTCATCGTATCGATCGCTCAGATTAAAGCGATCCACCAACTCAATGAACTTGCGACTGCCCCGCAAGACGTCGAGCTTCTCCGAAAGCATGGCGAGCCGATCCTGATCGCCAATTGATTGAGCTGCACCGAGTCGACTGAGTGCTTCACCGAGGATGAGTTGACCACGGCCGGCGTCACG
>CAJHYQ010001072.1_pt1 | contig 20650 bp, 11 predicted proteins | sample 9198721 | NCBI WGS metagenome assembly CAJHYQ01 (sample SAMEA7708357, study PRJEB35096) | sediment metagenome | biome: marine neritic benthic zone biome [ENVO:01000025]; feature: sediment [ENVO:00002007]; material: shallow marine sediment [ENVO:03000034] sea grass bed [ENVO_01000059] ... | reverse complement strand
TCATGTACCATCCGCACCCGGAATTGGGCATTCCGGACACACCCCCTGAATTCGAACGCACAACCATCATCGGGATGACCGACGAATGGCGATACAACGACACGGGAGCCAAGCTTGCTTCGGACTGGGCGCAACAGACCTATGACGTCGACAACGTTAACTGGAAGCAGGGCCCCGGGCTGTTAGGTGTCGAAAGCTCCGATTTGGGTGTTCCAATTGGCACGGAATTTACGCCCCCGGGAGACAACGATCCAGGTTTCACGACGTACTACTTCCAGACCGACTTCGAATTGACTGAAGCTCAGTTGGCCAACACGGACATCCTTGAATTGACTCACATGGTCGATGACGGCGCGGCCATCTACCTCAACGGACAAGAGGTGTTGCGATACAAACTCCCGATCGGACCGATTGATGCCGACACGCCGGGCGAGCGCGTCTCGAACGCTGAGGGCATCGGCCCGGCGAGCGTTCCGCTGGAGTTGCTGCGCGTCGGGAAGAACGTTTTATCCGCCGAGGTCCATAACCGACGAGTCACCGACGGCGACATCGTGTTTGGTGCCCAGTTGAGCGTCGGCACCCAGACCACCGAACTCATTCCCGGCAAACCATTCCGGGAGCGGAACGAGGAAGAGTGGATCGAGCTGTATAACAAAGGCACCGAAGCGGTCGATCTGTCCGGCTGGTCGTTGCGTGACGGCGTGAGCTTCGACTTTCCCGACGGCACGCAGCTTGGTGCAGGCCAGTACCTGGTCATCGCCAGCGACGCCGACTATCTCAAGCAGAAGTACACCGACATTAACATCATCGGCAGCTTTTCCGGTGTGTTGAGTGATCATGATGATCGCCTTCTGCTGCGTGACGCCAACAATAATCCGACGGACGAGGTCCATTACTACGAAGGCGGCACGTGGTCATCGTACGCCGATGGTGGCGCAACAAGCTTAGAACTCATCGACCCACATGCAGATAACAACAAGGGTGAGGTGTGGGGCCGCAGCGAGGACTCCAGTGAAAGCGAATGGATTACTCACTCGGTCCGCGGCGTCGCCATGGAAGATCTCTTCGGCCGCCGTGCCCTGTCGCAGGAATTCCTGTTCGGTCTGCTCAGCCGTGGTGAGTTCTTGATCGACGACATTACGGTGATCAAGAATCCTGACGGAGACGCCATCGAGCTGATGCAAAACGGAACGTTCGAGGGCGACACCCTAGGCGAGTCACCCGAGAAGTGGCGGTTGATTGGAAATCATTCGGGTATCGTAATCGATGATCCAACCAATCCGGGCAATAACAAGGTTCTGCACATGACCGCGACTGGCGCGATGGCCCACGTGCATGACCACGCCGAAACGACGTTCGCCAACGAAGAAGACATCGACGACGGTGCCGAATACTCAATCTCATTCCGCGCAAAGTGGCTCGTTGGTAATAGCCAACTCAACAGCCGGCTTTGGTTCAACCGACTGTCCAGCACCGTTCGTCTGGACATTCCAGACCGACCGGGCACACCCGGAGCCCAAAATACGTCGTTCCAGGCCAACGTTGGCCCGACCTTCGAGGGTTTCGAGCACGGCCCGGTGACCCCCACCGAAAATGAGGAAGTCATCGTTAATGTCCAGGCCGTCGACCCCGAAGGCGTGACTTCGGTCAAACTCTGGTGGCGTAAGGATGGCGAGGACTGGAACACCGCCGACATGTCAATCAACGATGCCGGCAGCTATGAGGCGGTCATCCCGAAGCACGAGAGTCGCGACGTCATTCAGTTCTACGTTGAGGCAACCGATGGACAAGGTGCCGTTTCGACCTATCCCGATGAAGGTCCCGACTCGCGGGCACTCTATCAGGTTGATGATGGCACGGGTCCAGCCACACCCATCGATCGCTTCCGCATCATCATGCTCGAGGAGGATAGCGACGATCTCTTCCGTAATACCAACCGGATGAGTAACTGGTTCTTGCCAATGACTCTGGTCCACAATGACTCGGCCTTCTACGACATCGATGTACGTCAGATCGGCAGCCGATGGATTCGACCCAACAGTGGATATAAGATCCGAATGAACCCGGATCAGCTGTTCTATGGCGTGCACGACTCGATCCGCTTCGACCTCAATGGTCTGGCTGAAGTCGTCATGAAGCAGATGCTGAATCGCGCTGGTGGCTCAAAGGCAAGCCAGTACGATGACATCGCATTCATGGTCGGTCCGAATCGTGGCCACAACCACGAGATTCTGCTCCAGCTGGCCCGCTACGAGAATGTGTTCCTCAATGAACAGTTTGAAGACGGAAGTGACGGAACCAAGTATGAATTGGACGATGTGACCGTGCCAACCGGCGGTGGCCGGGACGGTGAATCGCTGAAGTCCGGAACGGAAGTTAACACCGCCCGAGACATCGGTGGCAACAGCACGCTGGTCCGCCGACAAGGGGGCAATCCCGAGTTCTATCGGGCACACGTGTTGATCAAGAGCAATCGCGCGAAGGATGACTTCGGATCGGTCGTCAGAATGGCTCAGGCGATTCACACCGACGGCGCCGAATTGTTCCAGCGCAGTAACGAGGTGCTGGACGTTGACCTTTGGATGCGGCACTACGCCCATCAGTCTTACTTCGGCAACTGGGACACCTACGGTTTCCGTCGGCCGAAGAACCTGCGGATGTTCGCCCGACCATCCGACGGGCGAATGATTCCACTGATGTGGGATTGCGATCTTTGCAACTTCACCGAACCCATCAAGACCCGTTCTGAGGCCACGTCTCGACTGGACGAAATCCGTGACATCCCGCACAACTTGCGGATGTTTTGGGGTCACATGTACGACTTCATCACGACCTCGTTCACCGAAGAATATGTCGCTAAATGGGCACCTCACTACGGCTTTTTGGCGAACAACGCAACGCATGGCGGCGATGAGAACTTCTCCGGAATCATCACTTCCACCCGAAGTCGCTCCGCAACAGCGATGAGGGATTTGGAACGAGATATTCCGCGTGTCGACTTTGAAATCACGACCAACGGAGGGGACGATCTACAAGTCGACGAACCAACGATTCAGCTGGAAGGTAAGGGATGGGTGGACGTTCGCTACATGCGTCTGGCCGGCACGGACCAGCCACTGAATGCCTTCTGGCCAGAAAGTGACGCGTGGCAGGTCAGCATTCCACTTCACGCCGGCGCAAACGCTATTGCCATCGAAGCCGTTGACTTCCAAGGTAATGTCGTGGCCACGGACTCAATTAATGTCACCAGTACAGTCGGCGATCCGGTCGCCGAGTCGCTTCGCGTGACCGAGGTCAGCTACAATCCCGCCGATCCGACCGCACGCGAAATCAACGCCGGCTATGACGATGCCGACGAATTCGAGTTCATCGAGTTGACCAATATCAGTAGCCAGACGCTTTCCCTGTCCTCAGTGAACCTTGTCAGGCTAGAGGACAACGGTGCAGAACAAGGTGTCGAGTTCAGTTTTGCCGATGGAGCCATCTCGGAGCTCGGGCCAGGTGAAACGGTGCTGGTCGTCGAGAACCAAGAAGCGTTCCAGTTCCGCTACGGCGGGCAGCTGCCAGTCGCTGGCCAATGGTCGGGCGGACTTGGTAATGGCGGCGAAATGATCACCGTCGAGAACTCCGGAGTGCTACTGCAACAATTCACCTACGATGACGACTGGTACGCGTCAACGGACGGAGACGGACGTACACTGCAGATTGTCGACGCCGGCAACCCGGATCTGAATAGCTGGAACAACGCTCGCAGCTGGCGACCCAGTTCCCTACTCGACGGGTCTCCCGGTCAAACGGCACCCGCGTTAGGTGACGTTACCGGTGACGGTGTCTTCAGCACGGATGACCTGCTCATGGCACTCCAAGCTGGCGAATACGAAGACGCAGTCGCCGATAACTCGACCTACCTGGAAGGTGACTGGGATGGCGACGGCGACTTCACGACCTCTGATCTCGTATTTGCCTTTATGCACGGCATGTACGTCGGCGAAGCTCAAGCGGCCAAACCCGTTACCAACGATCAGTTGATCGGTGCCAGTAACCTTCAGACCGCAGCAACTCGACCGCTTAATCCTCGCGGGGAAAGCGTTCGGACGGTCGTCACGACCAATCGCCAAGCCGCTGAATTGCCTTTGGACGATCTGTCCGTCGATGTAGTCTTCGATCGAACCGGCGATGATTTCGGGTCGGATGACTACGAGACCGACGAGTTCGATTTTGTCGACGAAGCCCTAATTTAGTCGGCGCTGGATCCCGCTTTCGCAGCGAGATCCGGCAGGTCATCCAGGACGTCAAACCACCCCGGCACACACGCGTGCCGGCGGCAAACCCGCCTGACGGGCCGGCCGATTCACGATTCCTGAACAATAGCACGGGGTAGCGTGCCCAGCTTCTGTAGCAGGAATTCCTTGCCCAGTCGGTTTCTGCCACCTGAGAACCACCCGAATTCGGCACCCCGCCAGTCCAAATAGCACCCGATTGTTCAAGCAGGTTTACAATTAAATTTTAGAGGGCTAGCTGAAATGCAACTATCACCGAAAAATGAACATGTAGAGAGATAAGGTACGCAGATCAAGCAGCTTGAATTACGATAGAAGATGGGGTGCGCCCCACGGCAGTTGAGCCCGCTGTCGAAAATCCCCAAGCCTATCATGTCTGGTTATCGCTTCTTCACCACGAAGACTATCGGCGACGCAACTGTCGTCCAAGCAATCGACCCGTACCTTCAAGGCACGACGGTGGCCGAGCTTATCAAGCTTGAGCTCAGCCAGATTTCTGAGAATGTTCCCACGAAGGATCTCGTCGTTGATCTTCATAACGTCAAGATGATCTCTTCGTCGGTGATCTCCAGTCTACTGGCGACCAAGAGACATCTCGCGGCATCGGGAGTGTCCTTAAAGCTTTGCTCCATGTCAGACTCGCTGCGTTATGTCTTCAAGACGCTCAACATGGACGGAACGATCTTCGACATTTTTGATTCCGTCGAAGCCGCCATCAGTGGCGAGCGGCAACTGCATTCCTACTACGACGTTTGTGGACGCGTGAGTCCACCGGACGAAGAGTCCGATCTGCAGCGTGAGAGGGAATAAGCTGCTGCGCCCACGATTGTGTTGCGCAGCGATGCGGGGTTGGACACCGTGAGCACGGCCGCACTCAACAGCGGATGACCCTATTCCGCGCATGCGATTCGGGAGGGCGAGGCTCCTGCCGAGCCGATCGCGCTCATGCCGCTCGGCAGGAGCCTCGCCGCCTCGCCCTCCCGGACACGGAAAACAGTAATTGCTCTAGCGTATCGGGCTGCCAACGATCGGCGGCACCGGACAATCGATCGAGGTAGCAACGGCTCGAAAGAGCTCTGCTTCCTTCACCGTGACGTGGCGATCGGCGGCGATGCAAATGGCCAGCGCCGTCAGTACACGTTTCTTGATTGCCGCCGATGCGACATTGACTCGACTCAAAGCTCGATCAATTTGCCGGAGCCCACATTCTGCTTTCGGTAGAATCGCTTCTGCATTTCGATCCATCGATGCCATGGAAAGCCCGAAGGCATGTTTTGCTGCTTCTTCGTCGGAATGTCCTAGGTAAGCAACCGCAGAAGCCAGTACCGTGATGTCTTTGGCGACGGCCTTGATGCTGTGATACTGGACAGCAGACGGACGCGTTAGTTGAAAAGTACGATCAAGATGTCGGATGATGATGCGTTGCAACACGAACTCGAATAGGCTGATTCTCTGATCCGCCTCGACCAAAGAGTCAATCGTCTTGCGGAACTGCTTGTATTGCCTTTCCGATAATTCCCGCAGCGTGCTTTGCACGATCTCCAAAGCTGGCAGTCGCGCCGCAGCCGGAACCGCGTCAACGTGCTTCGCCAACCGAAGGGTCTCTGCTCGAGTCTCGACACCCTCAATCGACTGAATGGCGTCCAATTGTTGCTGTTGGATGGTGGGATCCGCGTCTAACAACAGTGCGAAGAGAAACGCTCTTGCGCTGAACGGCTCACGCGTCGCCTCCTCCAAAGGCCCGGGAATCAGTTCGATCAACTTCTTGGATTGGTCCACGTGTTGAGTGGTCGGCGCACCAACGGATGCGATCACCAGTGCCGGGTCCAGAGGTATGCGATCGCCAAGTCCCAGTTCGCCGAGGACTCGTCCGATCGGCAACCGACCCTTGGTCGTTTCGCCTTTTTCTTCCGTCTTTGTCGTTTCAGCTGGAGTATCTCGTGTCTGCGGTGTGACTTTGGGATAGACACCGTCAAACCCGGGCTCCAAGCGCTGAATCCGGGTGCTCAATGGCGGGTGGGTGGCGAACGGGCTATGAGCCCATCGTCGGAAGGCATCCCCAAAGAACATGTGACTGGCAGTCTCTGCGTGTGGTGAGCCGATGGTCGAGCCAGCTTCCAAGCCGCCGATCTTTTTCAACGCACCCGAAATCGTGTCCGGATTACGCGTGAACTGAACCGCCGATGCGTCTGCCAAAAATTCTCGCTGACGTGAGACCGCCGCCTTGATGAGTCGACCGAAGACGAGGCCCACGTAGCCGATGACCAAAGTGGCAAGGCCGATCATCATGATCTGTCCTCCGCCACTCCCCTTGTCCCGACTGACACGTACACCGCGTCCTTGGACGCGAAGAAGATGGTAACCAATGATGCTGATCAGCAAGATACCGTGCAGGATGCCGACCAGCCGCAGGTTGAAACGCATGTCGCCGTTAAGAATGTGGCTATATTCATGAGCAATCACACCCTGTAGTTCGTCGCGACTTAGATACTCAAGCGCTCCGTTACTGATTCCAATGACGGCGTCGTCCGCCGTATGGCCAGCGGCAAACGCATTCACGCTCGCCTCATTGCGAAGCAGGAACACTGGAGGTACGGCGACACCGGACGCGATCGCCATCTCCTCAACGACGTTTAACACACGTCGCTGCTCTGGATCGGTGGTCGTCGGCGGGATACGACGACCACCGAGCATCAAGGCCACGGCTTCTCCGCCGGAACGCAACTCAGCGGTCTTGAACAAACTGCCGACCAGGATGATCAGCAGCGTCACACCTGCGACGATGAGAAACAGCTCGGGTTGCACCCAATCAATGGCGGGCTGCCCGTCATTCGTTTTGAAAGTAAACGATAGCGCTCCGACGACCGCACAGTAGATCAAAGTGACCATCAGGATGATGGCCAAAATGAAATAGACCACCAGCAATGTCGTCTTGCGACGGGCTCGATCTTGTGCCTCAAAGAAATCCATGAAATACAGTAGCTTGCCTTTTTAGTTCGCCGCTGAAATACATGCCGTGGACTACGACGAAGCACGGGCTTCATTCATCCACCGGACTGTGCCAGATTCCAGGGTGCCGTTTAAAACTTGACCTGCGGCGCTTCGCGCTCGGCAACGTCTGCGATCTCAAATAGCTCGGCTTCCTGGAAACCAAAAGTCCCGGCAATGGCGACGGCGGGAAACTGTTCACGATAAGTGTTGTAGCGAGTGACCGAGTCGTTAAATGCCTGCCGTGCGAAGGCGACTTTGTTCTCAGTCGAACTGAGCTCTTCCTGCAGAGCTGACATGTTCTGGCTGGCCTTCAAATCGGGATAGGCTTCCGCGACAACCATCAACCGACTAAGGGCTCCGCCGAGTTGAGATTCGGCTTGCCCTAACGCGTGCATGGCCGTGGGATCACCGGGATGGGCAGCCGCCTGTTGGCCCGCGTTGTACGCTTGATTCCGCGCCGAGATGACCGCCTCCAGTGTCTCTCGTTCATGCTTCATGTAACCCTTAGCCGTTTCGACGAGGTTTGGAATCAAGTCGTATCGGCGTTTGAGCTGAACATCGATTTGTGAAAAGGCATTCTCATAGCGGTTACGGAATTGCACGAGCTTGTTGTAGATCACGACGACAAACAGGCCGATCAGCAGCAACAGTCCGAGCGCAATTCCGAGGATCAATAACACAGGTCCCATCTCGGCTCCTTTCTTGGGCGAAGGATCAGGACGTCTTGGACGGCATCAGGGAACTAACGAAGACATCTGCGTATCCCCTGCCCCTATTCGTTTTTTAAAACGGATTCTTGTCATTTATCCGTCTTCGCCTCACTAATCGTAGGGCAAGCAGTAAGACAACGCCAATCACCAAGGAAAACGTGGGCATGCCAAGAAATGATGTCGATTGGCTGAATGAAACCGTCGACAATCCTCGGTATCCAAGCCGGTCGAAGGGCGCGTCAGGCAGACTTGCGATCGACGCGAACGGCGACTGCTGAACATGTACAACGAGTCCCTTGTTGTGACGCTCGACCTCGACATCCTTTAGCCCCGCCTCGTCAACATACCATCGTTCCAGCTGAAAATCATCGGCTGGCATTGTGGTGAAAGTATAGTCGACGCGCAACTGACTCCTGCCTCCGGCAAGAGCGGCAAAGAAAAGTCCGACAAGCAACATCCACTCGAACACGTTCAGCAGATCAAACTGGCGACGCGGAGATGGGTCTACCATGTTCATGCCTTGGCGAACCTTTGCATCGCGGCATGCGTTCACTCAACCTCGGGTTTTAACGCAAACGCGCCGCATCGCAAAGAGGTCAAGCATCTCCGCCAAACAGCCAGTCGATCATCAATGGGTCTAACTGGGCAGGACGTCGCGCGGCTGCCACATACGTTCCCTGCTGAAAGGCAAAGACGAAATCGGTCGAATCGAAGTCGCCGTTACGATTCCAATCCCCGTCTTCGAATGTCGAGTTCTGCGGGATTCCGTCTTCGTATTGACCGATTTGAAAAACGAGGACCAGATCTGATGAATCGAACCGGCCATCGTGATTGGAATCGCCTGCAATCGCACGATCATCGGCAGGCCTGCCTGGAGTACCACCGATCGCGAGACTGGGCTGCCAACTCGTTGCGATTGCCCAACGCGCCGTATCGGCGTGCGCTTCCTCGACAATTTCCAGCGACGGACCGGCCCCATCCGTCGCTTCATGCCAAGTGTCGTCATAGGTGAATTGGTGAATCGACTGCTCGCCAGCCAAGAGTTGGATCGCCTCACCACCGTTGCTTAGGCGACCACGCCATTGGCCGGCAACTGGCAGGCCATCTCCATAGCGAAGCTGGAAGGCGTCTTGATTCTCGACCACCACCACACGCTGGTTGGGTGCCAGCCGAGTGATCGCTCCGCTGTCGAATGCGAAATCCACACCCTGGTTGTCTACACGGTTCAGCCGCACCTGGCTAAGGTCGATCGACTGGTCGCTGATATTCACCAGCTCAATGAACTCGAACTCGTCGCTATCATCAAATCCAGCCGCGATCTCCTCTGTGGATGGAGCGGCTGGGTGATAGTGAATCTCGCTGATTCGCAGGGAATTCGCATCGGCCTGGACAACCGGCGTGAGAAAGGTCGCTTCGTTCAACGCGGACCACTGCTCGTCCTGCAGCACGCGCGCTTTAACCGTTGCGTCGCCGCCCAGCACAACCGCAGTGTCGTAGATCTGAGCCGAGGCGGCCACGGCACCGCCAACCAAGCGAGGGTCGCTGCCATCGGTTGTGTAGTAGATCGTTCCATCGGCCGCTTGCATGCTTAACTCAAACCCCACCGGGATGTCGCCGCCATGTTGATTGAACGTCGGGGCTATGACCTCCGGGTAGAGTTCACGGCGAACCAACTGCGCGAGCACAGTCTCCGTACGCGTTGGGAAGTAGGTCGTGAGCAGTCGATCAAGCTCGTTGCGCCATTCACCTTCGACGGTATACGGCCGACTGCGTCGCTTGTTGTCGCCCCAACGGGCAGATTCAGCGACCAGCGGTAGCTGAATCTCTTCGGCCCGCGATTCCCAACGCGCTTGCGCTACATCGGGTGTCAGAACACCATCATTGAAGAAGTGACGGTGAACATGATCAGCAAACAGAAGACGGTATTCGACGTTTGTCATCAGTCGTTGATGCAAATCAGTCGGTTGATTCGAATTCCTGGCACCCGTGCGATTGTCCCGCGTACTCAGGAATGTGCGTTCTGCATCCCACGTGAAGAAGCGGAATTGGCCACCTGGCTCGCGCTTGCGTCCGCCAAACCAATTGTTCTGATCCCAATCGACGTTGCCGCTGTAATAGTTGATCAGCAGGTAATCGACCATGCTGGGAATATCAACGAACTGCTCGATTTGCTCGTAGGCCTCATTGGATTCGAGCCCCGCGCGAGCGATCTGCATCATCTCATTCCACGCGTCGCGATTGCCGTCTACCGTTCCACCTTGGTGCTGCAAGACATCGAAATCTGCCGGCTCACCACCAAAATGCTCGGCGAAGAATGCTGCGTTCGGCTTCTCGAACGTGTGGTACAACCCCCAATAAAGCCCGTTGATGTAGAGATGGACATAACGTTGGTCAGTCGTCATGCGTCCCATCGCACGCTGCGTATCTCGATGCCACTGGTCACGAATGTATTGGGCCTGACGCTGCTGAGTTGCGTTCGGATGGAACCAACTATCGCCATTACCGCCGCGTAGAATGATCGTGTCGAACTGGTCGACGTCGGATTCCTCGAACACGGGATAGGTCAATTTACCCGGTCCATACTGCTCCTTGAAAAGCAAGCGCATATTGTGCTTGGGTCGATTCGGATTGCGACTCGCTCCACCTTGAATCCTCAATCCGGCATTGACTTGAACCTCTAACTGCCCCTCCGACGTGAAGTATTCCATCGAAGCGGGTCGTTCCCATCCGACTCCGTCGCGTTGTGGATTTGAATAAATGCCGGTGCGTCGATCAAACAAATGATCCGTTTCCGTCACGAGTGAGATACTCGGATGCGATTGCAGCGCGGCTCGCAGGTTCGGATCGTAGAAATCGGACTCGGTGTCGGTGGCGATCCGCGGGTCGATCTGGTAGTCGGCAGCGCCAGCAGAACCCCAGTTGTCTGGAAAACCCTCCGGCGTCGAAGGCTGTGTCAGGACGTCGTCGAGAAACAGATACGAATGGGTCAAAACGGTCGATGGCAACAGGTCAGCGCGGAATGCGCGGGTGCGGAGAATGGTCGTCGAGCTGATCGAAATGGGCTCGGTATACTCCGTACCTTCGTCCAGAGTCGGTTCCAAGCCGTCCAAGGTGTACCGAATCAAGCTGCCAGCGGTTCGAGCCGTCAGCTCGACGTTGACCGGTTCGTTGAAGTAGCCCGAGGCAAGGCTCACGTCGACCTGATCGACGATCCCAGGAATGCCCGCGGTGGCGTCGGCCCCGGGCGAGGGTTCGGGCATGTACATCCGCTGGTCTCCGACCCAGCCGAAAGACACGTCCGCCAGTTGACGGGGAAACACAGATTCGAAATGATCAACGACGTCTCCGTCGGGCGAGACCAGCGCGAGGTAGTCGCCCTCGGCATCCAGCTTGAAGTTGGTGTGAAACAGGCCATTTTCGTCCAGAGCCGGGTCACTGATGTCCCATCCCGAGGCAAAGACGATCAGGTAGCCATTGGGCGCAATTCTTGATCCGACAGGAAACTGCCAACGCTGGAGGTTTTCTGGATCGTCGGAGAGATAGAATCCAGCAATATCAAGCTCGGTTGATGTCTGGTTCTGGATTTCAATCCAATCGGGAGAGGTATCTTCACGTGGAAATGAATCGTCGATACTGATTCGCGTCGTCGTCAGCAAGCTGGTCACGTTCGCGGCAACGAACTCGCTGATCGTAACCGGCGCCTTGCCAACAAACAGCGTCACCTCACCCTGATCGGTACTACCCGCTGCGTCCGATAGGCGATAAGTGAAAACATCTTCACCCTCGAATCCAGGGTTGGCTTGATACTCAAAGCTCCCGTTTTCCATCAGCTGCAGCTGGCCGTTTTGTGGCGGCACCAGCAAGGACACGCGGAGCGTCGAGTCATCGATATCTAGATCGTTCGCGAGCAATCCGTTGTCTTCCATCACGCGCAATTGACCCGAATCATTGACGAAAAATGCATCTGATGAAGCAATCGGCGGATCGTTCATCGGTCGAATCTCAAGTGTCACCGTGGCGACCTCGGACCGATCAACACCGTCGGTCACCTCGTAGGTGAACTGATCGAGTCCGAAGTAATCGCCCTGAGGAACGATCAACATGGACCCGTCGTCGCTCAGCGCCAATTCAACGTGCTGCGGGGAGCTCAGCAGATTCAACTGCAAGGCATCTCCATCCACGTCTTGGTCGTTCGCCAGGACACCTTGATCCGCCGACACCTGCCTTAGCAGATCCTCATCCAGCAAGTAGTGATCATCGCTCGCTTCGGGACTTGAGTTTGAAATCAACTCAACGGTAACTGGGTCGGATTGCCCGACCGTATCGTCGATGCGATAGGTGAATTGCGTTTGGCCGGCCGTTCCCAGAGGATCGAATGCGAATGAACCGTTGGGATTGAGCTGCAACTGGCCGAACGCGACATCATCCTCCAGCACAGCGGTCAGCGGCAACTCGTCGATGTTCTGGTCATTCGCCAGCACTCCCAGAAACCCTTCGACACTGAGAGTCCGTTGAGGCTGCGTCTTGTAGCGATCGTCTATTCCTACGGCTGCGTCATAGGACGGCTCGACAACAATCGTCACCGTCGCCACGTTCGATGGTCGGAAGTCAACGGCACTGTACGTGAAAACGTCCGTGCCATGGAAGTCGGCGGCCGGCGCGTATAAGAACGAGCCATCCGCTTGGAGCGACAACTCACCGTGGGCTGGTAGATCGATCGTTTCAACTGTCAGCGGGTCCGACTCGGCATCTTCATCGTTTGCAAGCAGGCCATCGGCGGCAGTAACAAATAGAAGCTCGTCTTCCGTCGCCACATACTGATCGTCGACGGTCACTGGTTGGGTATTGTTATAGAATCCGTTCAGTTCACTCAGGACGCCCGCCACCTGCTCAGCGTCCAGCGCCCCGTCGTAAACGCGTACCTCCGCGAGATCGAACGTCAGCTCGCCATTACGCGATTTGTCGACACCGAAGATCATCGGAATCGTGCCGCGTGATTCGGCATCGGCTCCGACCTGCACGACGGGTTGATGATCATCGACGTACAGCGACAACTGATCCGACTGCCGACTGAGGACAGCGACATGTGGCTGTCCGTCGTTATATCCACTGGCTGTCGAAAAAACGGACGTGCTGGGTCGACCAAATCCACCACCGATGCCCGCGCCGATCTGGCCGGAGGCGATCAGCGAGATCCCCCAGTCTTTAGCGAAGCCCAGTTGATTGGAGTGAATCAGTCCCAGGCCGTCTTGCCAGTTCTCGTCGCCCTGGAGCGCTTGGCTATCGGTTGAGAACATGACCACGATCGAAAAGTCATCGGCTCCGGACAACGGACTTTCGCGGTTAACCACTTCGTAGGCGTCTTTCCCGTCGGAAGCGTCAAGACGCACGACAGCGCGTCCACCAATCGCGTTGCCGACAAGCGTCGGTGTTCCCGTGGCAGTGGCCCGAATCCCCGCAACTGAATCGCTCCATTCAGTAATGTGTTGTCCATCTGGGAACTCAACCAGCAGCTCGCTCGCCCGCCATTGGGCAACCAGGTCACCTGCCAACATGACGCGCGGCTCAAGACCCTCAACGCCGCACCCAAAGGATGATCTTTCCCGCCGTCTGAATTTGCGCATACCCGTGTCGCCGCAATATCCTTCAGGTCATTTAGATCAGCCACCATCGGTCGACCTTCGATTGCAATCAAGCCATCGAAAGAGTCTTCCTGCCGCGTGTGTGTGGCCGACACCGTCGCCAAATCGTTCGGATGAGACTTCGACTATTGCAGATGCAGTACGAAATGCAACTCAATGCGGAACAACCCGCGACGAAATCACAAACTGATGCACCGCATTCTAAACGAAACACGCGGATTAAGTACAGAAATGGCAACAGGCGTGAATCAGCTTTGCAGACCCACGGCGATCCCGATGAAAATGAGCCAGACGATGAACAGAAACAGACTCAGCGCGATCAGGATCGTGCCAATGATGCCCAGGATCATGCCCGCTTGAGTCAGACCTTTTCCTGTGGGATCCATACGACCTGCTTCCATCTCCCTGAGGTCCGCTCTTCCCATCAGCCAAGCAATCGGTGCAAAGATTTGGCAGATCAGGAATCCAAGAATGCCAAAAACAAGAATAACGGGACCGCGATGTGGCTGCATATTGCCGCTCCCACACTACTGGCTCAAGAAGAAATGATCCGCACCTGCTGCCAGGATTGAGTTGAACCTACTGATTGCCATGCAATTTGTAAACACGAAAAACTCACGCTGGTTAACAACCCGCACTCCTCATCCGATCAACGCTGCTCCATTTGCGTAATCGCATCCTCGACTGAGTCGTAGAATCTAAACATGTATAGCGGCAACCTCAGGATGTCGAAGACGCGGCGGTTGGTCGTTTGCATCGCCAAGTGCAACGGCGTTTCTTCTTCACCCAGGAAGTGCGTCCGAACAAGCAACAGACTATAAACCGTCTTGCTCGTCACATGTTCCACTCCGGATAAATCCAATACCAATTGTTGCGCCCGTATCGAATCTGCGTAGGGCTCGATGGCGGGCAACAAATCATCTTGCCACTCACGATGCATCCAGAGGTCGGATGGCAACGTGACCACGACGATTGAGCGGACGGTGGAAACGGAAAAAGTGTTCATCGTCATATCGCCCACAAAGTGACGCTGTCCCCGCAGTCAGAACCCCGGCATGTTCATAATTGTGGCAGTTTCGATTGTTAGATGGTAGTGCCACGATTGTGCGGATCGGTGCACTAGCATGTGCTCTCTTGCACGGCGGCTCGCTTCGAGAGATCGTTGCCGTCACTGCTGCATGCAAAATCTCAACGAATCCTGCTTGATCATTTGGTACGAAAGATGCACTAAGTGACTAGGACTGGAAGCACGTAGAACCTGAAAAATGCGACCGCTCAGGGGAGTACGATCCGATGGACACGAAGCAAACAAAGACTGAGCAAGCGACCTCCGACCACGACGTCACGCACGATAGAGTCAACCGATGTGTCAGCGATCGCCTGACAGGTTGCTCATGCGCCTATTTCCTCCAGTCGCTCAGCTGGTCCATCGATGATGGTCAATTGACGGTCACCGGACGTGTGCCCACCTTTCAGCTCAAGCAGATGGTGGAGACTCTGCTTCGTGACATTCCGCAGGTCGATACCTTGGTCAACAAGGTCGATGTCGTCAGCTCGACGGGGCTGAGCACGACGCAGCCCGAGTAGGCGGATCAGGCCCTTATTTTCTCGCGCGACCCTCACGTGAAGCGGCCCATCACTGTGTAGATCGAAGCGGCCACATCTTGCGCCGCGACAGTGACACGGTGCTATAATGCTGGCCGGTCGGAACTGACTTCGATTGATCCAGCCTTTTGCCTCGTATCGAGCAGATGGTATGCACACGTCAGATCGGGTCCATCATCGCAATCTGCGCTTGGCCATATCGCTGCTTCTGACCTTCTACGGTCTCGCGAGTGCGCTCCGTGCCGAAGAAGGCCACACGATTGATTTTGACCGCGATATTCGGCCACTGCTCTCGGACAACTGCTTCCAGTGCCATGGTCCAGACGGAGAACAACGGGAAGCCGACCTTCGCCTAGACCTTGCTTCCAGTGCGCTCGCTGACCGCCACGGATCTCAAATCATTGTTCCAGGACACCCTCGGCAGAGCGAGCTGTATCGTCGAATCAGCGCCAGCGATCCCGACGAGCGGATGCCACCACCGAGCTCGCAACACCAACTTACGGACCAGCAGATCGCACTCATCCGAGATTGGATTAAGCAAGGAGCGGAGTGGGCGGAGCATTGGGCATTCGTACCTCCAGTCCGCCCCGTGCTACCGACGGTCACCCGAGCGGAATGGCCTGCCAACGCGATCGACCACTTTGTCTTGGCCGAACTCGAGGCGCATCAGTTGGAGCCCTCCGCTCCGGCACGCGACACAACGCTATTGCGTCGAGTGGCCCAAGACTTGACGGGCCTTCCGCCGACACTCAAGGAAATCGACACCTACTTAAATGACCGGCGTCCCGATGCCTACGCACATCTCGTCGAACGTCTACTCGCGTCGCCTCACTTTGGTGAGCGGATGGCGATTTTTTGGCTCGACGCCGCACGCTACGCCGACACCAGTGGTTATCAAAACGATGGTCCGCGGTACATGTGGAGGTGGCGTGATTGGGTAATCGAGGCCCTTAATCACAATCTGCCGTTCGACCAATTCACGATCGAGCAGATTGCTGGCGACATGCTCCCGTCACCGACACTCAAGCAGCGTATCGCGACAGGCTTTAATCGCAATCACCGCGGAAACGCCGAAGGTGGCATCATTCCAGAAGAGTACGCCGTCGAATACGTTGCTGATCGAGTCGACACGACGGCTACCGTCTGGCTTGGACTTACCATGGGTTGTGCACGTTGTCACGACCACAAATTCGATCCCATCTCACAACAGGAGTACTATCAGTTCTTTTCGTTCTTCAACAACGTGCCGGAATTCGGGAGAGCGATCAAGGAAGGCAATTCTCCACCCTGGCTCAAGGCGCCGACGCCTCAACAACAAAAGCGACTTGTCGAAATTGATCAGCAGCTTGACCAATCAGAGTCCCAACGTCCGTTGCTTGAGAAAGCAACATCGGCTGCTCAATTGAAGTGGGAGGCAGCGTCACTACCGGCAGACTCCCAATGGACCATTTCGCGCGGCTTGGTGACTCGCATCCAACTCGATCGCGATGCCAAGACGCCCGCTCTCGAGAACGTGGGCAGCCAATCGCGATTCAAAACCGGTATCGTGGGTCAGGCAGCCGAGTTGGACGGTCGTGGTCATCTCGCCGTGGCTGACGTAGGCAACTTTGGCTACTTCGACAAGTTTTCGTTTGCGCTTTGGATGCGTCCGCTGGACGAGTCGGCAAGCGTGAATGCCCAGACCATCATTTCGCGGGTCGCCAACACCGATCGATCAAGTGGTTATGCGGTGACCTGGAAGGATGGCCATCTGCACGTGAATCTTGTGAAACGCTGGCTTGACGATGCGATTCGAGTCCGCACGAAGGAACGCTACGCGCCGGATCGTTGGTATCACATCACCGTCAGCTATGACGGCACGCGAACGGCCGACGGCATCTCGATCTATGTCGACGGCCATCGCAAGTCCTTAAACGTCGACCTCGATCTGCTCAATCAATCATTTGCCAGCGCAGAACCATTCCGAATTGGGGGAGGTGGTGGACCGGACAGCCAGTTCGTGGGCTGGGTCGATGACGTGCACATCTACGATCGCGTCCTGCGCGCTGACGAGGTGCTGATCCTCGCGAACCGCAAGACGGTGCCGGAGATCCTGAGCGAATCGCCCGAGTCACGAAGCACATCAGCCGCCAAGAAACTCACAGCCTACTTCGTCGATCGCCACGCTCCCGAACCGTTGCGTATATCCTGGAACGAACTGATTGAGAGGCGCGAAGAGCGAGCGGTTTATTGGGAAAGCCTTCCCACGGTAATGGTCATGGAAGAAGTGGTCCCGGCGCGGAGCACACATGTCTTGCGACGTGGGCAATATGACCAACCCGGTGAGTTGGTAACTCCCAACGTCCCGGAGTTCCTGCGTCGACTTTCGGAAGATCGGATCACGGATCGACTTCAGCTGGCCAATTGGCTGGTAAGCGATTCCAATCCCTTGACGGCGCGAGTTGCTGTGAATCGTTTCTGGCAGGTCTTCTTCGGTACCGGGCTTGTGGAGACGCCCGAAGACTTTGGCTCTCAGGGGTCGCGTCCGACCCATCCGGCGTTGCTCGACTGGCTGGCTGTCGAGTTTGTGCAATCGGATTGGGACGTAAAAGGCCTGGCGCGAAAAATCGTCCTCAGCCAGACGTATCGCCAGTCATCACATGTGACCGCGGACCAGCTCGTGCGCGATCCAACCAACCGCTTGCTCGCTCGCGGACCGCGTTTTCGGCTCGGTGCTGAGGCGATACGCGATCAGGCATTGGCCGCGAGCGGTCTGTTGTCTGATACGATTGGCGGACCTTCCGTTCTACCGTATCAGCCACCCGGTCTGTGGAAAGAGATTGCTTCAGTAACTGAGTATCCTCAATCGCACGGTCGCGATTTGTACCGACGAAGCCTGTATACCTATTGGAAACGGACGGTGGCACCACCCACGTTGACGACGCTTGATGCTTCCGCGCGTGAGACGTGCATTGTGCGTCGGCCTCGCACGAACACACCGCTCCAGGCGTTGGCACTGATGAATGACGTGACATTCGTCGAATCTGGCCGCGTACTTGCACAGCGAGTGATGCGTGAGTCGGGTCCGAATCCCAAGGATCGGCTCACTCGGGCATTTCGGCTTGTGACCAGTCGCCGACCCACGCGTGAAGAACTGACTTTACTTGTCGCCGGATTTCGTGAACATCATCGGACCTATCAGCAAGACCGAGAAGCGGCGAAGGTGCTGCTTGGACTTGGTGAGTACCCGATGGATGAAACGCTGGATAGCGCTGAACTAGCTGCCTATACGGTCGTCGCAAACATGATCCTTAATCTGGACGAATCCGTCACCAAAGAATAGACGAGCAATTGCAATGCAGGTTTCCGATTTGACTTCGTCGCGGCGATGTTTCTTGGGGCGATTTGCTTACGGACTGGGGACCCTGGCCCTCACGTCGCTGTTGAAGGACGAAGCACAATCCGAGTCGATTGGTGTGCAGCGTCGGGATCAGCCGCCTCACTTTCCAGCACGTGTCAAACGGGTTATCTGTCTGTTTCAATCCGGCGCACCGTCGCAGCTCGACTTGTTCGATCACAAGATGCATGTTCAGCGGTCGGGTGGTACCGAGTTGCCAGATTCGATTCGGCGTGGGCAACGGCTGACGGGGATGACATCGACCCAAGAGAGCTTTCCGGTGGCTCCTTCGATCTTCAACTTTCAGCAACATGGAACATGCGGAGCTTGGGTCAGCGAGCTCTTGCCTTACACGGCCGAGATTGTCGACCAGTTGTGCTTCATCAAGTCAATGCACACCGAAGCCATCAACCACGACCCCGCCGTGACCTTTTTTCAAACCGGAGCGCAATTGGCGGGTCGACCAAGCATGGGTTCGTGGCTGTCCTACGGGCTGGGAAGCGACAATGAGAACCTACCGGCTTTCGTTGCCATGGTATCCGGTGATGGTGGGCAGCCGCTCTACGATCGATTGTGGGGAAGCGGTTTCTTGCCGACCAAGTATCAGGGAGTGAAATTTCGAGCCGCCGGTGACCCGGTGCTATTTCTGTCCAATCCGAACGGCATTAATGAACAAGTACGCCGCCGGATGCTTGATGATTTGGCAGACCTCAACCGCCGCCGATTGGATGAAATCGGTGACCCCGAGATTGCAACTCGCATCGCCCAATACGAACTGGCATATCGCATGCAGACGTCCGTCCCTGAATTGGTCGATGTTTCCAGCGAAAGCGAATCAGCGTTCCAGCTGTATGGCGAGGACTCTCGTCGCCCTGGAACCTATGCGGCCAACTGCCTACTGGCCCGCCGATTGGCCGAACGAGGCGTGCGATTCATCCAGCTCTTTCATCGTGGCTGGGACCAGCATACCAATCTACCGACCGACATACGCAAGCAGTGCGCGGCGACAGACCAGGCCAGCGCCGCTCTCGTTCGCGACCTCAAACAGCGGGGAATGCTGAACGATACGCTCGTGATTTGGGGTGGTGAATTTGGACGCACCGTTTATTGCCAAGGGGCATTGACCAGCGACAATTATGGCCGCGATCACCATCCGCGTTGCTTTACGATTTGGATGGCGGGGGGTGGCCTCCGACCAGGTCTGACCTACGGTGCCACCGATGACTACAGTTACAACATCACCCAAGATCCCGTGCACGTTCACGATCTGCATGCCACGATGCTGCATCTGCTGGGTATCGATCACGAACGACTGACGTTCAAGTTTCAGGGACGGTATCATCGCTTGACGGACGTGCATGGTCATGTGGTGCGCCCAATCCTGGCCTAACGTCGCGCGGGATGGCATCGCGGGACGACCGCAGTTGGCCCGACCGATATCGAGTCGTTGACCACAGCAAATGACATGACCGACTTCGACCATCAACGAGCGATTCTGGAAAAACCTGATTGGTTCGTTCGATTCAATGTCGTCGACCGCGGTGTTCCGCTAAGCCAGTGCAGCTTGCGGCCCGACGAAAAGCTGCTGGTATTCCAGCGTGGAGAACAGCGGCGAGCACTTCTACGCAGCCAAATGACGTACCATCATGTCGCGCAAGGTGAGCTTGATGAGCAACCTTTTGTGGTCACCTTCTGAGTTGTCTGCAATAGCGGAGTCGGTCTGACTCCCCTCGTAGATGGCCAGACCTATCATTTCAGCGCTGGTGGACTTTACAACGGACTGGTGCTACTGATCGACGACGAAACGCAGTCGTATTGGGACCACATCACCGGTCAGGCCGTGTACGGAGATGCGAGAGGGGCGAAGCTCGGGACCTGGCCAATTGAAATGACAAACTTCAACTCGGCCAAACAGCACGAACCCTCCCTGCGACTCATGCAGTCTCGTCCAGGTTGGTACGCTCGACTCTCGATGCTCTTCATGAAGGCCGTGGGCACGCATTTGGAAGGGCGAACCTATCCTCCGGGATTTCGGAAAACGATGGG
>CAJHYQ010001008.1_pt1 | contig 20677 bp, 19 predicted proteins | sample 9198721 | NCBI WGS metagenome assembly CAJHYQ01 (sample SAMEA7708357, study PRJEB35096) | sediment metagenome | biome: marine neritic benthic zone biome [ENVO:01000025]; feature: sediment [ENVO:00002007]; material: shallow marine sediment [ENVO:03000034] sea grass bed [ENVO_01000059] ... | reverse complement strand
CTCGTCGAATGGGCTCCCAGGTGTGAACGTGCCTACGACCCTCAAGGCTTGCTGTCCTTCGCCGTACCAGAGGATGACGATGAGCTAGCCCCCAGCTAGCCCCCAGAATCGCGTTTGAGGTGTTTCATGACTCCCAAGACCTGCAACAGACTGAAGCCCCTAGAACGCCGCACAAGAGCTTGTCCCCGCCAACGGGTGGCTAGCTGGACCGCTTTTGTTTGGTCGGCGAATCGCTAGACTGCAAACGTTGCACGTACAACTAAATTCGAAGATTTCAAATGCACAGTTACGACCAAGCCGCTCTCCAGAAATGGACGGAGCTCAACCGCAAAGCCACTGCCGAGTATTGCACCCACTCCAGGAACTCAGGCGTTGCACGGCGCGTTGCCCAGCAGCAGGTGATCCTGAACAACCCAGAGCTGTTTGTGCAAGTCTCTCATATGGACGGTACTGACGAGGACGACATCCGCCAATCACTTGTCAACGCAGGCATCCGAATGGAAGCAGCCAATCGACTGGTCGGCACACCCACAAGTTCGGTCCAGCAAGCACACGAAAACCGACACGAGCGGCTGATGAATCAGTTCCGTGACAAGTTCCGCGAAATCAAGAATCTCAACCCGAAGCTTCGCCCAGCTGAAATCACTGCACTGGTGAACCAGGAATTGCCAGGCATTGAACAGCAGCTGCAGAAAGCGGGGGCACTCGTACGATGACAGCCACAACCACATTCGTAGCGACTCGCCAGCAGTACATTGGTGAAATTGCAGCTGGCATGGGTGTTGACCATGAAGCTCTTGCAGAGCGATACCGCAAGGACCCCGCCGAAGTACGAGTAGACAACACGCTTCGCGACAACATCATGGCAGACCTGGAAGACAGCCGTCTGTTTGAAAATTCAGAGCAGGCTGAGACTGTTCGCCTAGCACTGCTCGAAGAAGTTAAGGAAGCCAAGCGAGCATTGCGAACAGCGTTCAATCGAGAAGATCAAAACCGTGAACAGTTCGTCCGCTGGGCACGAGCACAACGACGCATCAAAAAGCTCGACGCCGAGAACGACGAAATTTTCAAAGCCATCGTTGCGGTGAACGAAATTCCCTGCCCAGCCCTAGCCGAGGATTCCAAATGAGTATGTATCCCGAACCCGTTGACCGTTGGATGCAAATCAGTCCCATTGCCAGACAAGGCGAAATGTTCTTGCGTCAGCTCTTGGACTTCGACGACTGTGCAGCAACGCTTGATCAAATGGGCAATTTCCCGACAACGTTTCTGCTCAGCGAAAGTTTGGACTGGCACTTGAGCGGGCATATCAGAATCATGGGTCCGCCGGACAAAAACAGCTGCGTTGTCCAGCTGACAGCCGAGGGGAAAAAGTTTTTGGCAGGCGAAGAGCGAAGACGGTTTGAGCAAAACAACAAGCGACTCGCACTGCAGCCCGAACAGACGGAATCAGTTGGTGCACGGCGTGTAGCAGCGATGCGGGAGGCTCAAGAGGAGTTTGCGGCCGAGAAACGTCGACAGCGTGAAAGCCTACAGGCTCATCAGCAGCAGCAAGCGGACGCGCGGCGAGAGTTGGTTGAGCAAGCATTGCAACGGCGGGCAATTAGCGAAGCCGAATTCGAGGTTGATGAGGTTGATGAGGTTGCAGTCGATGGCGAGTGATTTGAGCAACGCTTGCGAAACCGCTGGTGACTTCTGCAAAGCGGCTACAAGACCTTTGTACGACGTGCGCAATCGCCATTTGTGGACCTCAGAAACACACCCTGAGCTATACGAATCCGTCCAGGAGCTGAAACGCGTGATACAGAAGACAACGGGCTTGGCTTGGGCAGCATTAAGAGCTGGCGATAATAGGTAAATCCTCGCAGGACAAACGCCGCAGCGCTAAGTGTCGCCTGCACTCGACTGCAGCGTTTGGAGGGCTGAGCGGTACGGGGAACCATTTGCCCCCGTGCCGCTTTTTCATATCGATAGGAGATTGCAGATGCCATCACTACCCCAATACGACGACATCCTTTACAGCGTGCCGTCCAGTATGACCGCCACTGGTCACCTTCGGGTCAAGCTCAACGGCAGTGGACAAGTTGAACTGGCTGGTGACGAACTCGCAATTGGCTCGCTTACCGAACGTGGCGCAACAGCTGATGAAGAAGCAACAGTGCGAAGTGCAAAGGCACCGACGTCCATCATGATTGCCAACGGTGCGATTGCAGTTGGCGATACCGTCTACTCCGCTGCAGGTGGAAAGGTGTCGGCTGTTCCAGGTGCTGTAACGATTGGGATGGCTTACATAGATGCAGCTGCCAACAACCACCAAGTGCTCGTGCTCATGACTGCGTGAGGAAAGTGCTTGTTTTGCAGAGGTGACAAACTCATGTCACAGCGATTTGGGTCTGGAAAACAAGGGACCCCCCCGGGGGTATTTTTGGGTCCTTTGGTTGAAGTTAGTGGGGGACTGAGGGGCGAAGCCCAGTTCTCGACGGGGATTTTTATACTAGGTGAGTTTTTGCCGGATATTAAATAGATTCCTCGAGTTGCGTTTTTTGGGAGCACGCACAAATGGATAAATCCCTTACATCGGCGGGCTTGACGGGTGGATAATTGTTCAAACGGCTGGGGGGGTGGGGGCACAACCATGGATTCACTTTTCACCAATCCGAATCGACATCGCTCTGACGCACGAATGCTGGCTTCAGCATTGATCCACAAACGCATCACGCTCGAGGAAGCCAAGCCAGTGGTCGAGAAAGCGATAGCTCTTGCCGAGCGTCAAGCCGAGCTGCGACAGTCTCGCGGCTTCTTAGCGATGATGACTGCCTACCAAGCGTTTGCAGTGCGTGCGGCCGAGGAAGCTCGTGATGAAGAAGCAACGGATTAGGCGTGCACGGCAGCAATTACTAGCACAGACACAATCGTTTCCTGGGGGGGGACAATGGTCACAATCCAAGTCACAAGCGGCAACCAAGTGCAAGGCTTACGACTACTAGACCCGATGAAAGACAAGCTATTTGGCGATCGCAGTGATGGCGCAATAGTGAATGATACGGTCGAGTTCTTTCGGGAATATATGAGCATCATCATCGATGCACGAGACGACACTGGCTACGTCCAGTCGTACGCCGATGTTATTGATGCGACGGAGATCATCGATTGAACCTGAAGCCTGATAATTCCGATGAGATATGGGAGCAGCTGAGCCGATCGTTCCCACCGTGGGAAGTTTTGAGCCAGTCGCTGCCAACGTGGGTAGAGGTGTTACCCGAGCTAGGTGGGACGAATGACGAACCTAGCTGACTTGGCACATTGCATACGGTTCAACATGATCACGCTCACGGAGGCACGAGCTGAGTTGAACGCAGAGCTGCAGAATGTCGACGACGACGACCTTCGAGACGCCCTGATGCAGTTTCTGATGCGTGCCAGCGAGCTAGAACAATCGACTTGGGGTCGGTAGAGGACAATGGCGAACACTTGAAACCTGGTGTACAATATCAACCAGGGTTAAAGAAGTGGGCCCCGCGAGTTGCAGCTCCGAGGCCCGTGACCAATTCCTTCCAATGAAAGGAACCAGTGATGCGATATTACGCTTTTCTCGTATTGCTCGCTACGTCTTCGGTAGCACACGCTGAGCAATTCATTCTCACTGGCGAAGTAGCCACTCTCAACTACGGCGACTGTCTCGACGTTGGCGATCCGTTCACGCTGTCGATGGATGTGCCACTCAATGACCAACTGCGCACGCGTGGTGCGTTTGACATCGAGCTGACTGCGGGTGACACGGTCTATCCAGGACAAGCACAGTTCACCCCTCACACTATGCTGCCACCGCAACATGATGCACGCACGGAGTTGTGGATATCTCTCAACGATGGCGGCAACGCGTACGCTGGAAAAAACATTCGCGGAGGTTGGTTTGAAGTCGGTCGGTGTCGTGCCTACTGGACTGCTGATTGGAACGTTGAGCCACCCATTAAGGGTGATGCGAATCTTGATGGTGTGTTTGATTCAACTGACCTGGTTGAAGTCTTCAACGCGGGCAAGTACGAGAACCGCACGTTAGCTTCGTGGCATGATGGTGATTGGAATGACGACCGTCGCTTTGACAGTGCAGACTTGGCTGATGCGTTTCGTGATGGTGCGTATCAGGGGTCAGCTAACTCACCCCCACTTGCAGTACCTGAGCCATCGTCACTTGCGTTGCTGTTGTTCGCAGTGTCGCTGTGGTGTGCCGCAAAGCGATGATGCGTGTGTTTCCATTGCACGCTGACTGCTGTAGATTGCTGGCATAAAGAGTCGCCCCCAACGAACGTGGATGAGACGCCGTCGGGGGCTGCACGCAAGGTAGCCTAAGGTACCCCACGTGATGGCACGCATTCTAATCGATGCCTTTCTGCGACAGCAGACAGCTCTCGGCGATTTTCTTAAGCGGCTGTCGAGCTCTGATAGTCCCCCTGAGCCCACGCCTGTCTACGAGCCCGAATCTAATTACGAGACGTTGCTGATTCTGAGCAGTGTCCGAGAAGAGCACGAGTTTTGGACCGATCAAGCTCGCTCAGTCATTAAATCAGCCGAGTCATTTCCTGCCAACGGATCGGTTGCTGAGCAGCTCAGGATCCATCTAACGCTGCACTTCCGCAAACAGGTCCCACCCATGGGTCAGAAGGGTCCATGGCGTGAAATGGCAATTGCCGCACTCGATGCCGTGCGTTGGCAGACCGTGGTCAGAGAGGTGCTTCGGTACACACACGAAGAGGCGCCTTAAGTCGACAGGGGCGCGGTGCTCTCTAGCCCCCCAGCGGAACACCCGCCCCGTCGACCTTTAGGTCAGTGTCATGAGAGTCGTGCGTTACGATGATCGTAACGCATGCCCAGTGAGCATCCCTTCAGTTGTGGTGATCATCGCCACGACTGAATAAGACCTTCCGTTGCGGGGGAAGCTTTGTTGGCTGCTATCTTGCGGTAGTCTGTTCGTTGATGTGGGCTAAAAACCTCCCCCGCAGGGGATATTTTATTACCACGACCACGCGTTCCAGCTGGCATCATGTCGCCAAGCTTCGCCTTGATTTTCAATATTCCCTTTGCAATCGGCTTCCCGACCTCGATTCCGACCTTCAATTGCTTTGCGTACGCTTCCATCGCACTCGCTTTATCAAGCAAGTCTTTTGCTTCTTCGATGGTTGATATCTGTGCTAGTGCTTGGTCGACCTTCTCTGGGAAGGCTAATGCTTGACGTTCAAATGTCTTCGTGACTAGTTGCATGGTCGCTCCCGTTGGTCGTGTAGAATCTTTAATGCGTGTCTCGGGCTGTTTGCTCGCAGCCCTTGCAGATCGATAGGGCATATGCATATGCCCTACTTTTGTTCTTTCGAAAGAACACGATCGGATCTCAGCACCTAGGTGCCACGTCAGTTCCAAAAGCTGAAGGATGTGCGCCATATGCATACGGCGCACATCCTTCCGGAAGAACACGATCGGATCTCAGCACCTAGGTGCCGTCGCGTGCAGATGGGGTTTTTTGCTTTGAGCGTTTGTGGTATCTGGCGGGTATGGCTGCTTACCTGATCAAACGACCCAACAACCACTGGTGGATTCAGTACCGCGATCATGATGGCAAGAGCCATACGATCACACTCGGCAAGGTGCCCAAACGATTCGGTGAAACCTTCAAGGGTCACGTGGGTCACCTGCTGGATTGCCAACTGACTCGAGAGCTGCCACGGCCGACAACGCGTGAGTGGTTATCTGAGCTTCCTGAGAAGTACATTGCCAAGCTCAATAAGCAAAACCTGTATCGTGATGCCGCGGTTGAAGCCGGCGATGACGAGCTGCTGTCATTCATCAACGCCTACATTGCCGAGCGGACAGACCTGAAGCCCAACAGCATCAAGAAACTCGAGCACATTCGGTCCAACCTGTGTGAAAAGTTTGGGTCCTATCGCAAGCTGCAAGAGATCACTGCTGACGATGCCGACGCCTTCGAGCGCTTCCTCAAGGTCGACAAGGGCTACGCTCCCGCCACGGCCTCCAAACGTATCAAGCAGGCTCGCCAGCTCTTCAACGTGGCAATCAAGAAGCGACGCTTGGCAGTCAATCCATTCGATGGCATCAAAGCCAGTAGTCAGGTCAACGAAAGCCGTAAGCACATCGTGACACGTAAGGACACGGCCGTAATCTTGGAAGCCTGTCCCGATGTGCAATGGCGAGCGATTATTGGGCTAGCCCGTTATGGGGGCCTTCGTTGTCCAAGTGAAGTGTTGCTGCTGAAGTGGGCCGACATTCATTGGGACAGGAATCGATTCACAGTCACCAGTCCAAAGACTGAGCATCACACAGGCCACGGTAGCCGCGTTGTGCCACTGTTTGAGGAACTACCCAAATCTTGCTGGAATCGTCTGAGCTAGCCCCTGAGGGCACCAGATACGTGATCACGCGTTATCGGTCGGGCGGCACAAACCTCAGGACACAATTCGAGCGGATCATTAAACGCGCCGGCGTTGAGCCGTATCCCAAGCTGTTTCAAAACCTCCGCGCCAGCCGTGAGACTGAGCTACTGGCAGAGCACCCGATTCACGTGGTGTGTGCTTGGATGGGACACAGTGCATTGGTCAGTCAGAAGCACTACGCGAAAGTCCGTGAAGAAGACTTCGAGCTAGCAACGGGCAAGTTTGCAAGACAGATTCCCAAGAAGAATAAGACGGAATCAGGGGGAATCGAAGGGAGTCTTGACTTGCAAAAGGTCAAGAATTCCCAACAATAGTGAGCATTCACGGGAACAGCTACACCATCGATGGGCCTGAGAGGAGTCGAACCTCCACGGGGTTTACCCCCACTAGAACCTGAATCTAGCGCGTCTGCCAATTCCGCCACAGGCCCCGAGAGGCGTTGTTATAGGCGAGGTCCTAGGCCGCCTGCAAGTGGGTCGGGGGCCGCTCGCCGTGATTGCTGCCTGCTTCGATTAGTCGTGCTCGCCAGTCTGGAACGTCGTTCGGATGTCCGCCAGGACCGCCTGTTCCTTCGCCGAAATCTTTCCGATGCCGAGAATCCCTCCCGCAGCCGCAGCAATCTGCTCTGCGCGATTCCGGACGTCGTCGCCCAGCGACGTGAAGGATTCGCTCGACATCCTGCCACGAAGATCGTTCACGTAGTCCCTCCATGTTTCAACCAATGTTTGCGATGGTCGTTCAGCGAGCCAGTGCTCGAGCAATTGAAAGCTGGCCGATCCGGCAGGGCAATCGTTCGTTTCCGCTGCCCGCAAAACCGCCTCTCGCTCCGCTTCATCGACTTTACCATCTGCCCAGGCAACTTGGACTAGTGGCACGAGCGATAGCGCTACGATCGACTCGGATCGAAATCCTAAACCAACCAACTCGTCGAGGATCGTGGGATCTCGAAAACCACAGCTTGCCTGCAGCTGCTGTTTGTCCGCGTCGGCTTGCATCTTGGCACGGAGTTCGGCCATCAGTTTTTGGTCAACACGATGGAAAAACTCGTCCTCCAGAACACGGCCTCGTTTGGTGATTGCGCTTTCGTTTTCCATGGCGCTCCTCCGTTTGAAGCAAACATATAAATTCACTGTAATTTTATGCAGCTCGCTGCGCACGCAGTAGATCATGCCACCTGTCGCTGAATTTTCCGCAGTTTGAAAACACACCGATTGTGGACACTAAGGTTGGTGCATGGCTGAGGATGGCCAATTGTTTTGAACCATCAGGTTTCTGATTGTGAGAATCGTTTATAGGTCCAATAGGTCGTCTAGTTCCTATGGCCAGGTCGCGCCATTCGGCGTGGGGTGACTTCTGACTGTGACAACCGTCTATAGGACCAATAGGTCGTATAGGACCTATGACCGAGGAAGGCCGATCGCCGTTCGAGCATGGCACGTTCGTGTGTGACAGTATCGTGTCATTCACAGGCAACAAGACTTGCGGTGGTAAACGATCGGCGCTCCACTTGCGCGACGGGCGGCGGTGTTGCCAAACTGTGATTGTTAAGGATTCTAAACATCGATTGGTTCTCACCCTTGAGAGATCGTGAAGGTTTCACAATAGATGTCAGAACTTCGCGCGAATTGTCGAGCTAGTGGATTGACAACTCCGACCTCAGAGCGTGAAATGCGGAGCATCAAAATGAGTCGTTACCGAGTTCAGCTATCCAAGACGAGCGACATTGAAACGCAGTTTTAGCAACGCGGTGCCTCCTGCCGTTACTCGTACAACGACTCGTTCTGATTCACGATGGCGTCTGAGTGGTTTTGTTCTCGTGAGATAGCATCGTAGACGTCAGCTGGCGACCTCTCGGCTTACGCGGCCGAGAGGTCGCTTTGTTTTGAATCAGCAGATGCCCATCACTCCGAATGCTTGGTGGGTCAGTGAACCACCATTCGGTAGTGCCCAACCGCTTCTCGATCTTGAATCGTGCCGCCTCTCGGTCGAGAGCCACGTTCACCTCGGAAATCATTTGACTGGTTGAGCCAGATTCGGGTCGGTGGCGTCCGATCTGCCGGTGAATGACGACTTCTTACGAAATTCTGTTCGAAACGTGCACTGATTCGGTACGCCGTATAAGATATGCGTCGTTGATTCCAGCTGGGTAGGCGAAGGGTGATTTTCTGTCGGAGGAATTCTCCCCCTGGGATCGGGACCTGCTGGCAGTTTTGTCAGATGACGCGCCGGCCGAGCGACTTCGGCAACAAATCAAGGAGCTCTCCGTGAAACACTTTCGGCAAAAATCAATCCGCCGTCTCAAGTCACGCAATCTTCGCTTGGAGCTGCTTGAGAGACGAGCGTTGCTGGATGGCTCGCCGATCATCAGCGAGTTCATGGCGCGGAACGAGGATACGATCCAGGATCGCGATGGCGACACTCCCGATTGGCTCGAGGTCTTCAATCCAACTGCCGAAGCCATCGACCTCAACGGCTATTGGCTTACCGACGATCCCGGCGACTTGACAGGTTGGCGGATGCCAAGCGTGACACTCGAACCGGGTGGTTATCGGATGATCTTTGCTTCGGGAAAAGATCGATCGGAACCGGACGGGGAACTACATGCGGATTTCAAACTCGATCGGGATGCCGAATACCTGGCATTAATCGCACCCGATGGTCAAACCGTGGTTCACGAATTCTCTCCGGAGTATCCCGAGCAAGTTGCCGACATCGCGTACGGTGTTGCGCCGGATGTTGAGGGGACGACGCTGCTGGATGCGAATTCGCAAGTGACGTATCTGGTACCAACCGATAACGGAGTGCAACAGAATTGGATTCTCACAGAGTTCGACGATGCCGGCTGGAAGTCGGGTCCGAACGGCCTCGGTTTCGACACAGGTGGCACCGAGGACGCGCCGATGGCTCGTGCGATTACCAATCTCGAACCACTCGGCTATTGGCGATTTGAGGAGACGTCGGGCGAACTGGCTGACAATCTTGGCAGCGCGGGTGATGCACTTGACGGGGTATACGAGAAGACGCCCGGTCGAACGGCGCAGGGACCGGGTCTGGCGGAGGTTCTGTTCGAATTCGACGACAATAACTCGGCAACCAAGTTCAATGGTCGAAATGAATTTGTGTCCACTCAAGCCTCGCCGCTGAGCAACCTATCTGAATTCACAATGATGGGGTTGATCAGTCCGGAAGCAACCGCACCTCGACTCGGACTCTTCGGCCAGAACGACGCGATCGAATTTGGTTTCCTTGATTCTTCCACTCTCCAGGTGTGGACCGCTGGCGGTGGGTCGTTGGAAGTTGGCTACGCGTTTCCCGCTGATGAGTGGCACCATCTGGCCGTCGTTGGTGATGGAGATGCATTATCGATCTACATTGATGGCGTACCCGCGGGACGGGGCGGCACGGCGACGCAGAACTATGGATCATCCGAATCGCTGTTCAATATTGGCGGCGGCAGCATTTTCGATGAAGACGAGCGGTTCCTTGATGGATCGATCGACGAGGTCGCGATTTTCGACAAAGCGTTGACGTCCGAGCAGATCGCCAACCTCATGGGCCGCTCCGATCAAGGCCCTGCCGATACCAACACCCAATTCTCTGATTTATTCAAAACGGATTTGCTGGCCGACCTGTCTGGCAAAGGCTCGTCTTTGTATGTGCGGTTGCCATTCCAAGTTGATGATCCCTCGCGATTCAATCAATTGGTGATGGATGTCAGCTATGACGATGGCTTCGTTGCTTATCTAAACGGTAGTGAGGTGGCTCGCCGCAACGCACCCGGCGAAGACGATGTGTTGCTGCCGTACGATGCCGTCGCCGCGCGGACACGTGCCGATCATCTAGCGGTTGTCACCGAATCGATCGATATCAGCAACGGACTTGGCGCAATGCTGGGCGGCGACAACGTGCTCTCGATTCACGCACTCAATGGAGCCTCCGACAATCCAGATCTGTTGTTGCGGCCTGAGCTGACCGCGAACATCGTGACTGTCGATCCGACACGCCATGGATATCTGACGACGCCGACTCCGGGCAAGAACAACAATCCCATTTCTGAAAACCTTGGTCCGATCGTCGTTGAATCCAGCCATTCACCCCACGAGCCGACAACAGAGCAGTCGATCGTGGTTGCGGCTGAGGTTGTTCCCACACTTCAGGACGTCGCAAGCGTCGAGTTGATTTATCGAGTGATGTTCGGCGATGAAGTCACCATCGCCATGGCCGACAACGGTGCCGGTCCAGACCAGGTGGCCAACGACGGCATTTACGCTGCAACAATCCCAGGTGGCATTGCTGAGCCTGGCGAGATGATTCGTTGGTATGTGCGCGCAACGGATACGGATACCAATGCGGGCCGGCTTCCGACGTTTGAGTTCAACGAAGGTGAAAATCAATCGCCGGAATATATGGGAGCTGTTGTCACTGAGCCCACACTTTCCAGCGGCATTCCCATCTTGCAATGGTTTGTTGAGGATGAGCGACAGGCCGGTAACGACCGCGGTACGCGGGCATCGATCTACTACAACAGCGAATTCTATGACAATGTGTATGTCCGAGCTCGCGGCGGCAGCACCCAAGGCAATGCGAAGACCAACTTCAAGTTTGACTTTAAGGGTGAGCAATTCCGCTTTGATCCGCAGTACGCTCGCGTGGAAGAATTCAATCTGAATTCCACCGCCAGTGACAAGGCCTATCTGCGTCAGTCCTTGGCTTTCGATGCTTACTCGGCGGTTGGATCACCAGGACCGATTTCGTTCCCGATGCATGTGCAGCGGAACAATGAATTCTATGGTGTGTTTGCCTTCATCGAAGAGCCGGATGAAGAACTGCTCAAACGCGAAGGCCTTGACCCCAACGGTGCACTCTACAAGCACTACAACGAGTTCACGGCGGCCAGTGGTTCGCGCAAGAAGACTCGCAAGGAAGAAGGCAATTCCGATCTGGACACATTCATCAGGGACATCAATGCGCTACGCAGGGATGGTGGCGAAGAGTTACACAACTACCTGCTCGACAACGTCGATCTGCCACGTACGTTGAACTATTTGGTCGCCACCGTACTCATCCATCAGAATGACAATCCCCACAAGAACCACTACCTCTACCGAGATTCGGATGGGACAGGTGAATGGACGTTTATGCCCTGGGATCACGATCTGACGTGGGGATCGAATTGGGTCGGCACATCCTACTCAGATGTTATCTATGCCGACGTCGATGAGATTACGTTTGGTCCGCGGCCAGGACACAATCTGGCCTTCATTCAACCATCCCACCCCTTTGTGAATGCCGAGAATCACCGTGAGTGGAACAACCACTGGAATCGCTTGATGGATGCGCTGCTGATGGATCCTGTCATTCAGCAGATGTACCTGCGGCGTTTGCGAACGGCTATGGACGAGCTGCTCGGTGAACCGGGTACGACGGACAGTTATTTCGACCAAAAGTGGCTCGATTATGTGCCGCTCATGTCGGAAGATGCCGCGATGGACAAGGAGCGGTGGCGACAATTCGGCCAGGATCAGTCGTTCGAAGAAGCGGTCAACATTGTGCGAACCGAATACATGGAGGTACGTCGCCAACACCTTTACGTCACGCACAGCATCAATAACAGCCCCACTGAGACAACCGTGATCCTGCCGGAATTCTCTCCGGCGCGCTATTTCGTTCCGAGCGACAACTCACTTGGGCAGACTTGGACCGCGCGAGATTTCGACGATTCGCAATGGGGCGCCGGTGAAACGGGCATCGGTTTCGAGAATTCCCCCGACGACTTTATCGACTTGATTCGCACTCGTGTTAAACCCGCAGAGACGGCTGAAGATAGTACCTCGGTGTTCATCCGCGTACCGTTCAATGTCGATGATCCCACTCAGATCGAGAATCTGACGTTGCGGATGAAATTCGACGATGGCTTCGTCGCCTATATCAACGGGACGGAAGTGGAACGCGCCAGTCTGCGAACCGATGGCGAGCAATTCTATGATTCCCGCGCTCGTTCGCGTCCTGCGTCGCAGTCAGCAGAGTTCAGCAGCTTCGTGCTGGATGCTGTGCCGAGCGATGTGCTCGTGCCCGGAGAGAACATTCTGGCGATCCACGGTGTTAATTCGTCTGCGTCGAATTCAGATTTGTTGATGTTGCCAGAGTTGGTCGATGGCATCGTCAGCAACGTGCTGATTGCGGGTATACCAAACGCCCAGACGGGAAATCCTCCGCTGAAGTTCGATGCGAATCTGTTCGACGCGAATCCCGTCAGTGGGAACCAGAACGAGGAATTCATCAAGATCGACAACCCGACTGAAGATGCCGTCGACATTTCGGGTTGGCGAATCGAGGGTGGAATCCGTCACACGTTCCGCCCAGGTACGATTATTGCCGCCGGATCGTCACTCTATGTTTCGCCGAGTGTTCGCGAATTCCGTGCGCGCGAGACCGGCCCCAGTGGAGGCCAAGGCCTGTTCGTCCAAGGCGACTACGCAGGGCATCTGTCCAATTTTGGTGAGTCGTTGCAGTTGCTTGCCGATGATGGAACGGTCATGGATCAGTTGGAAATCCCGGCCGCGCCTTCTGATGCCCAACAATTCCTGCGAGTCACCGAAGTCAATTACAACCCGCGTGGCCTCGATGATGGCGCAACCGAGTTCATTGAGATTCACAACATCGGGCAGACAGAACTTGATTTGACCGGAGTCACAATCTCTCAGGGGCCGCGAGATCCGTTCGTCATCCCCGCCGGCAAAACGATTCAAGCGGGCGAGTATCAGGTGATCGTCAGTGACGTGGCTCGGTTCCAGGCAGCTTACCCACTGGTTGATGCCGCGAAGATTGTAGGTGAGTTCGCGGGCAATCTCGACAATGGAGGCGAGCGTATCAAGCTGGATGATTCCACCGGCAGCACGATCGTCGACTTCTCGTATGGCGACGGCGACCCATGGCCAGAGAGAGCCGACGGAGCGGGTGGTACTCTCGTGGTGGTCGATGCCGCGCTGGCAAATGATCAATTTGCGAAGTACTACAGCTGGCGAGGCAGCGCTGAAATGGGTGGCTCGCCTGCCGCGGCATCCATCGCCGATGCAGGTGTCCTGATCAACGAAGTTCTTGTGAATACCGATCCGCCCGCTGTCGCCACTGACACCATCGAAATCTACAACCCAACGCAAGATGCGATTGAAATCGGCGGTTGGTACTTGAGCGACTCCGGCGAGAACCTACTGAAATTCCAAATTCCAGCTGGAACGATGCTGAGCGCCGGCCAGTACATGACGTTTGATGAAAGTAACTTCAACCCCACACCGGCCAATCCGGCAGATCATCATTTTGCCTTAGATGGTGACAACGGCGATGACGTGTGGCTTGTGATTCCTGATGGGAACGGCGGCGTCTCTCAATTCGTTGATGATATTCACTTTGGCGGTCAGCCTGCAGGTGAGTCACTTGGCCGCTATCCAAATGCGACAGGCCGCCTGACGCCTTTGACGCAAGCTACCTTCGGTTCCGAGAATGCATTGCCGCGTGTTGGTCCGTTAGTGATTAGCGAGGTCAACTACAATCCGGGACTACCGTCCGACCAAGCCGTCGCGCTGTACGCCGATATCGATTCAGGTGATTTGGAGTACATCGAAATCGTGAATCCAACGGGTGCGCCGCTCGACTTGTCCCAATGGCGACTGCGAGGTGGTGTCGACATCGACTCGCTAGACACTCTCAATGCGGGCGAGGCGATGGTGGTCATCTCTTTCAACCCCGACAGCCCAGCCAATGTCGCCCGCGTCGAGGCATTCCGAGCCCACTATGGCATTGACGATTCGGTGCAATTGGTCGGCGGTTATCAAGGGCAGCTCAGTGATTCCTTCGATCGAATTCGGCTCCAACGCGCCGAGAGCGTGGCCGGCGAGGTTAATCACTACTACGAAGACGAAGTTCTGTATGACGACCAAGCACCTTGGCCGACGTCAGCCGACGGATCCGGCGATTCACTGCATCGGCAAGCGGTTGATGTATACGGGAACCAGTCGCAATCATGGTTGGCCGCCTCACCGAGTCCCGGATCCTTTGGCGGTCCGGTCCGTGGTGATTTCGATGGCGATGGGATTGTCGACGAAACGGATATCAACTTGCTGTTTGAACAGATGCGATCAGGCGATCCTGATCTCGCATTCGACCTAACATCCGATGGACAAGTCGACGGGAGTGATCGGGATGAGTTGATTCTGAATATTCTGCGAACCCAATACGGTGATTCCAATTTAGACAAGGTCTTCAATTCGTCCGATCTCGTGACTGTCTTCCGCGCAGGCAAGTACGAAACCGGGGCAGCAGCAACGTGGCAGGAGGGCGATTGGGGCGGAGACGGTTTCTTCTTGACGGGCGACCTTGTGCTCGCGTTCCGAGAGGGAGGCTACACACCGGCGCGACCGACCCACCAACTTGCTGATGCAAATGTTGCGGCCGCACTCGAACCGACGGGCATGGCCGATCACAAGTTGGGAGATCGACCGCTATTGCTGCAAGCGGAGGTATCGGACCCCGTGCGTGGTGATCTCGGCCAGATGGTCGATTTGTCGATCCGGTCATTGTTCGAGGACGAGCCGGTCGTTGAGATTTCTCGAGACGGGGATGACGAGCCAGTGAATCTGAAGCTGGACGACATCCTTTAATCGAAGTGACTTGTGGCCGCTGCTTTCGGTCTGCATCCAGACAGGAAAAATGATCCTTGACACTGCGCTGGCATCAAGCCAAAACGTGGATCCGTTTTCCGGCAAATGCGCCCAGTCGTTTCCTCGCGAGTCTGATGGGTACTGCTCACGCGTGGCCGATGCAACGCTAGCGCAAGGCGCGACCAAGCGTTGTGAAAGAGAGGTAGTTTCGCCTTATCATCGATGCAGGCCCGGCGTAAAATCATCGGTATGAACATACGCGACTCGCTCAAAATGCAGAATTGCCCGAAGCTGAAGAACGGGACGTTGGTTCTGTCCTTTAGCGGTTGGATGGATGGAGGGGACGTGTCGACTGGAACCGTGCAGCGGCTAGTCGACTTGCTCGAGGCGCCAGCGGTTGCGGACATCGATCCTGAACCGTTCTATCTGTATAACTTTCCCGGCTCGATGGAAATCACTGCGCTTTTTCGTCCGCACATTGAAATCGAAGATGGGCTGATCACCAAGTTCGAGATGCCGAGCAATACGTTTTACTGTCACGAAGAGTCGAATCTTGTGCTCTTTGTCGGCAAAGAACCGAATTTGCGTTGGCAGTCGTTTGCATCCTGCATCTTTGAATTCACCCGGACTGTAGGCATTCGACGAGTGCTGTTCGTTGGATCTTTCGGCGGAGCCGTTCCACATACGCGTGAGCCTCGTCTGTACATCACATGCTCAGACGTGAAACTGCTTCCGGAGATGGAGAAGTACGGTTTGCGGCGGACGGCATACGAAGGCCCCGGCTCATTCACCAGCTACCTAATGACGCAAGCCGGCGAAGCGGACCTGGAGATGGTATCGCTGGTCGCCGAAATTCCGGGGTATTTGCAGGGAACCAATCCCGTGAGCATCGAGGCCGTATCACGGCGTCTCGCGAAGATCCTCAAGCTCCCACTCGACATTGATACGTTGCGCATGGCGTCGACCGAATGGGAGCTTGAGATCTCAACGGCGATTGAGGACAACGCAGAACTCTCCGAGCAAGTTCGCAAGCTCGAAGAGGAATACGACAACGACTTGCTTGAACAGGACGTCTAGGCTTTTGACAAGGGCTAACATTTCTTAGCCTCCACGGTACGTCCCCCCAGATGCCGGGGTAAAGATTCTGCGATACGTTGTCACGCGATTGGAACTCGCAAGCAATTTTTTGTTCGCTAAAGTGTTCGTTTACGAATTTGCCCACGTCTTGGAGTGCGATTTATGTTGCGTGCCTGCAAAAACCGAGTAAATTGGCGAAATCGAGTGGGTACATTTCTTTCTCAATGACGTTCAGACTTGCGACTGGATATAAGAGCGGGGGCATTTCCTCAGAGGGGTAGACAACATGACTAGGCTGCGAGAGGCCCTGACGGTCGTCATCGTGACGACCGGCGTATCAGTGGTGGTTGCAGATGAGCCTTTTTCGATTCGCGTGGTTCCGGCTTTTGCCCCCAACGGCCTAAGTCGGGAGACTGACCAGGTTTCGCCAAGTTGGGATGCCTATGTCGAGAACGCGATCATGGCGTTGCAGACGGAAGCGGACTCCATCGGCGACCGTTCAGTGAGTCCGGACGCCTATGAAGTGGCCGCCGGCTCGATCCCGCTCACCGAGATGATCCATACCGAGTTTCCATCGTGGCAAGCTTCGGCTAATCCGTCCGCAACTTGGGCATCCCTGCCGGACGCGTTTAAAGGTGAATTGGGCAACCGCATTCACTTCGGTACGCACATCAAAGCGGTCGAAGCAGGTCGCACGCTCGCTTTAGGTGAATTGTTCTGGGAACTTGACAGCGATGACGAAACGAATTTCTTCGACCAAAAGGGGAGCTTTGTCACGGCTTCTTATTCGCCAACGCGCGTAGGCATCAACTACGGACCCGATGGTCAGCCCGGTGGTGGCGACGATCGGATCTACAAGAATGGCGAAACCGGGGTAATTCGTGTCCACGAGTTGCTCTATGTGGGAGTTGGCGAGGGTTTCTTTTCTCAGGAGCCGAATCCAGCGTCGGATCAGGACGACATCAACGAGACACTGCGATCATTGCTGCAATCCTGTGACGAAGAAGAATGCACGTTTAGTCTCTCGAGCAGCTACACGGTCGCCAAAGTAACCGGGACTGGATCGATCGATGTGCTGATTGAGCCTGGCCTAGGCGGTGATCACAATCGCGACGGCATCCTCGACTGCGATGACTTGAACCTAATGACGACCGCGATCAGTAGTGGATCCAACGACATCCTCTTCGACATGAATCTTGATGGCGTCCTTAATTTTGATGATCTAGAGATCGCTGTTCACGACAAGCACAACACTTTCTTTGGCGACGCCAACTGCGATGGCGAGTTCAGCAGCTCGGATCTGCTAACGGTGTTCGTTGCGGGGCTATACGAAACCGATCAATTCGCAGTCTGGACACAGGGCGATTGGAATGGCGATGGCGTATTCGGCTCGAGCGATCTGGTGGTCGCGTTGGTCGATGGTGGCTACGAGCAGGGGCCAGTCACAACTGTCGTACCTGAACCAACGGGCCTACTCACGTTCACGCTTGGCCTGTTTGGACTAGCGGCGATGCGACGTCGCCGCCGAAAGTAGCCGCCCTTGGATGCGGTTGGCGAACGTGCCTAGCCTTTGAGAATATCGGCCACAACGTGAGCTGGTTCGACGCCGGTGAGTCGCTGGTCGAGTCCTTGGTATCGGAAGGTCAACCGGTTGTGGTCGATACCAAGCTGATTCAAGATAGTCGCGTTCAAATCGCGAATATGAACCGGATCTTTGACGATGTTGTAGCAGTGATCATCGGTCTGGCCGTATTCAATTCCCGGTCGAACGCCGCCGCCGGCGAGCCACGTTGTAAAGCAACGACCGTGATGATCTCGTCCATGATTGTCGTTGGTGAGTTTTCCTTGTGAATAGATCGTCCTGCCGAACTCTCCTCCGCAGACGATGAGTGTGCTATCCAGCATGCCACGCTGCTTCAGGTCGTTGACCAAGGCCGCCGCCGGCCGATCAATATCGCTGCACTGGTTGCGAATCAGTTTCGGCAGATTGCCGTGTTGATCCCATCCTCGATGGAACAGTTGGATAAACGGCACTCCACGCTCAACCAAGCGCCGCGCGACAATGCAATTGCGCGCGAATGTCCCGGGCTTTCTGGAATCGGGACCGTATTGATCTAGAACGTGCGCCGGTTCGTCCTGCAAGTCCATCAGCTCAGGCACGGAGGTCTGCATGCGAAAGGCCATTTCGTATTGCGCGATACGCGCTTCAATCTCAGGATCGCCGAAGTCCTGGAACTGTTCTGCATTGATCTGGGCTAATCGATCGAGCATGCGCCGTCGCATATCGGAATCGACGCCGGCAGGATTTTGCAGGTAGAGAACAGGATCGTTGCCCTTACGCAGCTTGACGCCTTGGTGTTTTGACGGCAGGAATCCACTGCCCCAGAGACGAGAATAGAGTGCCTGACTCTGTCCTCGTCCTTTGGAGATCATTACGAGGTAGGACGGCAGATCTTCGTTCGGACTGCCCAAACCGTAGCTCACCCAGGCACCCATGCTGGGGCGACCCACCTGTTGCGTTCCTGTGTTGATGTACGTGATCGCGGGATCGTGATTGATGGCTTCGGTGTTGACCGATTTGACGATGGCGATCTCGTCGACGATCGATGCGATATTTGGCAATAGCTCGCTAACGTACGTCCCATGTTCGCCGTATTTCTGGAAGTCGAACATAGGGGCGACGCATGGAAAGGACTTTTGTCCCGACGTCATTCCGGTAATTCGCTGACCGTTACGTACCGAGTCCGGCAATTCGGTGCCATGCAGTTTTCGCAGCGCGGGTTTGAAGTCGAACATGTCAATATGTGACGGTCCGCCCGAGAAGAAGAGGTAGATCACACTCTTCACGCGTGGCGCGAAGTGTGGGTTACCCAAGACGTCGCGTTGCCCGCCAGAGGTCGCCGCCGCCGCAATTCGTGCTGCCTGCGGATCAATCAGCGTCGAGAGGGCAGCCGCCCCCATGGCCTTGGAGGCGTTGCACAGCAGGTGCCGCCGAGTCAGTTTCAGTCCGAACTCGTCGATTGGATTCATGGCTATCCCCGAGTCAGCGTTTCGTCCAAATTAAGGATGAGACTCATGACGATCGTCAAGGCCGCGTGTCTTGCTGCTTGAATTGACTTGTCCCGTTTTGATTCGCCGATCGAGAGCAGAGTTTCGGCACGCTCTGGCGTCTGCTGGAAGACCTTAAGCTCTTCATCAAAAGCCTCAGCCAAATTCGTTAGCGTCGAGGGCTTCGGTCGGCAGCCTGTGGCCAGGCGATAGGCATAGGTAATCTGATCTTCGATCGACGGTCCGCCTTCGTGGATGGCGCGTTGGGCCATCACTCGCGCGGCCTCAACAAATTGGGGGTCGTTGAGTGTGACCAGAGCCTGCAGGGGTGTGTTGGTTCGAGACCGTCGCATGACACACTTTTCACGGGTCGGTGCGTCAAAAATAGTCATGACCGGCATGGGGGCTGACCGTTTCCAATAGATGTACATGCTGCGTCGGTAGAGACGCTCGCCGTGGTCTTGGACGAAACGCACGTTGCCACTCAGGCTGACTTCATTCCAGAGTCCCTCGGGCTGATAAGGTTTCGTGCTTGGCCCACCGATTCGGTGAACGAGCAGTCCACTTGCGGCGAGGGCGTTATCACGGATGAACTCTCCCTGCAATCGAAAGCGGGGCCCCAGTGCCAACCACCGATTCTCGGGATCCATACCCCGCGCGGCTGTTGTGACGCGCGACGTCTGCCGATAAGCCGCCGAGGTGACCATCAAGCGAATGATGTGTTTGATGTTCCAACCGCTTTGGACGAACTCGACCGCCAGCCAGTCCAGCAAGTCCGGGTGCGAGGGCCAATTTCCCTGGGAGCCAAAGTCTCCGAGAGTTCGCACGATGCCCTCTCCGAAGAACAGCGTCCAATATCTGTTGACTGTGACGCGGGCCGTGAGCGGATGATTCGGGTTGACGATCCAGTGGGCCAAGCCCAATCGATTCGTCGGCGCGGCTGCTGGCATCGGCGGTAGTGCCGCGAGAGTGCCGGGCTGCACCGCACGGTCCTTCATCGGCGCATCGTAGCTGCCCCGATTCAACACGAACGTCATGCGTGGCTTCTGCATGTCCTTCATCATCATCACCGATGTGACCGGTTCACCCAGCTGATCCACTCGCTTCTGCAGCTCGTTGATCTGAGCGTCCAGCTCGCGCGCCACCTCGTCATGATGCGTGACATAGTGCTGCTTCAACTCATCGATCTCTTCATTTGTCAGTTGATCTGCGGGGATCTCCAGCAGCGGACGAATCGGATTGTAGCCAGCAAGGGCTTCAACCTCTGGGGCATGCAATTGGCGGGCAAAGATGCGAATGTCGTCGACCAGCCCATTGAAGGGTGAGCCGGGATTGCGGCGTCCGACATACAGCGTTTTCGGCGTCTTGATCGTGTTGTTCAAGGTGTCAACATCAACGTTTAACTCTTGTTGTTGTCCGTCGACGTAGATCGCGATGCCCGCTGCCTTACTG
>CAJHYQ010000160.1_pt1 | contig 20946 bp, 17 predicted proteins | sample 9198721 | NCBI WGS metagenome assembly CAJHYQ01 (sample SAMEA7708357, study PRJEB35096) | sediment metagenome | biome: marine neritic benthic zone biome [ENVO:01000025]; feature: sediment [ENVO:00002007]; material: shallow marine sediment [ENVO:03000034] sea grass bed [ENVO_01000059] ... | reverse complement strand
TTGAGTCGTGTGGCTCTTGGGCTCGGTGGATTCGCATCGGACCGCTTCACCCTCTTCAACCGAAGGCAACAGCGTTTCCTTGTCGGCCAGTTCGGCTTCAGGATCGTCCGAGCCTTCAACATAGGCTCGCAAAAAACCTTCGAAGTCGATGGTTGTGCCGCTCGCTTGAAACGCTGCGCCGGCTCCCTCCACCGTGATCGTAATGCGTTGTTTTCTGGCGTCGGCCATCTGGCTGGCCACCGTGCGCTTCCAGATGAGATCGTAGAGCTTGAACTCGTCCGCGTTCAACTTGTCTTTGAGCGACTGTGGGGTGGGGAAATCGGACCCGGCCGGACGAATGGCTTCGTGAGCTTCCTGGGCGTTCTTGACTTTGGAAGCGTACACGCGTTTTTCCGGGAAGAGGTACTTCTCCCCGTATTCGGATTTCACCAACGCACGAGCGGTATCGAGTGCGACCTCGGCCAGCGTCGTGGAGTCGGTTCGCATGTAGGTGATGTAACCGTTCTCATACAGACTCTGAGCCGCGTTCATGGCCCGACGAGCGGTGAAACCGAGCTTGCGGTTCGCTTCCTGCTGGAAGGTGCTGGTCGTGAACGGTGCCTTGGGCTTCTCCGTGAACGGCTTGACCTCTAAAGCCGTCACTTTGAAGTCGGCCGAGCTCAGCTTCTCCACCAACTGCTTGGCAGCCGCCTCGTCCATCAAGAACAGAGACTCGTCCTTGATCTTGCCGGTTGCGGTGTCGAAGTCCTTGGCCCGCGGTATCCGCCGACCATCGACCGAGACGAGCGTCGCGTCGAACTGCTGACCGTCGTGCTTGGCAAAACGGCCGATCAAATCCCAGTAGGTCGAGGACACATGAGCGATCCGCTCACGCTCACGCTGCACAATCAACCGCACAGCAACACTTTGCACACGCCCGGCCGACAGCCCCGGTCCAACCTTCTTCCAGAGCAGCTGAGAAACATCGTAGCCGTAGAGCCGGTCCAGAATGCGTCGGGCCTCTTGCGCACGAACCAAACCCTCATCAATTTCCCGAGGGTTGGACAACGCTTCCACGATCGCGGGCTTGGTAATCTCGTGAAATACCAAGCGCCGTACTGGCACCTTCGGCTTGAGCAGCTCGCACAGGTGCCAACTGATCGCCTCGCCCTCGCGATCCTCGTCCGTCGCGAGAAACAAATCCTTAGATTCTTTTAGCGCTTTACGTAATTTCGTGACCTGCTGTTTTTTCCCAGGAGGCACGATGTAGATTGGCTTGAAATCATCGGAGACATTCACCCCGAGGTAAGCCCAGTCTTCCTTTTTGAACTCTTCCGGGACCTCTTTGGCACCTTGAGGCAGGTCGCGAATGTGGCCGATGCTGGCCTCAACGGTATAGTCCTTTCCGAGGAATTTCGAAATCGTCTTGGCCTTGGCGGGGGATTCGACAATGACCAGCGACTTTCGATTTTCGCTAGGAGCCTTCTTTACCATGGTCAGTTTCTTGAAAAAACTCGATCGTGATAGATGACAGAAATGGCTTGGAATCCGGAATCTTTGTCAGAGTATCGGTTGCTAGCGACTGGGAAGACCGTCCTTTTTTGGAGGGTGGAACCAGCGCCATTTTCGGCGTGATCGTTTTCCTCCAAGATGATCATCTCTATAATTCGCCTGGGTTTAACCGGAACGCCCCGGTTGAAACAAGCCTATTTGGGATTGAATTTAGGGCACCGCTCCATACAATCGGCCAACTTGCCCCCTCCGGTCGTATATGGCAACTGAAATAATACGCTCTCGACCGGCTTGTCAAGCCGGTATCACGGTTCATCTCAACCGGTCGTAACTCTTTAGGATGTCACGATGTCCAATCCACTCGCAATTTTTCGAAAACACCAAAAAGTTCTCTTGGCCGTTTTCGGCGTCGCCCTGATGTTCGCTTTCACTATCGGACCCATCATTCTGCAGTGGATGGGTCCTGGCACTGGCGGTGTCGAAAACTCCGTGGTCGTCCGCTTACCTTCGGGCAATTTACGCGAATCGGACATTCAGAGTCTCCGAAACTCGCGGATGTACCTCCTCAACTTCATGCGACGCATCAACGGGCTGGCGGCACAACAGGGTGCCACACCCAAGCAGACGCTGGGCATTCCGGACAGCGTGGACGAACGTTCCCTGGTAAGAACGGTCGTGCTGTCGGAAAAGGCGCGAGAAATGGGGGTGGTGATCAGTGATGAAACGATCATCGCTTTTCTCGAGCAATACACGGACGGCATTTTATTGGCGGGTGATTTTGCCCGCGAGCTGCAGACGATTTCGGGCGGCCGTATGTCGCAAACCCAATTTTTCGACGCGATGCGAGGCGAGTTGCTTGCCATCCGCTTTATGGACCTCTTCCAGCGTGGGCTCTTTCAGGTAACCCCGGCAGCATCTTGGGATTACTACCAGCGACTGAACCGCCAGGTGAAGATCCAAGCGGTGCCCTTTCCGGTCGAAAAACACCTGTCGGAGGTCAGTGAACCGACTGAGCAAGAGATCGAGGCCTTGTACGGCGAGGCCAAGGACCGTTTTCCATTTCCGAGTGCACCCGACCCCGGTTTTCGTCGGAGGAAAAAGGTCGCGCTGCAATACGTGCAGGCTGACCTTGAGAAGTTCCTCAACGAAGAGATGGCGAAGATTACAGATGATGAGATTGAGCAGTATTACAACGACAACAAAGAGAAATTCCGAAACCTAGATCTGCCCACCGAGAACGACTTCAATCTCACCCCGCAGGAAACGGATCCGACAACTCTCGACTCAACGGAGGAAGTTGACTCGTCTGCTGACACGGAATTGGTGCCTGATGCCGACTTGCCGGATCTGGAGGATCTCGATGCCGATCCAACAGGAGACACCACCACGGACGGAGACACGGAATTGTCGCCATCCGAGACCAGCGAGCCCGCGGACGAGGAACCGGCCAGCGACAATCCAGACGGCGCCGCTCTCGGAAGGCTGCAGACATCATTCGTTGCGTTGCAGGAGACGGAAGAGTCAGAAGATGCCGAGCCGACCAACACGGAAAGCGAGGCCAACAATGAGCTTCCGATTGACGAATTGCCCGTTGAACAAGCCTCCGAGCCTGAAGCTTCGCCGGACACCGAGCCAACGAAGCAGGAGAGCGACGACACGGCGGCTGAAGCAACCGAAAGTGACCTCGACGATCTTGGGATCCTGCCCGATGACGACGACACGCCGGCTCCCGAAGAGAAGCGGCCAGAATACCGGCCATTGGAAGATGTCGCCGAGGAGATTCGCAACGAATTGGCCACACTGCCAGCCGTTCAACGCATGGACGACGCCGTCAGAGCTGTTCAGAGCGAAATGAAGAAATACCAAGGCGCGTACATCGTGTGGCAGGTCCCCAGCGACGAAGAAGCGACGGATCCGCCCCCACCGCCAAATCTACAGGCCTTGGCCAGCCAACATGGTTTGACGGCTGGCACGATCCCGGAAGTGGACATCGTCCAATTGCTGGAGGCTGACCCGATCACCGGAGAGCGTCGCTACCCGATCAGCGAGGCCTATCAGCGCAACGGTGTGAGCTTCGGGCAACAAGCGTTCGGAAGCGATCTGCTGAAATACCAAGTCCGAGAGATTCCTGGTCCAATGCGAGATATCACGTATTTGTATTGGAAGACCGACGAAGTTCCGGAATCGACACCCGAGTTGGAAGACTGCCGGAGCGAAGTCATCAAGGCGTTGAAGATGAAGGCCGCCTTGCCGAAGGCACAACAAGAAGCTGAGGCCGCCGTTGCGCAACTTCGGACGAGCAACCAGTCTCCCAAGGACGCATTTCGCAATTCGACCGACCACGACGTCATTGAAGCGGGTCCTTTAAGTTGGATGAAACCCGCGGATTTGCCGTATATGGCGCCTGAATTGACGAGGATTCCGGGTATCAAGTTCGCGGGTCCCGACTTCATGCGTTCGGTCTTTAGCCTGAGGCAGGGCGAAGCTGGCGTGACGACCGACAATCCGCAGGCCAATGCGTATCTTGTCTACTTGGATTCCGACGAGTCCGATTTGGAGAAGATGCGGAACGACTTTTATCGCGCAGGCTATACCTTTGAGATCGCGCAACTCGGGTTGCAGGATAGTCAGCAAACGGTGGCCAACTGGTACAGCGACTACGCGAAGGCTCTTGGCGTCCAGTGGGAGCGCGATCCGGAAAGCGACGAACGTCGCCGTTAACGGTTCTGGCCGCGCCGAGCATCGAACAGCAATCGGCGCGGCAACTCGCCGGTCTAACTTGACTCCTTCGGCTTGAACACCGTCACGGACAGCGGCGGCAGATTCATTTCGATCGACCAGGGTCGACCGTGCCATTCACTGGGCTGAGCTAAAGCGCCAGGGTAGCTCCCCACGTTACTGCCGCCGTAGTGCACTGAATCGGTGTTGAGGATCTCCTCATACCAGCCACCGGCCGGCACGCCCACGCGATGCTTGTGTCGCACGACCGGAGTAAAGTTGCAGACGACCAGCACGAAGTCTTCGGGGTCTTCGGCCCGTCGGATGAAAGCCAACACGCTGTCGTCGGCACTTTGGCAATCGATCCAGTCGAATCCATCGGGCGTGAAGTCTCGCTCATAGAATGCCGGCTCGCGTCGGTAGACCGTGTTCAGATCGCGGACCAGATTCTGCATGCCTTGGTGAGTCTCCCACTGGAGCAGATGCCACTGAAGGCTCTCGTCGCAATTCCATTCATTCCATTGACCGAATTCGCTACCCATAAACAGCAGCTTCTTGCCAGGATGTGTCCACATGTACCCGTAGAGCAGACGCAAGTTGGCGAAGCGTTGCCACATGTCGCCGGGCATTTGATCGAGCAAGGAGCCCTTGCCATGAACGACCTCGTCGTGCGACAGAGGCAGTGCGAAGTTCTCGGTAAAGGCATAGATCATGCTGAACGTCAGTTCGTTGTGATGATAGCGGCGATGGATCGGATCGTTCCGCATATATCGCAACGTGTCGTTCATCCATCCCATGTTCCATTTGAGGGAGAAGCCGAGCCCGCCAAGCGACGTGGGTCGCGAAACGCCGCCCCAGGCGGTCGATTCTTCGGCGATGGTCAAAACACCCGGATATTGGGCATGCGCCTGCTCGTTGAATTCCTTGATTAGAGTGATTGCCTCGAGGTTCTCACGACCGCCGTACTGATTCGGAATCCAGCCACCGTCTTCACGGCTGTAGTCCAGGTACAGCATCGAAGCGACCGCGTCGACCCGCAGGCCATCAATGTGGTACTTGTCGAGCCAGAAGAGCGCGTTAGATAGCAAGAAGTTACGCACCTCGTTGCGACCATAATTGAAGATCAGCGTGCCCCAGTCCGGATGCTCACCCTGACGTGGATCTGCATGCTCGTAAAGCGCGGTTCCGTCAAAACGACGCAGGCCATGGTCGTCGCGGGGGAAATGAGCCGGTACCCAATCCAAAATCACACCAATGTCGTGCTGGTGCAAATAGTCCACCATGTACATGAAGTCTTCGGGCGACCCATAACGGCTGGTGACGGAGTAGTAACCGACCGTCTGATATCCCCAACTGCCGGTGAACGGGTGCTCGCTGATCGGCAGCAACTCGACATGGGTGTAGCCCATATCGTTACAGTATTCAGCGAGCTGATGTGCAAGCGAGCGATAGTTTAACCATTCCATCGGGCCGGTTCCCGCCCGTCGCCAACTGCCAAGATGCACTTCGTAGACACTGAGGGGCTCATGCAACGGATTCGTCGCACGTCGCTGCGACATCCAATCGTCGTCATTCCACGCGTAGGAATCCAAGTCGGAAACGATGTTGGCCGTCTTGGGCGGCAATTCAGCCGCGAATCCGAAGGGGTCACACTTGTCAATCGTGTGCCCATGTTGGTTGACGCGGAACTTGTACTTCTCACCAACCTTCATGTCGGGGACAAACAACTCCCAGATGCCGCTGGGAATGTGCTTCCGCATCGCGTGCTTTCGTCCGTCCCAGAAGTTGAAATCGCCGACGACATTGATACCTCGAGCGTTGGGGGCCCAGACGGTGAAATTGACGCCGGTGACGCCGTCGATGGTGCGAACGTGCGCGCCCAGCTTGTCATAGGATCTCCAATGACGCCCTTCGCTGAGCAAATGCAGATCAAATTGGCTGAGCAGCGGCGGAAAGGCATAAGGATCGTGCATCGTGTACTCTTGTCCCGCTGAATCTTCGACATGTAGCTTGTATTTCGTCATTCCTTCATAACCAGGCCAAGGACAAATGGCTTCGAACAACCCCGAAGAGTGAATTCGTTGCATCGGTTGTCGGTTCGTGTGCGAGCCGTGAGCGATCCATGCCTTGGCAGAATCGGGCAGATAGGCGCGCACAGCGAGGGCCTTGCTCCCTTCGTATTCAACTTCATGAGGACCCAGAAGCTCAAACGGGTTCTCGTGGCAACACTCAATCAGATCTCCAAGACTATCCAATTTAACACTCGTACGCACCACATTCTCCTCGTATTCCAGCTATCTTCAATCGAAACGGGGCGGTCATGTTGAGGAATGTGAACGTCCTACTGAGGACCGTTCAGGCAGCGTCGCTTAGGTGGGTGAGTGATTGGGATGGCCCCAAGCCGCCAAAGACTGAAACCAGTCGAATGATTGACGTGATACAATTTTGGCGACAGTTTCGATTCTCGCCAAGCCCTGCTCGGGCACTCGCGTCGGTCTTTCGGAAAGCTCCTGCCCTTCGGCGGCTGTGTGGGCTTGGTCGATACGCCAAGTGCGACATTCGACTCGGTGGAATTGTAAGGCCCGGTCAACACGCTGCCAGAGATCGTGATTCTTCACCGGCACTCGTCGACCAAACCGTTCCCACTGCCAATTGTTTGTCCGCCATTCGGCAAGGCCAAATCGCAGCCCGCGACTAACACCCCGGCTGGACGTCACGAGTGTGACGCGTGACGGCTGATCCAGCGCCTCAAGCCCGCGGATCACCGCCAACAGCTCCAACCGTTCCCCTTGCACTCCAGGCTCCTCGTCGAACGCCTCAAGCACAGTCTCGCCATCGAGGGATTCCAAGTGAAAGTGCCAACGGCCCATCGCACCCGAATCGAGATGCTCATCATCACCAGAGGTTTCAGCTTCGGAAAACAACAGAAAGTGCGGCTGCTGCGTAACCATGGCCGATCATGCTCTCGTTTCTTGAGTGCCGGTTCATCCGGCAAAACCAGGGAATCACCCTCGAAGGAGTCCAAATAGACCCCAGCGACGAAAGCCATATCGGCAGCAACAACCCAAAATCCCCAGTTTATCCAGCAATTGAACTTTGACTCGCGCAGAATCCTTCGCGACAGATCGTCTGGGATAGGTCTTGTGGATGAGGAGGCTTGAGTGGAACGTTTGAAGGCTCAAGTTCGGGCAACGGAGGCCTGAGTGACGTGAAGCCTTCACCTCAAGCTTCAAGACGAGACATCGGCGATCTTGCCCCAGTCTCGACGTTGTCGTGAGCTGGGAATTCCCATTTTTCGCCGATATTTCGTAATCGTACGTCGAGCCACGTTGAGCCCGTGCCGCTTTAGCTGCCGGACCAATTCGTCATCGCTGTAGGGCTTGGTTTTGTCTTCGTGGTCAATGACTTCCTGCAGCTTGATGCGAATCGCATCCCAGGCGACATCTTCGCCATCGTCACTCTTCGTACCGCCCACGAAGAACCGTTTCAACGGGAAGATCCCGCGTGGCGTCTGAATCCATTTGTCGTCGACGGCCCGACTGACCGTCGTGACGTGAACCCCGACTTTGTCGGCGATCTGCTGCATCTTCAGCGGATCAAGTGCCTCGGTTCCTTCCTCAATGAAACGTGTCTGGTGGTCGACAATCGCCTGCGAGACTTTGGACAGCGTGTTTCGCCGCTGTTCGATCGATTCGATCAACCACTGTGCCGCGTTGACCTTCCGCTTGATGAATTCTCGTTCTTCGGGCGTCGCCTCGCCACTCAGTAGCCGTTGTCGATAGTAGTTGCTGATTCGAAGTGAGGGCGTGCGACCTTCCTCGAGAATCACCTTATAGGTACCGTCGTCTTGTCGGTCGAGGAAAACGTCGGGCATGACGGTGGGTGCGATCGTGGAAGTGAAGTCGGCACCGGGTTTCGGATTCAGCTTCTTGAGCTCGTTCCAAGCATCTTGAATTCGGGGGATCGTATAGCCCGTTTTGCGTTGAATGGCCGGCAGTCGGTTGTCACGCAGATCTTCGAGGTGACCCGAGATGAGGGTCTTTACCTCGTCGTACATCGGCATGATGGGAACCAGTTGCAGCAACAAACACTCGCGCAGATCGCGGGCACCCACGCCCCGCGGCTCCAGCGACTGAACGACTTCGAGGGCTCGGCGGGCCAGCTTACGCATCTCTTCGTCGGCGTCGCCCGGTAACAGATCATCCAAGCTTGTCGTCAGGTAACCGTTCGAGTCGAGGCTGGTCACAACTCGCTCGGCCATTTCCAGCAGCTCGTCATTCAGATCCATCTCGCCTAGTTGCATTTCGAGATAGTGCTGCAACGTTTCGGCGCGTGCCGCGATGTTGGCCATCGCATCGTGCTTGCGGCTGGCAATCTCGTCAATCCGGTTGGCTGAGCGGCGTGGCGAATCGTCGAAGGCGTCTGGAAATTCGCGGTCCATCTCGACTAACCGTTCGAAGTCGTCGGTATTGTCGTTCCCCTCGTCGACGACCATTTCCTTTTCGCTCTCGGCGGGAGCATCAGGATTCTCGCGCTCGACGGGTTCCTCGGGCGCATCCGGATCCTGCTCGCTCGACTCGAGCATCGGATTCTCGTTCATCTCCTGCTCGATGCGTTCTTCCAGCGCCAGCACAGGCAACTGCAGAATCTCCATCGATTGGATCATCCGCGGTGCGAGCACCTGTTTTTGAACGAGTTTTTGCTCGAGGCCGAGGGACAGTCTCATGGTGTTCAATCGTTATGGGTGTCAGTGGCCAGCTCCCGCCGGCACTGGATTGTCTATGCAAGGGTAACCCGATTTGTTAGCGGCCGGCCGAGAATTAGATTTTTTGCCGACCACTCATCGCGTCCGCCAGAATCTCCTTGTTCGTGAATTCCAACACACTGCCGGTTGTGATGCCGCGTGCCAGTTGTGTGATTTCCACGGGATACTCCGACAGCAAATTCGATATATGCAGTGCCGTTCCATCTCCTTCGACCGTTGGATTAGTTGCCATGATTACCTCTCGAAAGCTGCCTGATCTAACGCGTTGAACAAGCGAGTCAACGGTCAGTTGATCAACGCCAATGCCCTCCAGTGGGGCGATCCTTCCTAGGAGAACGTGGTACAGCCCGCGATAGACGCTCGACGCTTCCAGCTGAATCAGATCGCGCGGCTGTTCAACGACACAGAGCTGCGACTGATCTCGAGATGGATCACGGCAAACGTCACACTCATCTTGCTCGGCCAAGTGATAGCAGATTCGGCAATAACGCACGTTCTCCTTCACGGTCCGAATTGCATCGGCCAGGGCCAGGGCCTCCGCCTGGTTAATCCGCAAGATGTGGTAGGCCAATCGTTCAGCTGACTTTCGACCAATACCTGGCAGCTTGGCGAATTCGTCGATCATGCGGGTGACGGATTCGGTCAGATGTGACATGCGATTAACCTCTGTACGGCCTACGGTCCATCCTGGTTCCCGGTGGCTCGAGCGATCGCTTCATTCAGGCCTGGCAAGTCGATCCCTTCGGTCAACGATCGCATGGCCTCCGCGTGCAGCTCTTTCGCATTCCGAAGCGCCTGATTGACCGCTGCCGGAATCAGGTCTTCGATCATCTCCTTTTCCTGGCGTTCGATGAGGCTCGGCTCAACCGTCAGTCGGATGATTTCCCCGACTCCATTGGCCTCAACTTTCACCATACCACCGCCGGAAGAACCTTCCACGCGTTGGTGTTTTAGTCGCTCATTTATTTCCTGCATGCGACCGCCCATTTGCTGTGCTTGGCGCATGAGGTTTCCCAGATTCGCGAGTTCTTTGAACAAATCGAACTCCTTGTAAATGTGCCGGCTAGGAAGTCGGTTTTTCGTCTTCGTTTCCTAAGTCAACGGACATCACCTCGGCGTCAAACAGCTCAACAGCTTGCTCCACCATCGGGTGATTGGCCGCCTGGCGTTTGAGCTGGTGTCGCGAAACCACCGGCTGTGGCGGACTCGGATGAGGCTGGTCGTCCTTCAGAACCAGAAAATCGAGTCGGAAGGGGCGACCGGCCGCCTGGGAGACCGCTTTTTCTAGCATTTCTCGGCGTTCTGGCCGCTCACAGTAGGATTTGCTGGAATTATACATTCCTCGAAATCGAACGACCAGCCGATTTGGCCCGGAAATTGCTACGCCGTCCGCGTGCGAGGCAAAGTCCGCCGTTAGATCGTTCAATGAGTCCAGCGCGGCCTTCCAGATCGGTTTGATCTGTTCCTCCGTCAGAGGAGGCTCAGCGGAGCTCCTGAGCGACGTTGCCGAATCGCCGCTTGCCGGGGTACTCGGCCCAGGGGCAGAGAGAGCATCTGCAGAGGTGTCATCGCTGAGCGAGGATTCAGCGACGGGAGCTGGGGCTGTTTTTTTTTTCGCCTGAGCACGAGGTGCCGACTGCCCACGCGGGGCTGACGACTTGGGAGCCGAACCCGACGCAGCGGCTCGAGGCGGGCCAGCCGGGTCACCGGAATCCATCCGCTCAATCAGCTGCGCCAAATCATCCAGTCGCTCGAGATTCGCGAGACGCACGATGGCCAGTTCCAGCAAGATTCGGGCGTGCACACTCTGTCGCATCCGCGCGATGGCTTGATCGAGAATTTGGACGGCCGCCAGCAGCGTCTCTAAGCCCCATGTCTCGGCTCGCTCACGCAGTTCATCGACATCACCGGGCGCGTGGTAGAGCAACAAATCGCCTGAGCATCCGACCAGCGCCGCCATCAGGTCACGCAGACACCCGACCAATTGCTCGGCCAGCTGCCCCGGATCGACCCCTTCGTCGATGGCCTGCCCAAGTTGGCTCAACGCCTCGGCCGCATTACGATCCATCAGGGGCTGGACGATTTCCTTAAGTCGATCATCACCCGCCGTCCCAAGCATTGCGTGCACGTCGGCACCGGTAATGCGATCGCCGACAAAAGACAACAGCTGTTCGAGCAACGACTGACTATCGCGCATCGACCCGGCTGCTCTCCGCGCCAGTAACCTTAGACTCTCGGCGTCCGCGGTCGCACCTTCGCTTTGGACAATCTGCTCAAGTCGCTGGACAATCTTGTCGGTCGAAACCGGCGCAAAATCAAAGCGTTGGCAACGGGAAAGCACGGTAATGGGAATCTTCCCGGGCTCCGTCGTGCAAAACACAAATTTCACGTGCTCCGGTGGCTCTTCAAGCGTTTTCAGCAAGGCGTTGAACGCTTCTTTGGTCAACATGTGGACTTCGTCGATGATGTAGACCTTGAAGCGCGCTCGACTAGGTCGAATGCCAACGTTGGATCTCAGCTGGCGGATCTCGTCAATTCCACGGTTGCTGGCTCCGTCAATCTCCAACACATCGACGTCATCCCCGGTCGCAATCTGCCGACAAACGTCGCATACGCCGCACGGAGTGGTGGTCGGACCGTCAACACAATTGAGTGCCTTCGCGAGGATTCGGGCTGTCGATGTCTTGCCGACGCCGCGAGCACCGGTGAAGAGATAAGCGTGCCCCACACGTTCGGTGGTAATCGCGTTGCAGAGCGCGCGGGAGACGGTTTCCTGGCCAACAAGTTCGTCGAAGACCTGAGGACGGTACCGGCGAGCGACGACGACGTACTCGCCGGACGATTCCACCTTTTCGTCCCTGGAATCCGACCTGTCACTGGAATCCGACATCGTTCGCGTGATCGAGAAAAAGCGACCGGGACGAGGTTAGGCATGACGACGTCAGACACGGAGCGACCCCCGCACAAGAGTACCCCACTTAGGGCTGCTCCGGTTAAGGCCTGACCCGGTTCGTGGCTCCCCCTCACAGGGGTCGCCCGGCACCTGACATCGTTCAAGACAACGTTTGTGTTTTGTACGAAGTTCGTTGTGCATCGTCAAACGGGCATGGGGATCGTAGGCTCACGGCCCGCACCGCAGCGGCCCGTCAACACTGAGGCGAGCTCGGGCTACGTTGCCGCTGGCATTTCGCTTGCCGCCGCTGCCCTGCCAACGGTTCGTCGCTCATCTTCCCTGTAATCGGTTTCATCCCACTGGACGTCCCTCACGAACCTCACGAAAAGTTGACCCATTCCCAACCGAGGGATAAATTAGCCACTGGAGAAGCTTCTATTGTCGATCGAGACGTGGGTTTATGAGCATCACCTACTTCAAACGATTTCGAATGGAAGTACCGCTGCACCGCGCCTTTCGTTCACTCGTATTGCCTGAAACCTATCGCCTTCTCCAGTGGGACATCTCGCTCGTTCCGCATCATGCCGACGCGAAATATCGGAGTTTCTGTGCTGAGATCGACTCGCACGTGTTCCCTTGTCTGGGCGATGCCGGCGGATGCCTGCGCCTGATGGAAGAGATTTCTGAAAAACGTGGATTCTTGCCAGACTCAACCTGGCTGATGGTGCATCGCGACGAGGACGCATCAACCGCCTGCGGCACCGTGCAAGGAATCGCTGATGATCATGGATGTGGCAGCATTCAGAACCTCGGAATCACTCCCGATCATCGAGGGCTGGGATTGGGAACTCACCTGCTGCTCAAAGCCTTGGAGGGCTTCCGTCAAGCAGGAATGAGACGTGCTGCCTTGGAAGTGACGGCACAAAATACGGACGCGATTCGCCTGTATCGGCGGATCGGCTTCAGGAAAGTCAAGACGGTGTACAAGGCCGTAGAAGTAGCCTATTCTTAACCGTCCACCTGAGTTCCTCCGGCTGCGTCTCGTCAGCGTGCCGTCCGCAGCACATGAGATCACGTCGAGATGCAAGCGATAAATACTCATAGATTCGACAATGGACTCGTGCTGCTGGCCGAGACCATGGATTGGCTGGAGTCGGCGGCGTTCGCGGTCCTTCTTCCCGCCGGCTACATCTACGATCCGCCTGATCAGTTGGGCCTGACCAACTTCGTGAGTGAGATGGTTCAGCGTGGCTCGGGTGATCGTGACAGCCGACAATTCGTCGAAGACCTTGATCGCCTGGGCGTTGACCGCAGCGCTTCGGTCTCGAGCGCGCACACCAGCTTTGGCGGGGCCATGCTGGCCGACAATTTGCTCGATGCACTGACGATCTATGCCGATCTTGTGCTCGCCCCGCACCTGCCCGCCGAACAGCTGGAGGAAGGGCGCCAGGTCTGTTTTCAAGAGCTCTGGTCAAGCGAAGACGACTTGGCGAGAAAGACGATGCTCAAGCTGAAGCAGCGTCACTACGGCGATCCCTGGGGGCGATCCTCGCAAGGTGTCGAGGAGCATCTGCAACGGATCTCTCAGGAGCAAATTCAACAGTATGTCCACAGCCGCTATCGGCCGACGGGAGCCATTATCAGTGTCGCCGGCAGTTTTAGCTGGCCCAAGTTGCAAGAAACCGTCGGGCAATTGTTTGGCGATTGGCAGGTGGCGGACGTCGAGCCGTATCAGGAAACGGCCCCCGAAGGCGGATACGAACACGTGGAGTTCGATTCCAGCCAGACTCAGATCGGAATCGCTTACGACAGCGTTCCCTACGCCAATCCAGACTATTTTCAAGCCCGCGCCGCCGTCGGTGTTCTCAGCGACGGGATGAGTTCGCGGTTATTCACCGAGGTCCGCGAGAAGCGGGGGCTGTGCTACTCCGTCTATGCGTCTTGCCATTCTCTGCTGGACCGCGGAAGTGTGCTCTGCTATTCGGGTACCAGCACGGACCGCGCCCAGGAGACGTTAGACGTGTTGGTCAGCCAACTGCGTGAGATTCACGAAGGAGTGGGATCGGACGAATTGAATCGCCTCAAAGCGAGGCTGAAGAGTTCACTGATCATGCAGCAGGAGTCTAGTGCGTCGCGCAGCGCCTCGATGGCCGCGGATTGGTATCACTTGGGGCGAGTGATGACGATGGACGAACTCGGCGGCATCATCGACGATCTCACCTGTGAGACGATCAATCATTACCTGAAGCAGCACGTGCCTCAGCAGTTTACGCACGTGACGTTGGGCGAAAAAAAGCTGGAGGTCCCCGTTGGAATTTCGTGAATACACTTTGCCTAACGGTCTCGAAGTCATCGCGGAATGCAACAGCCGAGCCTACTCGACCGCTCTAGCGTTCTTCGTGAAGACGGGTTCGCGTGACGAGACGCCTGAAATCGCGGGCGTTAGCCATTTCCTGGAGCACATGACCTTCAAGGGAACACCGCGACGTTCGGCCGCCGATGTGAACCGCGAGTTGGACGAGATCGGTTCGCATTCCAATGCCTTCACCAGCGAAGAACAAACGGTCTACTACGCGACCGTTCTTCCAGAGTATCAAGGACAGGCGTTGGATCTTTTGGCCGACATCATGCGGCCATCACTGAGGCAAGATGACTTCGACACCGAAAAACAGGTCATCATCGAGGAGATCCATAAGTACGACGATCAGCCGCCCTTTGGGGCACACGAGAAGTGTATGGCGGCCTACTTCCAAAGCCATCCGCTGGGCAACAGTGTGTTGGGCACCGTTGACAGTGTGGGGAACCTGACTTCGGAGGCGATGCGAAACTATTTCCAACAGCGTTACAGCCCGGGAAATATGACGCTGGTCGCCGCCGGACGTATTGATTTTGAGAAGCTGATTGAGTCGGCCGAAAAACACTGCCGCGACTGGCAGTCATATGAAGCACCGCGATCGACGCCACCGGCTTCGGCTCGCCAACACTTCACGTCGATGACTAAGGGTACGGCAACTCAGCAATACGCCGTCCTCATATCCGCCGGACCGTCAGCCGACGAGCAAGAACGTTACGCCAGTCGCGTCCTGGCGACGATCCTTGGCGACGAAACGGGCAGCCGGTTCTACTGGGATCTGATCGAGACCGGTCGCGCGGAATATGTCGGCGTGGGGCCTTATGAGTTTCAGGGAACCGGCATTCTGATGACCTATCTGTGCTGCGAACCGAATCAAGCCGAGAGCAACCTGGGGCTGATTCGCCAGATTCAGGGCAAATTAGAACAAGACGGTGTGACCGAATCGGAACTCGAGCTGGCCAAGAATAAGATCGCTTCGCACATCGTGCGTCAGAGTGAGCGCCCCAGCAATCGAATGTTCGCGGTGGGCAACAGCTGGGTCCAACGGCACAAATACCAGACCGTCCGTGAGCGCTTGGATGCCTACCAGAAGGTTGATCGTGATGCCGTTCACGCCATTCTGGAGAAGCATCCACTGTCGACGAACACAACCGTTTCTATTGGCCCACTTGAGTTGGTCACACCGCCCGCTTGATTCTAGGTCGGGTTAGCTAAACTTTGTCGCGCTCGGCTGGCGCGCGATCGACAGCATCGTTACACGGTGTCTTTCTGCTCTCGCGAGGACCTTAAGTCGTTGCAATCGAAGTTGCGACGAGGGGCCACGACGACCGATCAACAATTGGGAAACGAGCAGCGATATCGCGGCCCAAAACAAATCCGAATGTTGGAAATTCGAATGTCCGAAACTCGCCCTCCTGAGAAAACGACGCGATCGTCATTGCCGATCTCGCGGTCGGACAGCTCAGATTTCGGCCTTCGGATTTGTTTCGGAACGCGATATCTGCCGTCCCGACTGCGGCCTTTGCTGGCCGCCCTGCTGGTGATTGTGGTGATCGGTGCAACCCATGCACCCTGTCACGCGGGCCATGTGCATTCCTGTTGGACAAGCTTCGGCCGCTGGTTCGGCGTCGGCTTCGGCGATGGATACCATCGCTGCCCGGGGCCAAAGAAACAATGCTTCCACGCCCCGCATTTCGCCCAACCCTGCTGCTCACCTCGTCACATGGCCCAGACCATTCCAGGACCACCTACCTCGGTCACCACGACGGTCAGAACCTCATCTCTGCTGCCCGAAGTTCGCATGACGCGTCGGTCCAAGCCCCCGGCTGCCAAGCCGCGAGAGCGTCAGCCATCTGCAAACAATTGGCACCATCGAGATTGGCCGCAGTAGTTCAGCCGGCGGCGATTGACCGATTGGGCCGCTTGAGCCATTCTCGGCGATTCTCTAGAATCCGCGTCTTTGCGGACAACGATGGGAGTAACCAATGGAACGCACGCTTGTATTGCTCAAGCCGGACTGTGTCCAGCGTCGACTGATGGGGCAAGTGATTGCTCGATTCGAGGGCAAGGGGCTGAACATCATCGCCATGAAGATGTTGCAGGTCACACCCGACCTCGCGAAGCAGCACTACGCCGAGCACGTCGAGAAACCGTTTTATCCGGGACTTGAGGCCTTCATCACCGGTGCACCAGTCCTGGCCATGATCATCGAGGGTCTGGAAGCGATTCGCGTTGTGCGCGAAATGCTCGGCGCAACCAGCGGCTTGAAGGCGGCGGCCGGGACCATTCGTGGCGATTTCAGTAGCAGCCGGCAAATGAATCTCGTGCACGCTTCTGACGGACCCGAGGCGGCCGAGCGCGAGATGAAACTCTACTTCGCATCCGAAGAACTGTGCGCTTATGAGCCGACGCTCACACCGTGGATGAAGGCCGGCGACGAATAGGACTGGAGACGAATAGGACTGGAGACGCGGCGCGGCGCAATCTGGAACGTGCCGTTGCCAGCGCGCCGTTGAAACAAATCAAGCCAGTCTGCCGACGGTCGTCTCCTCGCGCAGCTGCTGAATCATGTCCTTGGTCGCCTGTTCAACGGCCCGCTGCCAACTCGCTTGGGCCTGGGCTGCGTATTCTGGTCGCGCGTGGGCGAAAATGATGCCGCGCGAATTGTTGACGACAGCGCCCAGCCCGCGATCGTCAAACGCGTGACGCACGCTCTGCGCACTTCCCCCCTGAGCACCAAATCCCGGAACGAGGAACCAGGTGTGCGGCATCGCGGCACGTAACTCTTCCAATTGCTCGGGGTACGTTGCGCCGACGACTGCGCCAATCGGACCATAGCCATCGCGACTCAAGCGAATCTGATCAGGCGAATCTTGATTGAGCGAGTCGACCAGCTGTCCGGCAAGCCGGTACAACGGCTGGCCATCGACACTCTGATCCTGAAACGTTTTGCCACCTGGGTTGGAGGTCTTGACGAGCACAAAGATACCCGCGTGGTTCTCCTGAGCCGCCCGGACAAACGGCGTCAGGCTGTCATCCCCGAGGTAGGGACTGACGGTCAGCGCGTCGGCACCCCAAGGTGAATCCGCACCGAGATAAGCGTGGGCGTAGGCCAGTGCGGTTGATCCAATGTCATTACGCTTGCCATCCAAGATCACGATCAGACCTTGATCGCGAGCATAGCGAATCACTTCCGCTAGGGCTTGCATGCCGGGCGGACCGAGCGCTTCGAAGAATGCCATCTGCGGTTTCACGGCTGGGACGAGTCCGGCAACCACATCGACGATCTCGCGGCAGAAAACGGAATAGGCCTGCGAACGTTGATCGGCATCGGCGGTTTCGGGCCCCGCCAAGTCCGGCGGCAGTTGCTCGAACCGCGGGTCGAGGCCAACCACAACCGGGTTGCGAAACTGTTTGATGGCATCAGCCAATCGATCTGAGAAAGGCGACACGTGGGCTCCTCATATGGGTGCAGTGAAAAGTCCCAAGAACTTGAACGACATCGTAGGTGTAAATGTCGGGCTCAACAATCGGGCGGAGACTCGACGGGAAGCTTGGGGAAGGCAGCGGCGTTGAAAAAGCGGAGATGATGTGTCATATTGCCCGCTTGCTGGCGTCCTTTCGCCAGCTCGGGGTGTAGCGCAGCCTGGTTAGCGCGTTTGACTGGGGGTCAAAAGGTCGGAGGTTCGAATCCTCTCACCCCGACTTTGTAAGCCGCCGACTCGCAAGGGTTTGCGGCTTTCTGGCGACTCTCGTAGCTTCCGTCGGTGCTGCACGGAATAGGCGTAGGTGACCTACCTTTTCTTGAAGATCCATGCCGCACGGCAAAGGTCCTTGGAAGCGCAAGCAAGACGACTGTATCTACGTGACTGTCAACGACGCAGCTTTGAATTTGCAGACGCAGGACACGCCCTCGAACCGCCCCACATAAGGACACGTAGTAACGCATACAATGCGATTGCTCCACGGATTTGACGCTTCTGGAAAGCTTGCACCGACGACCCATCAGTGCCCAGCCGCCGGGTTCGCGACGCCCGACGGCACCCAACATTCGGTTGGGTTGCCAATGACCATGACCGGACGCACATCCTCATCCGGGTCATCGGGATTCGGACGACAGTGATCAGGCTGTGAAGGCCTAGATCGACTCCACTTCGGCGAACTGCAATGCACTTGGCCAATCGCCGAAATAAGTTCTCGCCGCGTTCACCAACGCTCGGTTGTCTCGGCACACAGCGTTACGGTCCAACGGTAACCCCAATACTCGTCGTTGGCGGATCGCGGAAAGAACCCGCTGGCGATCCCACCTCTGCTGCTTGTGCTCGTCGCGGCATTGAGATCTCCGGCGACCGATATGCTCCCGCGGAACAAGACCCGCCGCTCGCAACGCGTTTTCCCAGGATCCAAATTCCTCCTGGGCCGCTGTTTTCAGAGAAGACGGCCGAACGGTGCTGGACCCGAGAGCCCGGCGTTCGACGGCCCTCTGAAGAATCGCTTCGATGATCCGGTCTCGATCCCATTTTCGAGGGTTACCAAGTTGCGCGCGATTGATACCAGCCGCATCCAAGGCATTACGCCAGCTGCCAAAGTACGCAAGTGCAGCCTCGTAGAGAGTGTAGTGGTCTCGCTTGACATTTCTCACCTGAAGACAACGTCCCGCATAGCACAGCCGTCGAATGCTCTGTAGCACCTGAGTCGCTCCATCGTACTTGATGGCGGATCTTGTTTGCGTCCCGACGCCGGCCTGGGCTAATGCGTTCTGCCACGATCCGTAGCAGTCGATCGCCAACCGATGTAATTCAGGCGAGTCACGTTGAACGGCTCGTTCACTGGGACTCTTGTCTTCCTGAGCAAGCCGTAAGACCCCGTGGATCACCTGTTTGTGGTTCTGCATACCTTCATTCATCTGATGATCCTCCCGCGCTCGCAATGATCGCCTCAAACTCCGCAACAGTATCCGGGTATTTCTTGTCCAAGAATTCTCTCATTCGCGGGTTAACAAGAAGCCTGCGCACGTAGACGACTAGCTTTAGCAGGTTGATCGAATACTGACGGTAGATCGTTGAATAGAAGTCATGCTGCTCCTCAGCGTCCTGGAGTTTCTTGAGCAGGTTATTTTGATTGCTGCCGTTTCGAGACCAAGGTGTTTTGGTACCCGTGCGAATTTTGGCCCTTTGGCTCGCAGGAGTCTTCAGTACCATGGCACGGGCCATCGTAACACCGTAGTCGTTGTAGCCTTCCATCGTCTTCAAGATTTCCTCTTGCCGCTTGTGCGTCACGAAACCCAGTTCCTTAGCACAAGCAGTTGTCAGTCGCTCTGATTCATACGCTGCCGCAACTTTTGGATGGAGTTTATTCTGGAGGTTCCCATTCAGTCTGTGCTTAATCTGTGTTAGGCCGAGCGCCTTCGCGATTGTCTTTTCGTCCAACTCGTCCAGAGATTTGCGAATCATCCGCGCCTCTTGTGCTTGGGACAAATGGTTCACCATGCGGTTCGGCGTAAATGCTTCCTTCTCCTTCCACACGATGCAGGGAACAATCTCGACTCCGAGTTCGAGCAAGATTTGGTAGCGGAGGTGACCGTCAAGGATCACGTACTGCGACCCGTCGCAATACACGATGAGCGGGTCGAGTAGCCCACAGGCCTGAATACTCGCCGCAATCTTTTCGTAGGCACGTTTGGCCACCCGCCGCTCTGTGAGAGGAACGAGTTTCACCATCGGAATGTCCTGACCGTTCAGGTCTGGTGCCGTCATGAAGAGTCCTTGCTGTTCAATTTGTTGAAGTCTCCGGCAAGTTGGGGAGATTCGACCAAGTCCTCAGCTTCGGCGATTTTCAGGAACTCTCTGTCCTGCCGTAACGTATCGATCGCAGTTACCAGCATCAGAAATCGATTCTCCTTCGTCTTCGCCTCGCGAACGAATGAGTTCTTTGCCTTCGTGGCATCTGTGATGTCCTTCCTAAGTTGGCCGACGGTGTACTTTTTGCCGTTGCGCTTGACCGCATGACCACCGGACATTCGCGCGGAGATAATACGTCTGGCTGCAGCGAAGTTCTCCGTCGTAATGAGTTCCTGGTCGAACGCGTCCATGAGGACGTTTTGCACGTCCTGACCTTGACTGCGCGCAACGAGCACGGCGAAAGATATCGGAAACACGCCCTGTTCTACGCCGGCAATCAGCCGCTCTTCGCCTTGTTCGACTAGCTGGATGTACTGGCGAACATAGGCAGGGCTGCGACACGCAATTCGTCCAACTTCTTCGTATTCCCATCCTTCGTCATGGAGCCGTTTCAGCTCTCTTGCGAAATCCATCGTGCCCGGCTTCGTTCGAGCGATATTCTCCACCAAGGACTGCAGATACGCCTCCTTGCGAGTGCATGTTACGATCTCAGCCGTGATTTCCTTCTTACCGAGCCGTTGATGGGCGATCAGTCGTCCTTCACCGAAAATCAGTTCGTATATGTCGGTTCGTGCCAGGAATTTATCGTTCACCCGAATAGGTTTCATAAGACCGGTTTTCTCGATGCTCTCGACGTTCATCTTGAACTGATGCACGTCACGCATCCGTGAATTGATGACCTTGATCTTGTCCACGGGAATCTGTTCGTATCGCCGAGTGGACATTGGGACGATGGGTGGTGTGTCCATTTCCGGGCCTCACACGAGTAGCTCGCTGAGAAAATTCAAATTGCTGTGGCCAAGAAGCTCCAGTCTCGCGGTGGACA
>CAJHYQ010000604.1_pt1 | contig 20969 bp, 18 predicted proteins | sample 9198721 | NCBI WGS metagenome assembly CAJHYQ01 (sample SAMEA7708357, study PRJEB35096) | sediment metagenome | biome: marine neritic benthic zone biome [ENVO:01000025]; feature: sediment [ENVO:00002007]; material: shallow marine sediment [ENVO:03000034] sea grass bed [ENVO_01000059] ... | reverse complement strand
TGTCGTCTTTCCAATTGCTTGGGTTGGGGTCATCCGCGTTGACAACGTCATCTGTGACATCGGCTCCGATATAGAGATAGGTCTCGTCGTGTGCCAACCAAAAGCTGAAGCTTGAATCTTCCGGGCCGTCCCATGATATGTCTGGAGGAAAGTTCAAGATCCACGCGTTGAGTACCGGAATCACCTCCACTTGCTCAAAATTGCCATACTCGGCAGAAGACGGAGTTCCATCCAAAACGACGGTTCCGTCTCTGACCTGCGGAACGGTCAGCGTTGTGCGATCGATCTCCGACCAAGGCCCAAGTGCATTGTGATCGAAGTCGTCAATATCATCCTGCCCCAGATCTTGCGCGCCAGCCATCGCCACAAATACGAACAGGACAAGCAACGAGCAAACCACTACGCGAGACGGATAGGCCAAGCCTAGTCGCGAGCTGTTCACATCCATTTCGCCACCCCCAAATCTTTGTCGCCTGTACAGAGCCCGCATTGTAATGGACGTGGAATTGCGCCATCAAGAATCTTGCCCGGATGCCAAATGCAGTACCTAAGGGGTCAGGCTTCTTTGTTTGCTGAACTGGATAAGGGGTCAGGCTTCTTTATTCAACAAACTCGTGTAGTCACCATCCTTTGGAGGGCCATCGCTCGCGTGTTGGCGCGGTTCAGGGCGTGGTGGATACGCCCCCTTCGTCAGCAGGAGGTGGTGGGTCTTGTCTGCGGAGCAACCCGTGTCTCGTCCGCGACGCCTCATCACGCCGACTGATCGCACCGACTCACTGCGGTGCCGTGTCGTTCTGTCGGCTTGCGGCCACCGGATCCTCGCCCCGCGTAGACATCCCAAGGGCAACTTTCCAAGCACCGTCCACTTGGCGTCGCACGATGAGCAGGCTGACTCCCGAGTCCCTGATCGGTTCGCCGTCGACGCCGGGTTTTGGCGTAGCCACGGAGGCGTAAGTGCTCCAGAGGTACCCTAGGTCTCCGGAGACTTCCGTCTTACCCTCGTCACCCTCTGTTGTGAAGATATAGTCGTCTGGATCCAGACCAATCGCTTCTGCCATCGCGGCCATCCCACCACCTTCGTCCTCAGCCTTCTCGGCTCCAAAGACATGTTGGTACAGTTCGCGGAGTGCTTCTTTGCCAATGATCGGCTCTTCGAGTGACATGATCACTACAGCGTCATCCGCATAGCAAGACAGAAGAAGTTCTGGGTCACCCTTGACCCACGCGTCAGCGTAATCCTTCGCAAGTTGCTTGACGGCAGCGATGTCTTCGGCATTTTCAGTCTTCATGGGAACCTCCGTCGAATCGCAGTCTGGTCGGGCACACCCAGCAGCGAGAGAAAACGACAGGCACGTCGAATACGGCTCTTACCGCATCGCCAGCGTTCATATCCGCTCTCTTGGTGTGCGTATGGGACACACGCCGAGCTGTGGTGGAGCAACCAAGTCGCGGTGTACTCCACCTAATTCAATGCTGTTAGGCGTTTGCAGAAACAATGCCGTTCATCGCGGATGCAAAAAAAGGGGTCAGGCTTCTTTTTGCTGATCAGGCAACGGGTTCGAAGCCGAACAAGAGGCCGTATCGTTGGATTTCTTCATTGCTTCCTACGTCCATTGTCAACACGAAGTGGTCGAGGCATGCGAGCCGCATCGCAAAGGGATCTGCAGATCAAGGACGACCGTTACCTCACCCGAAAAGAAGCCTGACCCCTTTTTAGCTATTTGAGAGCCGGCGCCCAGCGTTTCGTCTGGATCGTATCGAAGCGTACCACCGTATCGTTGTTGAATCCCTTCTGGCGTGCGCGACTTGTGCCGCGTTCGATGAGTGTGCTCAACTCTTGAGTCATTCGCTGGACGATCCTCGGGTGACTCCTCGACAGGTCGTTTCTTTCAGCGATGTCGGAATTCAGATTGTAAAGTTGGGCCACGGTCGCCTTGCCCCGCGACTGCTCGAGGTTGCGGCCGCGCATCTTGAACACGAGTTTCCAGGGGCCGTTGCGATAGGCAAACTCGCCGTGGTTGGAATGGTTGACGAGCGTCGTGCGCCCCTTGGCGCCGGATTCACCGATCAAGGTTGGGAGGAAACTGATGCTGTCTTCAGCGCCCTCCGCGGGGAGCATCGCCCCCACGACCTCCGCACAAGTGGCGAAGACGTCGGTGAGGCAGGCCAACTGGTCGCTGCTTGTGCCGGCCTTGATACGCTTGGGCCATCGAACGACCAGGGGCACTCGATGTCCGCCCTCCCAGACATCGCCTTTGTGACCGCGGTAAGGGCCGCTCGGCAGATGTCCGGCAGCAACCAGTTCTTGCCAACCCGTGTAGTGCGAGTGCCCGTTGTCGGCCGTGAAAATGATGATCGTATCGTCGGCGATGCCCGCGTCATCGACGGCTTTGATCACCTGCCCAGCAGACCAATCGGTTTCCATGACGAAGTCCGCGATCGGAGCAATGCCGCTCTGCCCTTGGAACTTCTTCGATGGCACGATCGGCTCGTGCGGCGATGTCATGGAAAAGTAAAGGAAGAACGGCTCGGGCTGCTTGGCTCGTTGGTGAATGTGTTTCACCGCACGGATTGTGATCTCCGGCAAGACGTCCTGCATCCGCCAACCCGGTGCCGTCGGAGCGCCCACAAAACCTCGCGGCAGGACGACACCTTCGCTCGGATCGAGTTGGTACTTCGCGGTGGGTTGCGTTACGACGCGGTCATTCTCGATGTAAGTGAATGGCGGAAGATTGGGCAGGTCGACGCCGAAGTAATAGTCAAATCCTCGCTCCGTCGGACCGCCGCGGATTGGCTTGATGAAGTCCCACCGAAACGACTTTTGGCCGTTGCGAAGTTCGGTCATGCGACTGGGTTGTGGCCCGCTCCAATTCCACCCCAAATGCCACTTGCCAATGCAGGCGGTGTGGTATCCGTGCCGTCTTAAGAAACCTGGCAGCGTCGGTCGATCCGCGGCGATGAGCGGCGGTTCATAAGCGGCGATCACCCATTCCTGAAGCCGTGTTCGCCACGAGTATCTGCCGGTGAGCAGCCCGTAGCGTGTCGGTGAACAGACGGCCGACGGGCTGTGCGCATCGGTAATGCTGATCCCCTGACGAACGAGCCGATCAAGATGAGGTGTGGCAATCTTGTTTTCGGGATAATGAGCCTGAATATCGCCCACGCCAAAATCGTCGGCGAGAATAACCACGATGTTTGGTTGATCGTCAGCGGCTATAGACGAGGTGATCCAGCCAGTTGCCGCGATCCCAAAGACGAAACAACACTTCAGTGCGTGCATGTTGCACCTTGCTCAGTACGAATAGGCTGCCCGTCGACTCCCGTCAGACAGCTTGTCGATCAGGTGCCGCTTTCAGAGATGCGACTTGGGGACTCGGTCATAACGGAACTCATTCCCCAATCAGGCGCATCAGCTGTCGAGATCGACCCTTCGCTGGCGGTTCGTACCCATGCCAGACTTTGGAGGTCGAACAAATAATCCAAAGCAGCTGTCTTCTCCAACGTTTTCGATCGATACGAATGTCTATCTCACTGTTTGAATCTGATTCTATCACGCCTCGCACCCGACAGCTCCTGGCAAAATCGCGAGTGGTCGAATTGCTGAATCGCCGCATGAATTCGTTCGCCGCCAAGGTTCCAGACCGGTAAGATTGAGCTTGAGGCCCGCGCTTAAGGGTGTGCATCTGTTACTACGTACTGCCGTACCGGCCAGGTAGAAATGTTCCATTCGCAATTCCCGTTCGTTGAATTGTTCGATGCGTTGCATCAACATCGTGGCACGGATGCGCGTCGTGCTTAGCGTTGGCCGCTGGTGAACGCATAAGGGGTCAGGCTTCTTTTCCTGATGAGGATTCCTCACCCCTTAAAGAAGCCTGACCCCTTTTCCTCGCCGCTCTCTTAGGGTAATTGTGGTCTCGGACAATGCTGGGAGCATCTGTGATCCAGCAGTGAGCCACGGGAAGCTCTCGTAGCGAGATGGCCGAATGCCTCGACATCGACCGCAACCGACAGATCGAACATGGGTCCGACGACCTTTCGCCAGAATTGCTCTCGCGGTTTGCGCGTCTGTCCTGGCGCTGGTCGCTGGCGAGGTGTTCGTGAGAACATTTCTGGCGGCGCCCGACGTCAAGTCCATTCATCTCGGCTCGGACGATTGTGTCTATCAACGCTCGACAAATCCCGTGTTGGGCTTTGAGTTGAAAGCGAACTACCGCAACGACTCGGCAGACAACATCGAGAGCTATGCACGGACGAATGCATTCGGGCTACGCGACAAGCATCGTTCGATCGCCAAACCCCAAGGCGTTAAGCGCGTTATCTTGCTTGGCGATTCGGTCGTCGAAGGATACGGATTGCCCGAGCACGAGACCATCTCGCAGCAATGGGAAGACCTTTATCCGGACGGTGAGGTCGAGGTCTTTAACTTTGGCACAAGCGCCTATTGTACTCGTGCCGAGGTGGAACTACTGGAAAAGAAAGGCCTGAAGTTCACCCCGGATGTCGTCGTCTTGCTGTTTGTCGAAAACGATTTCGACAATTTCAATCGTGAGGCATTTCCACTCGGCGGCACGATCGATCGACCGGTGATGGTCAACCATTTGTTTCACAGCTCCCACCTGTTCCGCCTGACTTGTGTCCGCCTCAATCTGTTTCATTACGCGGCAGAGGTCGATCCGGTCGCGTGGAACAGCGATGCCATTGGAGATGACAATGTGGTGGTTGGCCTGGGGCGACTTAAGGAATTGTCGGACCAGCACGGATTCACGAGGCTGGTCGCGGTGTGGCCCCGCTTCTTCGATGATCGGATTGAGGATACGCCAATTCTCAACGACGACGTATTGGTGGTTGAGCGCCTGGCGCAAATGCACGGAGTTGTAACGGTGCGACTATCGGATTCCTTTCGGCAGGACTTGACGCGCTTAGGCGAGACCGTCAATCCGCGACTTCGATATACCTTGGGCGACCAGCTGCATCCGTCAGCCGAGGGTTGCCGCGTTGCGGCGCGAGCCCTGCGGCAAATTCTGTCCGATTTTCAATCCGGCCTGCTCGCGATTAGCGGCGACGGTACGACCGTGGATAAAACCGATGCCGTCAAGATGGCGCGGGACCTAGGCAGCGACCAGCCGAACTACTCGCGGGTCTACAACCGGCTCGGCACTGACCTCTTGCGGAAAGGAGAATTCAGCGAGGCAGTGGAGCAGTTTCAGTTGGCGTTGGCCGAAGATCCTAGGAATGCTGGGGCCTACAACAATTTGGGAATTGCCTACGAGCGTCTAGGGCGTGAGGAGGCCCAAGAGCAATACAAACGCGCCATCTTGATCCAGCCTGATTTCGCCATGGCCCACTTCAACCTCGCTCGCCTTATGCTCCGTAATAGCCGCAACAACTTGGCGATGTTAGGGTTCCGCCAAGTACTGCAAATCGATCCCAATCACATCGAAGCCTTGAATCTGCTCGGCCGTGAACTCGGCAAACAACGTGAGTTTGCCGATGCGGAGTCGTTCTTAACACGTGCGGTCCGGCTCGATCCGCAGCACGCCGAGGCTCGGAACAATTTGGGTGTGGTCCTGGCGGCACAGGGAAAACCTCGCGCGGCGGTCGAACAATTTCGGGCCGCGTTGAGTGCGGACCCCAACCACGAGCGAGCTGCTGCGAACTTGCGGAATACTCAGAACCTGCTGCCTTAACGCAGGGCGCGACCTCGTGCGTTCGTTTTCCGGTCGTGACGAATGTTGGCCAGACTCGCGAAACGCTCCAACTCCGCGCCAGACGTATTCCGCGGCAAGTAGGCGTAGCCGTCGCAAACAAGGCGGGGCTTGCGCGAAACCGTTGGAGATTGTTTGCCTTTGCCCAGTCGCGTCGCTACACTACGTGGCCATCAGAGAACAGTAACAGGCATTCGGGGAACAGCTTAGAGGCCGCGTTGTTTTTACGGTTGTTCCTGGGTCGGGGTGGAGCAGCTAATGAGCTTGCAGTCTGAAATTGGATCTGGTGTTCTCATGAAACGAAACGATCTTCTGTGGGGTAAGTTTGCCCTCTTGCTGTTGGTGGTCTTCTGCGGTCATTCTCGGCTGGCACAAGCGGGATACGTGGACGAAGTCGAGGCCGATCAGCCCTTCATGTGGTGGCGCTTGGATGAACCCGACGGAGAAATCTTCGCCGAGAATTCTGGCGACGGCGCCGTTGACGGTGGCGAGTACATCGATGTTGAGCTGGGTGTTCCGAGCCTGATTGCCACCGAGCCGGACAATACCGCGGCACGCTTTGACGGCGAGTTTGCTCAACTGACAACGGTCAACGGAGATGGCTACAACACGGGTGGACCCTGGGAAGAGAAGTCGGTGGTCTTGTGGTTTCAAGCGGACGACCCCGACGGTGACTTCGAGCAGAGTATCTACGATCAGGGTGGAACGACACGAGGACTTAATGTCTATGTCCACGAGGGGCAGGTCTTCCTCGGCGCATGGAACCGTGGTGTCAATGATGGAGGCGGAGTCGCTAGCCCATGGCCGACAAACAACGACGGCATGGAAATCTCGTTCGTTAGCGCACCCATCGAGGCGGGCCAGACCTATCAGGTTGCGCTCGTGATGGATGGCGACCTCGAAGGCTTCGACGGGACCTTAACGGGATACCTGAACGGTGCGCCGATTGGAACTGAAGAAGACATCGGCGGTCTGTTCGCCCACTCAAACACCGGTGCCATCGGCGGCCAGGCCAGTCAGGGCGCCTATCCGGATAAGAACTCATTGGAAGCTGACGCCCTGGATCAGGCCTTTGCAGGGGTGATTGATGAAGTGGCGATGTACAACGTGGCTTTATCGGCCGATCGGATCGCCGCACAGTATGCAGCCGCGACGGGCGCGGTGGGCACGCCCGGCGACTTCAATAATGATGGCGTCCTGGATGCCAAGGACATCGACTTGCTGTCGGTGGAGATTCGCGGTGGAATGAATCCGCCTGCTTTCGACCTAAACGACGATCAACTCGTGGATCTCGACGACCATCGCATTTGGGTGGACGATTTGAAGAAGACGTATCTGGGCGATGCCAACCTTGACGGCGAGTTCAATAGTGGCGACTTCGTGCAAGTCTTTTCCGCGGGCGAATACGAGGACGGTGTTGTCGGCAATTCAACCTGGGGAACCGGTGACTGGAATGCGGATGCCGAGTTTGACAGCGGCGATTTCGTGGCCGCCTTTACCGCTGGCGGATACGAACTTGGCCCACGCGACGCAGCCAACGCGGTACCTGAACCGTCTTCGGCGCTACTGATCATCCTCGGCCTGCTGTGGCCGCTTACTCGGCGAAAAAAGGGTCAGGCTTCTTTTTGAGTGAGGGGTGAGACATCAACATGTCACCCGTCATTGATTACGACGCGTGCACTTGGCCCGCTCCGAGTTCATTCTGATCGGCAGAAAAAAAGGCCTGACCCCTTATGAAGAAAAAGGGTCAGGCTTCTTTAGGGGGCATCAAGTCTCACCCGTCCGATAACGGTGCGCACAAGTCGTCGGCTGCGAGTTCGTTTCCCTGATCCTGAAAAGAGGCCGGCGTGTATCGCCATGCCGGGAAGGCATTCACACACTTCAACACAAAGCACGGTGTTGCCGGCGATGAAAAGGGGTCACGCGTTCTCTTGCTCATCGGAAACACGAGGCCGACCACGTGGGCGCATCGTTGACTCCAAGTTCAGCCGGTGAGCGACGGACTTCACCCAAGCTTCATCACCCAACGGTCGCCCGCGTTGCGCACACAGACGAACTGTGTCGAGTTCTCGTTGTGAAAGCGGTTCATTGGCGCGTTGCACCCATCGCGGGGGGCGGGGAATCGGCCACGGGGAAAGCAGCTTGGGTTCCGGTTCTTTCCGTTGCATCCAGCGCCACAGAGATCCCCACCGCCAGTCCTCCGCCCGTTCGACGAGACCGGCGCGGAGTGCGTTCCGCTCGACGTACCGGCAAGCAACCAGAAAGTGATCGTCGTCCTGGATCGGAAAGCTCTTGTAACGTTGCTGGTAGAGATGGCCGAGACCGCGGGTGTCGTGGTGCACGTGATACCGAATCGTATGTGTGCCGACCAGCCAACCCATGAATCGGCTCATCTCGCCATCGACCCACGGACGCACGATCAGATGGAAGTGATTCGGCATCAGCTGGTAGCTGAAAAGCTCGATTTCATGAAGCTGCAGTGCTTCCTGCAGGGTCCATTCGAAGGCGGCATAGTCACCATCCTTTCCAAAGATGGTGGCTCGCATGTTAGCACGGTTCAGGGCGTGGTAGATTCCGCCCGCTTCATCAGCACGAGGTGGTCGAGGCATCTAAGCAGCATGACAAACACGAATCCGCAGATCAACGACGGCTGAGACTTTGATGCCATCGCCCCTAAAGAAGCCTGACCCCTTTTTTGATTCTAGTGCGTCATTGCATAGGTAACGATGTTGATGCCGAGCGGATACGACACCTTGACGGAGTAGGTCGCGTAGTATTCCCGATTCTCACCCTCTCGCTCGAATCCGTCTCCTACGTCGTTGTTGTGACAGAACAGCGCCATCAGTCGTCCGTCATCGTCAACGTAGCCTTGAAAATGAGGGTCCTCGTCCCCTTCCGAATCGCCGTGCCAATACTCGAAAGTATGACCACGCTCCCAAGCCCGGATGCTTGGAATACGCGGTAGCTCTTGAAAGTCGTACACCAAGTGAAAGATCGGATGGCGGAGCGACAATTCTCGCGGCCGAGACGATGGCAACCGTCAGCAACACACCAATGAACGACGAAAAAGGGGTCAGGCTTCTTTTGAGGAGCATCATAGTCTCACCCGTCTTCGATAGCCATGTGGCCACGCCCGGCAACCAAGTCGTACTCCAATGAGCAAAAAGATGCCTGACCCCTTTTCGTCCGTGACCCCTTTTCGTCAAAAGAAGCCTGACCCCTTTTTTTGGCCGCGGCAAACCGGCATTATGATAGGGTCGACGCAGCGCATAACACAAATAGGAAAACGCCCGATGAGCGTTCATCCTCAAGAACCCAAACGGCTCGAATTGGCTCAGTTGCCGACTCCCGTTGCGCAGCTCAAGAACTTGGCTTCGCAACTCAACGTGCATCAGATTCTACTAAAGCGAGACGACTTAAGTGGACTTGAAACAAGCGGCAACAAAATCCGAAAACTCGAATATGTTGTCGCCGATGCTCTCGCACGTGGAGCCGACACGCTGGTCACGCACGGCGGTGCACAATCTAACCACTGTCGTGCTACCGCAGCAATCGGCGCGAAATTGGGACTACGCGTGCGAATGATTCTGCGTGCCCACGAAATTTCCAAGCCGGGAGATGGAAACCTCTTTCTCGATCATCTGTTCGGTGCCGACATTAGTTGTTTGGATTCGGATGAATACGCTCAGAATCTAAAACAACATGTCGACCAAGCCCTCGATGCAGAGCGAGCCGCAGACTGGTCGCCTTATTTCTTTCCCGTGGGCGCTTCGGTACCGCTCGGTTGCTGGGGGTACATCCGTTGCATGCATGAACTGGTTCAGCAACTCGGACGATCCAATCGAATCGACCTGTTTTGTGCCACGTCATCGGGCGGGACGCAGGTCGGGCTCATGTTGGGCAAAGCGCTTTTTCAATGCGATGCCTGGAAGGTGATCGGAATCCCCGTTAGCGATAGCGTTGCGTATTTCCAGAGAGAACTTCGCAAATTGGAGCGACAAACAGTTCAGACATTCGGGCTCAACCTATCCGAGACCGAGACACCCATTGAGCTGCTCGATGGCTTCATTGGCGAAGGATATGCAATTCCCTATCCAGCTGCCGTCGAGACCATTCATCAACTTGCAACACAAGAGGGGATTCTGCTCGACCCAAGCTATACGGCCAAAGCGCTGACTGGAATGCTGTCGTCTATTCGTGACGGAACGCTACGCCCTGATGCAACTCCGGTGTTCCTGCATACTGGCGGAGTCTTCGGTTTGATGGCTCGTCGTGATCTTTTTTCGGCCTAGCCAACGATCAAGCGATTTCTCATGGCCGAATGATGGTTGTCGGATAGATCGTTCTGTCCGCCTGTTGAGTTGGAAGGAAACTAGAAGAGAGAACGATCGTTGTCACATCCGTTTGGAGTTTGGTCGTTGTTGCCTCCGCTGCTGGCGATTGTGCTGGCTATTTGGACGCGTCAGGTCTACTTGTCACTCGCTGTTGGCATCTGGATCGGCTACGTGATCGTCGAGGGCGCGCTCGTGGCCGGCACGGTGACGGCTATCGATGCCTGCGTCGCGGTGTTTGCCGACGCTGGAAACACGCGAGTCATCATCTTTAGCATCTTAGTCGGTTCGCTGATCGCGTTGGTTCAATCGAGCGGCGGGGTCGATGGGTTTGTCAATCTATTCCGCAGCAGCCGTTTGGTGCGCGGTCCGCGGACGGCAGGTCTCATGGCCATGGCAGTCGGCATGTGTGTTTTCGTCGAATCGAGTATCTCCTCGATGGTGACAGGAACTGTCGCTCGGCCGATCTTCGACCGCATGTATATTTCACGCGAGAAACTGGCGTATGTATGCGATACCTGTTCGGCTCCGATTTGCATGTTGATTCCACTAAACGGTTGGGGAGCATTCGTGCTGGCTCAGCTCTCGACGCTTGGTGTCCAAGACCCGGTCACCGTTTTGGTGAGAGCGATTCCTCTTAACTTCTATGCGATGTTGAGTCTTGCACTGCTGTTTGTTGTGTTGGCCAGTGGAAGAGACTTCGGACCGATGAAACAAGCTGAGCGACGAGCTCGCGACGAACGGAAACTACATCGCGATGGCGCTCAACCGTTGATTGGGGACGATGTAATCGCGATGCCTCGTGCCCCAAAGACGCCACCGCGAGCACGCAACTTCATACTGCCCATTTTGCTGATGGTCGTGATGGTTCCGGCAGGTCTGGCCTACACAGGCATGAGGTCGTTGAGTGAGGATACTCCGCTAACTTTTTGGAATGTCATCGGCTCGAGTTCCGGTTCGACAGCGGTACTCTGGTCGGTGCTTTCAGCCGTCGTCTTTGCCGGGCTGATCTATCGCTTGCAAGGAATCATGAAAGTCGACCAATGGACCAAAGTGTCTTTGAAGGGGGCCGCTGGGTTGTTGCCCCTTGGTATTCTCATGATGTTGGCTTTTGCGATTGGTCGATTATGCGGCGACAACGGTCTCGGCACGGGTGAATTCGTGGCGTCGGTCGTTGGGGAAGGCGTGCCACGTCCATTAATTGTGCCGCTGCTATTTCTGATCGCCGGTGGGATTGCGTTTTCGACGGGCACCAGTTGGGGCACGTTTGCCATCATGCTTGCCATCGCGGTCCCGCTTGGTGAGAGTCTGGGCATTCGGCATGACATCCTGGTTGCCGCTGTTTTGGGCGGCGGAGTGTTTGGCGATCATTGTTCGCCGATTTCCGACACGACCGTCGTTTCGTCGATGGCTGCTGCGTCCGATCACATCGATCACGTGCGCACACAATTGCCATATGCCCTGACGGCTGGATTGGCCGCATTGGCGCTCTTCACCCTTGCCGGCTTTTGGCTGCGGTGAGCTGCCGGTTATGGCTTAAGTAGTGCAGCCGTTGAATTCCGGATCAAGGGCACGCCGTAAGCTATTGTTTTGAATATAGCGATCCTTCATTTTCATCGAATTCAAGAGTGCGAGGTGCCGCATGGCAGTCAGTCCAGAACAGCAACCGCCGTGGGTCGCAGAGCTCATGGAACAGGACTGGGCTGAGTTTGACCATGCGTACGGACCGGCGACCGATGTGCCGGATCAGATCGTCGCCATCGCGTTCGGTGAGCAGCCCGCGGCGACGGCCGCGCTGGACGCGTTGTGCGAACAGATAAATCACCAAGATACATGCTACCCAGCCACTGGCCCCGCCGTGCCATTCTTGGTTCATGCCCTCGATGCGCAAACGGCACCGACAATCAAAGCAGGGCTGCTTAACCTGCTGGGCGGAATCGTCGGTGGCGTTGGATTGTGTGTTGAAGACATTCCGGAGGAACTGCTTGGTGACGAGGACGATGATTACGAGGGCGTCTCGTACCGCGCGATTGCCGAGCACGTCTGGAACGGTGCTGAGGTCTACGCAGAACTCGTCTCTCACGAAGACGTCGATGTGCGAACGCAAGCAGCTCATCTGCTGGGCCGGCTGGCACAACTTGGGCCATTCTTTGTGCCAAACGATTTGGAAGGTGCGCTGGACACGACGATTGCCGCACTTCTAAACCGGGTGGACGTCGAAACGGACGACCTGACACGTGCGAGTGTTGCGCTCGCACTTGGACAGTTCGTTGCCTACGATGCACGTGCACGCGATCCGATTCGGCGAATGCTCGATCAGCCAGGTGAATTGACACCTATCATGGCGGCCCTAGCGCTTGTCCAAGCGGATGCTCAACAGCGCGAAGAGGGAGCTGCCGCGGAACGTCTCGTCAGGGCGGTTCAACACAGCGACGAGATTGACCATCTGCTTCGATCGCAAGTTAGGGATGACGGACATCCGCGGTCATTTCCGTGGATCTGGGGGCGGCTACGCTTTCAGCTATGTCATTCACTTTGCGCTTGGAGCATCGGTGATGAGCAGCGAATGGAGACAGTACTGCCGGCATTGGTGTGTTGTGTCAGGGCGGCCAACGGCTATACGGTCGAGGAAGACGTAAGCCCTGTGCTGAGGTGGTTGTGGCCCGATCGGAGGATTGAACTTCAGATCGCAAACGGTGAAGCAGTCGTCAAGCATCCCGAGTTGTTGACATCGAAAGACATGACCGGCATTCGCAGAACCGTGGTCGAAGCATGTTATGAGAATAAACAGATCTGGAACATGTTGATCGGTAACGCTGCCTTGGCATTTACCGAGGTTGGACTGCCGACATCTCGCAACCGCATCAGAAGACTGTTGAAGAAGAGCTGGTGGGACGGATGGGTGGCGGCGAGGAACTAAACCCCCATCACGCCGTGTGTTCTGGCTCGGTGGCCACTGCGAGTTAATGCGCCGGCGATTTGTGCAACTCGCCGTCCTTCATAACCACCGCAATCTTGTCGCGATTCAAGAGGATGTTCGTGTCGTCCAGCGGATTTCCGTCGATCAATAGCAGATCAGCCAAGTACCCTTCTTTGATCTGGCCCAGTTCCTCGGGCATATCCATCGCCGCGCCGCCGTCACGGGTCATCGTCAGAATGGCTTCCATCGGCGTAAACTCGCAGTAGCGAATCAAGTGATCGAGGTCCCGAGCATTGTTGCCGTGCGGTGTGAGCCCGAAGCCATAGTCGCCACCGCCGAGAATCCGAACGCCGCGGCGGCGAAGTTCTTTGAGTCCCCGTGCCGCTCCTGCGAGTTCTTCCCGAAACCCAAGCTGCTGAACCTGCTCTTCGGAGAAATACTCCTGGCCCTCATACGCCGCAATCGCCGTGAAGCCAATGTTGGGGCTTACGAAGAGCCACTCTTTGTTGGCCTCGAGCATGTCGAGCGCTTCTTCATCGACAAAGTTAGCGTGGTAGATCACTTTGACGCCGTGCTTCACGCAGAGCTTGACCGAACCCGCACTACGAGCGTGGGCACTCATCCGTTTACCGTGCGCCCGAACGACTTCCGCGGCGGCGGCGACTTCCGCTTCGGACATGACCGTCGAATCTGACGGCGCGTGGGGTACGAAGGTGTCGCCGGAGATGACCAGCTTGATGATGTCCACTCCCTCACGAATCAGTTCGCGGACCCCTTTGCGAAACTCCTCGGGGCCATCCATGGTGAGCGCCATCGAGGTAAGTTGCGGCATGTGCCACATCCGCATGTCGCCGAGCCCGGCAGTCACGGTGAGCCACGGACTCGCAGCCAGCAATCTTGGACCCAGAATTTCTCCGGCGTTGATCGCATTGCGAATGACGACGTCCAGACGGGGTTTCGCCGCGGCGGCGCTGATGCAGCTGGTGATTCCGCAATCCAAATAGAATCGCGCGTTGCGCATCGCGATCAGCGTGCTCTCCTCTGGCGGCACCATGCCGATGGCACGCAAGTCGTCGGTGTTGTCGATGCTCAGATGGGCGTGTGACTCAATCAACCCAGGCATCAACGTGCAGGTACCCGCACCATCGATGACCTGAACGTTGTCACGTGTCAGCGATTGTTGATCTCGCGCAACCGCAGCGATTCGATTCCCTTGTACGAGCACCTCGCCGGAAAACGGATCTGCGCCAGAGCAGTCGAGGACATTCACGTTGGTGAAAAGAACTCCGTTCATTGGGTCCTCGCAACAAGCAGAGAATCAGTGCTTCACTTTCGCCAACATCTCGTTGGCTGCTCGACTGAGAAACATCGTGTCGACACCGGCTGTGACCAGCGTACAGCCTCGCTCCATGTCGGCGCGGCAAGCGTCGGGGGAAACGCCAAAGCAACCGACTGGCAAACCAACTTTTTGGCACGCCGCTAGGGTTCGCTCGATGGCAGCGACGACTTCGGGGTCATTAATCTGCCCCATTTTTCCCATCGAAGCTGACAGATCATAGGGGCCAAGCTGAATGGCATCGATGCCCGGCAGGCTCACGATCTCGTCGATATTCTTGACGGCGGTCGCGTGCTCGGCCTGCACCATCACGATCGTATCGTCGTTTGCATTTTCGATGTAGTCGGCGAACGTCGCTCCATAGCCATGCGCTCGAGCGAGCCCAACACCACGACTGCCGATCGGCGAGTACTTGGCCCAGCGAACAACGTCCGCTGCTTGCGCTGGGGTGTTGACTTGTGGAACGATGATGCCATGAGCCCCAATATCGAGGACCTGTTTAATCGGAACCTCCGCAGCCTCAGGCACTCTGACGAGACACGCGACCTTGTGGCTGACCGCTTGCAGGATCGAAATGATCTCGGCCGTCCCCAACGGACCATGCTCGCCATCGATAAAGAACCAATCGAACCCGCAGTCGGCCAAGACCTCAGCCGTGGCCGGAGTCGGCAGAGTGATCATGGTTCCGTAGAGCTTCTCGCCCGCGGCGAGACGTGCTTTGAATCGCTTAGACATCCGATAGGCCTTATGAAAGATTTGAGACCGCTGATTGTACTGGCACGGCTAAGAGAAGTCTCGCTGAACTCCGAAATGGATGGAGATTTTATCTGCGTTCGCAGGCCCAAAGCATACGACCAATTGCGTAGCGTTTGACGAGCGTCGGCAAATTCTTGCGAGTTGAAAAAACCAAGAGTAAGCTGGCCTCAGTTCATTGGGTGCTGCTTGGGCCCATTCGCCTCCACATCCTTCGTCTGCCCTCCGTGGCCGGGCAGATGCAGTATTACTTTCTGAATCATGAAGATCACACACACCGTCTTGCCCCTCGTGTTGCTAGTTGTCTCGTCTGTTGCCGTTGCGTCTGAGCCAACCGCATTTGATGCACGAGCAGACGCTTATCTTTCGGAACTTGTCGAAGCAAAAGAGTTCAGCGGTGCTGTGCTCGTCGCACGAAACGGAAAAGTAGTGTTTTCCAAGGGGTACGGCTTGGCCAATCGCGAGCACGGCGTAGCGAACACGGCCGAGACCATTTTCCGACTTGGTTCGGTAACGAAGCAATTCACGGCGATGTGCATCTTGATACTTCAGGAGGACGAAAAGCTCGCTGTGACGGACCCAATATGCCGCTACGTTGAAGATTGCTCTGATGCCTGGAAGAAAATCACAATCCATCACCTGCTGACTCACACGTCGGGCATCCCCAGCTTCACTAGCTTCCCTGACAATCTCGCATACGAACGACAACCCACTACGGTGCAGGCAACCATAGGACGCTTCAGGGATAAGCCCCTTACTTTTGAGCCGGGAACGAAGATGGGTTATTCCAACTCGGGCTACGTTCTGCTGGGCTCGATTATCGAGAAGGTTAGCGGCACGAGTTACGAAGATTTTGTGACGAGCAGAATCTTCAAACCGCTGAGCATGTCGCACTCTGGCTACGACCGACCGGCACGCGTATTGCTCAACCGGGCTGCCGGCTACAGCAAGGGGGAAGACGACGAGATTGTCAACTGTATTCCCTTTGCCATGGACACACCTCACGCGGCTGGAGCACTTTGCTCAACGGTTGGTGACTTGCTGATCTGGGACCGGTCGCTCCACTCCGAAAAACTCGTCTCGCCCGACACGCTGAATCGGATGTTTACGCCCTTTACGGAAAAGAGAGGCAAAGGGTCGTTTCAGAATCGACCACAACCCTGCTATGGATGGTTCAAGAGCCAGGCTGGCAATCGCACTGAGTACGAACATTCAGGAGGAATCAGCGGCTTCAAGAGTAAGGTGATTCGCATTCCACAAGACGGAGTCTACATTGCCGTGCTCAGTAACTTTGAATGGGTAGATGCTTCTGCGATCGCAACGAAGTTGAGAGACATGTTTTTCGAAGGCAAGTGAAGAATCGAAGTCAAGAAAGCACCTTCAGGGGCTGTTACGGCAAGAAAGGTGTCACGATTATCCGTGCTTGGGAGGGCGAGGCTCCTGCCGAGCCAGCGCGTTTTCGGCTCGGCAGGAGCCTCGCCCTCCCGAAATCGCTGGCACGAAATGAGGTGAACCGCGATAGCCTCTATCTTTCAGCGGCCGAGCCTACCCTGCGATTTCCCGTAGGCTGATTCGCAGTGCGGTAACAAGGCGTGTGAGCGCGGGGAAGTTGATTTTGTCGGGCGTGTCCTCTGGTGTGTGGTAGTGCGGGTACCGAAAATTTGCGGTATCCGTGATCATTAGGGCCGGGTAACCGCAGAGCCAGAAGGCAGCGTGATCTGATCGGAAGATGTCCTTCAGCCAGCGAGGTGCCGCCATGCCCTCGGATGGGAATTCTGTTCGCCGCAGGCCCTGGATCACCTGATGAACGAGGCGGCGAGATTTGATATTCCCGACCACCGCCACAAAATTGCCCTGCCGCGGATACAAGAATCGTAGCAAGGCGACTGGATAGCGCTGGGTATGCGGTGCCTCCGAATAGCAGCCAATCGTTTCCAAGCAAATCATACCGACCACCTGCTCGCCGTTTGATCGGCAACGGCGGGCATACCGCAGGCTCCCCATGGCGTCCGTCATGTAATAGGGAAACTCTTCATTCACGAAGAATACAAACCGCACCGTGCGTTCCGGACTCGCGCCGGCAAAACTCCGCGCGAGTGCCAGGCTGGTGACGACTGCCGAACCGTTGTCGTTGGCTCCCGGGCTGCCCGGCACGGTGTCATAGTGGGCGCCGACGACGACAATCTCTTCTGGATTTCGAACTCCTGTGCATTCGGCATCAATATTCCAGACCCGTTGATCATCGACCAGGAACTCCTGTCGACGTGTCTCGTAACCGGCCGCTTGAAGTTCTTGCTCAATGTAAGTGGCAGCCTCCACCAGTTGCTCGTAACGTTGAGACACATTGCGCTGGCCAATGTCTTCACAAAGAACCGTCAGATCCTGTTGTAAGTGCTCACAGATCGCTTCTTCTTGCGAGTCAAGTGGAGGCATCCGGCCACGAAATGACTTCCCCGGCATCCAGATCATGATCCGCCACGCGAGCACGAGGCCGAGCAAGAGGATCAATAAACATACAGCGGTGTAAACCATGCTTCGTTCAGCGGCGAGTGCGTGCAGCAGACTCTATTCGACTCGAATCGCCGCCTTCAATGGAGTCTGGCTATTCGAGCGGCGTGACTGAGTAGAGTCGATAGCCGTTCTTCTGTTCGAACCCTGCCGGCTCGAATCCTTTAGCCAGGATGGCATCGGTGATCACCGCCATGTTCGCACCGACAGGATCAATTAGCGCGTCGGCGATTGGTAGGGCAAAGTCTTCGGCGCGACCTTCGTACCGACGTATGATCTCGACAGCTTCATCGACGGTTGCGGCTGGCTCCACTTCGGATCCTCCCGGAACGGATGCCAACCCCTGCTTCTGCTGAATGTCGTTGATTCGGTTGTTGACGTAAACAGCCGTCGAATCATCCACGTTGGCTGCGATCTCGTAGATCTGGATGGCTTTGGTCCATTCTCCGGCATGATCTAAGGCATCTGCAAACGCCAACAGATGTTCGGACCGGTCGTTGTCCGAAAGAAGTTCCATGAATAGCCGTGCATGATTGGTCGCTTCCTGTTTGGGAACGCGGTGCGCACATAACTGGTCGACCACATCGGACATGTCCTCGTTTTCTACTGAGCAGCCTGACGACCACTTCGAATGCATGTCGCAAACCAAGTTGAAAAACGCCGGCTGATACCGTTCGTCCTTGAAGATGTGATCTAATTTGTCTGTTGGGCTCCGCATTGCATGAACCAATTTGGCTAGCAATGCTCTGATCGGTCGCTTCAACACCGTTGTGAGCACGTCCATGGCAAAGTCCCCCCTTAGAATCGTTGCGTGCGTTGCCGATCAAGAGTCGGGCCGTCAGTACGACAATTCTACAGGGTGATGAGCGACGATCGCGAACGGTAACCTTCGCCACGCCAACATGGAAGCTGCAAACCGCGGCAAACTGGCGCAGAGTCGTCCTATCTTGCCGCATCGGGCAGTTTCCCGAGGTTCATCGGCCATCGCCAGGTGCATGTGTCGGAAACGGGAAAAAGATGGTGCCAGCAATCCGCTTCACGGTATGATGTGCGAATCTGTGTGAGCAAGGTCTAGTTCGCGCCGTGCGATTCAACTCGACGGCGGATCGGATGATGACATGAAGACCAGGGCATTCAGCATTGTTGAGTTGCTGATTGTGATCGCGATCATTGGTCTGTTATTAGCTCTACTGCTACCCGCCTTGGCTGCCGTTCGCGAAGGGGCACGCCGCGCTCAATGCGCGAATCATCTCCGTCAGATTGCACTCGGTACCCTCAGTTATGCGAGCGCGCGACAGGACCGTCTACCGGCCTTCCACACTCGCGTTCGGGGAGCACCACGACGCGCCGAGCACGCGTCTTGGCGCTATGCCATCCTGCCGTTCCTAGAAGAGCAGACATTGCACGACAACTTCCGGTACGACGAAGACGAGCAATTGACAGACGCGGCTGTGCATGCCATCAAGTCGAACATCGACGTTTATCAATGTCCCTCCACTCCGGGTGCACTCCGTTCGCTTACTGGATTAACTCATCGATTCGGGCGACGTGATGCGAGCGTACAAATTGCGCCGAGATCATGATCGCATTTGGTACTCGGTGAAACGACACACAGCCCGAAATCCGAGCTGTCGATAAACGCCCTCTCCTTCCGGTGATGCCTGCAGGGTCGCGGTCATGAGACCGAGCTTTCGGCCCTCGTCTAGCGCTGCCCAAGTAACGGCCCAGCCGAATCCACGGCGGCGGAATTCCGGATGAGTTGCCACCATATGGACGCCCGCCACCTCGCCACCTGTATAGAGCTCGCTCGTCGCAACCGGTCGGTCATCAACGTATCCAACAAATAGCCGCATCGGGCTATCGTCCTTCAGCAATTCCGGCAACGCCATCCGAAAGAATGCCCCTACGCCGGGATCCGGTGGATCAACGCAGGCATTCAGCACGGCAACGAACTCCTCGAGATCTCGCCTGCTGCCGACACGATGCACTCTCAGTTGGCTCGTCGCATCAGCGCGTTCAGCCAGACGGTCCGTTTCCATGACCATTCCTAGTTCTGTCTCGAATGCCACGAGGCCCTGTTTCTCAAGCCGAGCCTCGATGTCGAGCGGTCGGCAGCCGGGTCCTACCCACCAGGCAAATGGACGGCCTGCCTTTCGAAAGTGTTCAATGGCTTCGGCGATTCGGCGATCTGCGTCGGGATCGCATAATCGCGCGCGGCAGACCTTGTTGAATGTGTCAGTGGGCAAGCCCGAGTCGACAAGCAACAGGCCGTCGTGGTCCTGAACCGTCATTCCCGACAAGCGGCGCTGGATGAATGCCACATGGCCGTGGAGATTCCCCTCCATCGCCACTACAACGGATGGTAGATCCTCAGCAGGTACACGATCATTCATGGCACGCATTCCAGGCCGTGACTTCGTAGAATAGTGGACACTCTCCTAAAAAAGGAACTACAAGCGTTTAGAACATTATGAACAACAAACCAAGGCTCCTACCACTCACCTTCTTCCTGTTGCTCTGCGTCAGCCAGTTGGGCATCGCCGAAACAAGACCCAATGTTCTGTTTCTTGCCGTCGATGACATGAACGACTGGATCGGGTGTTTAGAAACGACGCCGCGCGCCCTGACGCCAAATATCGATCGTCTCGCTGCCCGTGGAGTCAACTTCACAAATGCACACACAGCTGGCGTGTTTTGCGCTCCCAGCCGTGCCGCGATCTTTTCTGGTCAGTATGCTTCGACAACCGGCTGCTACCAGACTCCTTACTACTTTGTGGGACACTCTGAGATCGACGCGCTGCAGATGAGCTTCGCCAAATCGGGCTACACAACGCTGGGGGCCGGCAAGTTGTTCCATCACCCAGCCGGCGCGATTGACCAGCGAGGCTGGAGCGAGTTCTTTCTCCGCAATCAGTTTCAGCGCGAATGCGGTTGGCCGCTCGAATCGTGGAGTGCGGATACTCCGGTGCCTCAGCCATTCCCTGCCAGCATCTACAACCGAGGGCGAAGATTCAAAGCCGGTCTCTTTTTGGAATGGGGGGCCATCCCCAATGAAAAGGAAGAGGAGATGGCGGACACGATGCGAGTGAACTGGGCCGTCGAGCAACTGAAAAAGCAACACGAGAAGCCCTTCTTTCTTGCGTGTGGTCTCTATGCGCCACACTTCCCGAATTACTGCCCGCAGAAATACTTCGACTTGTACGATCCAGCGAACATTCAGTTGCCACCAATCCGTGAAGACGATCTTGAAGATCTGCCGACGAAGGTTCGCCGGCAAAGGGAAAATCGGAAACGCCTGCACCACGAACGACTGGCCAAGATGGGTGCCGTCGATGACGCGATCCACGGATACCTGGCATGCATCAGTTACGCCGATGCAATGCTGGGTCGCGTACTGGACGCACTCGACTCCAGCC
>CAJHYQ010000185.1_pt1 | contig 21180 bp, 12 predicted proteins | sample 9198721 | NCBI WGS metagenome assembly CAJHYQ01 (sample SAMEA7708357, study PRJEB35096) | sediment metagenome | biome: marine neritic benthic zone biome [ENVO:01000025]; feature: sediment [ENVO:00002007]; material: shallow marine sediment [ENVO:03000034] sea grass bed [ENVO_01000059] ... | reverse complement strand
TTCCAAGTTCTCGTCACGCGTGCAATCCGGTACGTCCACCGGATCAAAGCCCACACCTTCATCCTCGACTTGAATCCAACAACGGCGCCTGGAGATCTTGCAATCGACCCGCACACTCTTGTCCGGATCTTCACCGTTACCGTGTTTGATGGCGTTGACGACCGCTTCCTCGAGAGCCAGATGGACACCAAACACATCGTGGGGCGACCAGTTATGCAAACGCAGCTGTTCGACGATCTCCAAGATCACGCGCTGGCCGTCGGCGGAACGGCTAGGGATCTCTTGGTGATTTATCCACGTCCAGCTCTCTGACATCATCATCTCCCGCAATCATTCGGGAATCGCGATCATCGCGAGCTAATGGACATCGGCCAACACAGCCGCGTCAAGACAGACCTGTGTGAGGGCGAGCCAATCCTCCTTGCAACCCTCCCGAGGAATTATCACTCGGACGCGAAATCCGCCAAGGCATCTTCTTGATCATCACGAATGTCAAACTTCTCGTTTAACCGTGTGATCTTGAACACATCGTAAATCTCAGGGCGAATGTTGCTCAACTTCAGGTTGCCGCCGGCCCGTTCGACTTTCTTGTGTAAAGAAATTAACTTGCCCAACGCAGCGCTTGAGAGAAACTCGACGTTCGTAAAGTTCAACAGGACATTCTTGCGATTCTCTTCTTCAACCAACGAGAACAGTTCGCGCCCAAGTTCCTGAATGATCAGTTCGTCGAGTATTTTTCGGTCAGCGAATCGCACCACGGCAACGCCGTCGATTTCTCTGACCTGAATGCGTTGATGATCGGCCATAGAGGCAGCTCCTGATTGCTGGACTTACCGCCGCCTCTCTCCTCCGGCGACCGGTCGTGAATAACGGTCACTCATTCTAATAACTGCCTACCCCGCACGAAAAGCCCCATGTTTCGATTCCACGTGACGTGTCACGATCTGAAACATGGGCAGGTCAAGATCAAGACGGCTCCCACCGATACAAACGAAAAACCCAGCCATCGGGGTGGGGAGAATGTAAGTTCGCCGCCGGCGTTGAGCTGCGGCATTGAAGTCATGCTCGTGCTGTAGGTGTCGTAGCCGCCTTTGATGCCGGCCAAAGCACTCGCGCCACCCCGCGCCTTTTGCATTCTCTCCTGCACCATGCGACTGACTGGCGCCGTCAACGTGTACGATTCCACTCGCCGAAATTGGATGCCCAGCAGCAGCACGATTATGCCGATCAAAAAGAGCCTTTCGCGCAACATTTTGCACCTCCCTCGTTCATCCGCCAACAGCCTACCAATTCATCTATCGAATTGAGCACCCGCTGGGCTTGACCGATTGGCAAGGCATGCAGGTTGTAGCGAACAATTCAGCAGCAAGTCCTGCAACCACCGCCTCAGGACTGATCGTGCCGTAGCTGGCGATAGTCGTTATGCTGTAGCCCGTTCCAAGCCCCATCGCATGGCCGCGGAGGGCAGCGTGACGTGCCGCATAGCGCAGAATGACCAAGCAGGTCGACCGCCGAAGTGTCCGATCCGAACCGAACCAGCGACGAAGCATCAAAGGGCGAGCGGTGGCTTTCCGTTGCCTTTCTAGCGCTGTTGATCACGCAAATGATGACAGCGATCAACGACAACATCTTTCGTTGGCTGGTGATCGGTGTCGCGAAGCAGTTTGTCGAAAAGCAACATGTTGGTTTCATACTGACCGCCGGCACCGCGTGCTTTGTGGTGCCCTATCTGCTGTTGGCTGCTCCTGCCGGATATCTGGCCGACCGATTCAGCAAGCGCACGGTGATTGTGTATTGCAAGTTGGCCGAGATTGTCATCATGTTGCTGGGCATGGTTGCGTTGGCCACGCAAAATCTGTGGTTCATCTTTGGGACGGTCGGATGCATGGGGGCGCAAAGTGCACTCTTTTCACCGTCGAAGATGGGCTGTATTCCCGAGTTGATTCGACCTCAGCGACTGTCTGCCGCGAACGGCTTGATGGGTCTGGTATCCGTGATCGCCGTCGTGATTGGTACCGCTAGTGGCAATCTCTTGAGTGATCGTGTCCAGCCCGAATCGCCCGGTGGACCCTTACAGCATTTGTTCTTGCCAACCGTTGTGCTGGTCGGCTTGGCACTGGCCGGTTGGTTGGTCAGCCTGCTGATCTCACCCCTGCCCGTGGCCAACCCAAGCCGACGCCTGCGCATCGGCCAGCCGCTGATCGATCTGAGGCAATTGTTCGAGCAGCAAGCGCTCTTCCGTGTCGCTTTAGGCGTCGCCTTCTTCTGGTCGCTCGGTACGCTCGCCAATTTGAATATCGACCAGTTTGGCTTTGAAGGCGGGCTGACCAAGCAGGCTCAGCTGGTGCCGATGCTGGGTTCACTTGTGGTCGGCGTCGGCGCCGGGAGCGTCTTGGCAGGTTGGCTGTCGGGAGATCGTGTTGAGTTGGGACTGCTACCGTTGGGGGCGATCGGAATTGCTCTCGGATCGCTATTGATGTTCACCGTCGAGGGCAGTCTACTTCCAACCAGCGACGGATCCCGCGGTGAGTATCTCGCCGCTTGCTTGTTCCTGGTGATCTTGGGGATAAGTTCCGGGTTGTTTCAAATCCCGCTAGCAGCCTACCTTCAACATCACAGTCCACCGGAGTCACGAGGAGCCATTTTGTCGGCCAGCAATTTCACGACCTTCACCGGGATCCTGTTGGCGTCCCTCCTGTTTTCCGCGTTGCGATACCCGACCACCGAGGGTTCACTGGCGGAACTTGAGCAGCTTTATCCGTTGCCGCCGGGGCTGGTGTCGGCGACCGATGCAGCTCGCTCTCAGCTGCGCGACGACTGGCGGGATGACAATCCTCAGGACCTGCGGACCTATTTCAGCTCGGTCTGGGACGACTCGACAACCGCTACCACGGATGCTGTGGGGGCAGCCGCTGAATCGGCCGTGCTTGCTCGCTTATTGTGGGAGGACTTTCAGCAGCGTGATCAGCGTGGCATCGATCTCCCACTGGCTGAAGTTCAAAACCAGTGGCCTGATCAGCAGCCACTCATCATCCGCATTGACGGGTGGCTTAACGGCGTGCCGTTTTGCTCAGCCCGCACGATCTTTTTGATCTGCGGACTATTCACGATCGTCGTGCTTCTCTATGTGCTGTTTGTGATTCCGCAGGCGACCATTCGATTTCTTGTGTGGACGATCAGCAAGATCTTTTATCGGATCCAGATTTACGGTCGCGAGAATTTGCCGGAGCGGGGTGGAGCACTTTTGGTGGCAAATCACGTGTCGTGGCTGGACGGAATCCTGATGATGCTTGTCAGCTCACGACCCGTGCGAATGCTGACCTATTCGGGGAATTTTCAAAGCGGCTTTATGCAGATGCTCGCGCGGATGTGGGGCGCGATCATGATTGGTGGCGGTCCCAAGTCGATTGCCAAAGCGCTACGTACAGCGCGCGACGCCATAAGCAACGGTGAGTTCGTCGGCATTTTTCCCGAAGGCGGTATCACTCGATCCGGAGTCATGCAGGGATTTCGTCCCGGCATGTCGAAGATCCTTAAAGGAACCAACGCGCCAGTCGTACCGGTCTATTTCGATGGCCTTTGGGGGAGTATCTTCAGTTTCGAGAGAGGCCGCTTCTTCTGGAAGCTTCCCAAGCGCGTTCCGTATCCGATCTCAATTCACTTTGGCCAGCCGTTGACCAACGTCACGGATCAAAACCAGGTTCGTCAGGCGGTTCAAGAGTTGGGTGCGATCGCACTAGAAAGAAGGAAAGAGACGCTGATGTCACTTCCTAAAGAGATCATTCGAGGCTGCAAGAAGAGAAAGTTTCGCTCGAAGATCGCCGACTCCAGTGGCGCTGATTTGACGGGCGGAAGTGCCTTGATGCGTGCGCTGATTCTGCGCCGCCTCCTGCGACGACACCTGTTGGCCGACGATGAAAAGTTTGTTGGTGTCTTGCTGCCACCCAGTACCGGTGCCGTCGTTACGAACCTTGCGATAAGTGTTGATGGACGTGTCGCCATCAATCTGAACTATACCGTTTCGTCAGAGGTTATGAATCAATGCGTCAGTCAGGCAGGCATTAAGCATGTACTGACCAGCCGCAAGGTACTCGAGAAACTCGATCTCGAGATGGATGCGGACGTGGTTTGCCTTGAAGACATGCGAGATAGAGTTACGCCGGCCGACAAACTTGTTTCAGCGTTGGCTGCCTACGCCGTGCCCACGAGTATGCTCACGAAAAGCTTGGGGCTCGACCGCTCTCAGTCCGACGATGTGCTAACCATTATCTTCACCTCGGGTTCGACGGGTGTACCGAAGGGAGTGATGCTGACGCACGCCAATATCGCTTCGAATGTCGAGGCGATCGAGCAGGTGATCAATCTCAATCCAAGCGACGTGATCCTCGGCATTTTGCCCTTCTTTCACTCCTTCGGCTTCACCGTCACCTTGTGGGCTGTAATGTCGTTGAACATTAAGGGCGTTTATCACTTCAACCCGCTCGATTCGCGCCAGATTGGCAAACTATGTCACAAACACGGCGGAACCGTGTTGCTGTCAACGCCAACCTTTTTGCGGAGCTACATGCGACGTTGTAGCAAAGAGGAATTTGCTTCGTTGGATACGGTCGTCGCCGGTGCCGAGAAACTGCCGAAGGAGCTGTGTGACGCATTCGAAGAGAAGTTCGGTATCCGACCTGTCGAAGGGTACGGCACGACGGAGCTATCGCCACTGGTTTCGGTGAATATCCCCGAGAGTCGTTCGTTCGGCGCGCAGCAAGTTGATCGAAAAGAAGGAACCGTCGGGCGCCCCGTCCCTGGTGTGACGGCCAAAACGGTTCACCTCGAAGAACAAACCGATTTGCCGTGCGGTGAGCCCGGCATGTTGTTGATCAAAGGCCCGAATGTCATGAAGGGCTATTTGAACCAACCTGAGAAGACAGCGGAGGTCGTTCGCGACGGCTGGTATGTGACGGGTGATGTCGCCGAGATTGACAAAGACGGTTTCATCAAAATCACCGGACGTGAGAGTCGGTTCTCTAAGATCGGTGGTGAAATGGTGCCTCACGTCAAGGTTGAAGAGACACTGCAAAAGCTGTTGGGTGTGGACGACGACGAAGACGAGGACGAGGGTCCCCAGGTTGCGGTGACCGCAGTGCCCGATCCGAAAAAGGGCGAACGTTTGATCGTGCTGCACACATCCATTGCGAAGTCGGCTGGTGAGCTGTGTGATGGGCTGCAAAGCGAGGGGCTACCAAATATCTTCATTCCCTCCGAAGACAGTTTTCTCGAAGTCGCCGAATTGCCCGTGCTGGGAACGGGCAAGCTAGACTTGAAGAAGGTCAAAGAGACGGCGTTGGCAGAGTTCAGCTAGTTTTGGATGCGTGAGACGATACTGCACGACGCGCTTGTCATGTCATATGCTTCCTTCTTCAAGACAACGTCCGCTCAGCGTTCGGTGGAAGCCTCCGTGCGTCTTTCAAGAGGTCTTGCACGCGCTAAAACATGAGAAATGAAGAATGCCAATCTCGCGAAGCACTATCGTGGTGAAGCCCCACCAACTTGTCATTCCAATGTTCGCTTGCTTGCTGACCAGCGTCGTCGCGGCAGGCGAAGTGGCGGTGATTGCGCACCGAGCTGCCTCCGGATATTTGCCCGAACATACGTTAGCGGCCGTTGCTATGGCGCACGCAATGGGAGCTGATTTCATTGAGCAGGATGTCGTGCTGACGAAGGACGATCATGCCATCGTACTGCACGACATTCATCTCGATACCGTGACCGATGTTGCTGAGCGTTTTCCGGACCGCCGTCGGGATGACGGTCGGTTTTACGCCATTGATTTCTCGCTTGCCGAGATCAAAGCGCTGCGTGTGCACGAACGCACCGATGCGCGCACACGCAAGCCGGTCTTTCCCCGTCGCTATCCCGTCAAGCCCGCGATCCTGAGAATACCGACACTGGGCGAAGAGTTGACTTTGATCCAAGGCATGAACACAAGCCGGGGGATGAATGTCGGTGTCTATCCGGAGATCAAGAATCCGGCCTGGCATCATCGCAACGGCAAGGACATTAGCCGCGTTGTGGTCGCAGAACTTCATCGCCACGGTTACCGTTCGAAACAGGACAACGTCTACCTGCAGTGTTTTGATGCGTCTGAGTTGAGACGAATTCGTCATGAGTTGAAGAGTCAGTTGAAGCTGGTGCAATTGATCGGAAACGACCGCAACACGCCGACCTACGGTCGCATGAGGACGCCGGAGGGATTGCGGCAGATCGCGACTTACGCCGATGGCATCGGGCCCGAACTCAGCCACGTTGTCTCTGGACGCACGAAAGACGGAGAGCCGATCCTTACGTCCTTGGTTCGCAACGCGCATGCCCATGATCTTGTGGTCCATCCCTACACGTTTCGATTCGATTCGTTGCCGTCGTTTGCGGAGAGTTGGGCCGAGTTGCACCGGTGGTTCGTGCTGGATGCCAACGTGGACGGCCTATTTACGGACTTTCCCGATCGGTCGCGTGCCTTGATTGACGAGTTGGCCAAGTAGTTTGTCTCGCGTACCCAGCGCCGGCCCGTTGGGCCTAGAAAAAGGGGTCAGGCTTCATTTTCGCCGCACGCATCGGTGAAACGGTGTCCCGTTGGGCAAGACGCGAATTTTTGTGTGGCGTTCCCAGGGCAGCACCGCCGCTAGACGCGTCGGCTTGCCCTGGGCTTCGCTAGGGCCGACCCGTTGGGCCTGATCTCAGCCCCGCCGCTTAACGCGTCGGTTTGTCCTGAGCTTCGCTGGAGCCGGCGCTTTGGGCCTGATGAGAATTGCCATTGGCAATGGTGATCGTGCCGTCTCCCCCGCGGATGTGCAGATCTCGCTGTGGGAACGGAATCTCGATTCCGGCCTCGGCGAACCGTTCGTGAATCTGTTCGTGCATCTGGTGAACGACTGACAGTCGCTCGCCCATGTCCGGCAGGTAAGCTCGCAGCGTCAAGTTGAGTGCGCTATCGCCAAACTGATCAAAGGTCACTGAAGGGGATGGTTCGTCGAGGATTTGTGGTTGGTCGGTCGCTACTTCTAACAAGATCTCTCGCGCCTTGGCGACGTTGGAACCGTAGGCCACCCCAACCAGAATGACGACACGGTTGGTGGTGTCAGTCAGCGTCCAATTCAACAGATTGCTTGTGATGAATGTCTTGTTGGGAACGACTAACTCCTTGCGATCCCAGTCTTGGATTGTCGTTGCGCGAGTCTTGATCTGCACCACCTTGCCGGTCACGTCGCCGACGGTCACGATATCGCCCGCTCGCAACGGTCGTTCGAACAGCAGAATTAAACCGCTGACGAAGTTCGCAAAGATCTCCTGCAAGCCAAAACCGAGCCCGACACTGACGGCCGCGATCAACCACTGTACCTTGGACCAGCCGATTCCCAACGCACCTAGCGCCGCCGTGGATCCGGCGATGATGATGGCATAACGAGTGACGGTCTTGATCGCGAATCGCAAAGCCGCATCGAGTGGCAGGTGCTGCAAGATGGCAATTTCAAGGAGACCGGGAACATTGCGGACGCCAACGAGCATGGCGAACAGTATCAACACCGCGCCGAGTAGATGTCGCAACGTAATCCACTCGACAACTTGGACGGTCGCCACGGCATTCGCCGGTAGATCGCTTCCCTCCGTGGCTCGAACACTCTGGGTTAACTCGATCGTCGTCCGCCAAAGATGGATCTCGTCCAGTTTTGCCAAAGCGGGGAGGACGTCGACCCAGATGAAATAGAGACCCAGGATCGCAACCACAATTCCGAAGCTTGTGATCAGACGCTCGGTTTGCTGATTGACTTCGTGCAGGTCGATCTGCTCGTCCGCAACCACTCCACCTGAGCGTTGTGTCGTGCCCGCATCATCGTTTGGATTTGAGGCTTCGAGTCGCTCGCGAGCCTGGGCTAGGGCCAAGCCCCTGCGATTGAGCCGCAACCACCGCAAGCTCAGCTCCTCCAGCAAAAAAAGGATGCCCAAGAAGGCAAGCGAACGACAGAGATGATCGACCAAGCGTGACGTTGCATAGACATAACCGCTAAAGGCTAGTCCCGCGAATAGGATGGGAAGACCCACGAGCAGCGAAAACCATATCTTCCGTAGCCGGTAGGCCCACCCGTCCGCATGACGGTCAAGGTATTGCTTGAAGACGCCATGAGCGGGCGAGAGCATTCTGAACAAGAACATCGCGAGTGCGAGTTGTCCCAAAATCACCGACACCCGTCCGATCGATCGTTCCCAACTTGGGTCGTTCACCGAATGCGCGTAGACGTCGATGGTGGTTGTGATGACCAGCAGGGGCGTTAGCCAGATCAAGTTCGTTCGAGTCAACTGCAGGACATCGTCCGACCAGTCAAAGTGAGCGTCCCCAATACCGCCCGGGCATATCAGGTTGCTCCAGAGTGAGAGTGTGAACAGCACACCCGCCGCGGCGAAGATGGCTCTGGACAACGGATAGGCGATGGCCGATTGCCCGGATTCGCCCGTGTACTGCAAATTCAACACGAGCCACATCAAGAAGGTTGGTACCGTCGCGGCGCGCAGGATGCTCCATGCTAGTGCTTTCAGAGTGACTGAATAGTCCAGGCAAGTGCTGCGGCTTGCCAGGACACCCAAGTCGGCAATACGTCGTGCATACAGCGAACGGCTCATGATCAAGATGATGGCCAGGATCAAGACCATCGTCTGCGGCAGCGGTCTGCGAACCAAACTGCTCGGAACGCTCCGCACGAGATTTCGCCATTCGTCGGATAATTGTTTACCGAGCGAAGTCATCGCCTTGAGGGACTCGCCTAGATCGTCGACGCTGGCGGGGCGCGTGCTGCGTATCCACAGTACTTTCTCGTTGATGAAATCCAAGAATCGTTGAGAAATAACGATCTGGCGTTCTTCTTGCACGTTGACATCGACAAGGTCATCCAGATAGACGCCGTAGTCTCGCTGAAGTGCTAACAGCAAATCTCGTCGACTCTTTAGCAGCGTGTCGAGTTCGGCCTTGAGCGTTTCACGCCGGTCCGAAGCAACGCTGTCAGGCAGTTTCTTTAGCTCACGCTGAACACTTGCTTCTGGCGGCGATAGCGCGGTGAGCTGCTGAGTGATTTCGTAACGCCGGTCGCGAACGTCGTAGATGTCTTCGCGCCGCTCTCGACTTGATAGCTTCAAAGCTCGCGGGCTCGGCAATGTCGATCGCTGCTGGCGGAGATGGTCGCCCATGGATTCAGTGATGCCGGCGTCGTCATCAAGGCGATCCTTGGTCGCATCGAAATCTCGCGACAACTTTTCGGCCCGATCGTTCGCGTCCTGAGCCAGCTTTCGAGTCAGTCGAATCTTTTCGGCAAGGTCGGTGCTCTCCTCCGTCAACGTGAGGTTATCTTCGGCATACTTCTTAAGCTCTGCTGAAGTTTCTTCGACGACGGCTCTGGCGTCGACGGTTTGGTTTTGCCGTTCCTGTTGTCGGCGGCTTGCAGCAGCCTGTTGCCAGAGTCTGAATTCGTCGTTGATCAGCGTCGCGTTGCGCCGGCTTACTTCGACCCGCTTCGGCAGCAGTTCGAGGTCCGCGGTATAGAAGGCTCGCTCCTGCTGGATTGACTGGAGCTCAAGTTCTGCGTTTCGCTTTCTTAGTTCGTAGAGAATGCGTTGTGCTTCGGCGACTTCTGGTGTCGCATCGGCCCGCGCATCCGGCGGTGGTGCCTTGGTTAGATCCGTGAGCGTTGCGACCAGCTGTGGAATCTCGGTTCGTCGTCTATCACGGATCGCCTGGGCAGCCTCGAGCCCCGCAAGCTCGTCGTTCGCCTTTTGAGCGTCCGCCTGTCGCTGGCGAACCTGGGTCTCCAGCTCATCAAGTGTCATCCCCGAAGTATCAATCGACGCTTGCTGGGGTTCGGCGCGGAGTGTTTCGGTGATCGAATTACGATCCGCATCAACGGAGTCGATTCGCGATGTGAATTCATCTCGTTGGGCGGTCAGCTGGGCCGACTTTTCCAGCTCGCTCAGCGACTCCTTGTACAGCCGCGAGGCTGCCGATTTTGCGGAGTCACTCAGGCTGGCACTGGCCTCGATCGCGTCCAACGTCGTCTGAATTGACTCCTTGGTGATTGAGTCAACGCCCGTTGAGTTCGTATCCTGTGCGTAGCAGTTCGCGGCGATGAGGCAGAGAACAAGCAGCGCCCCGGAGGCTCGAGATTTAGACCGATAGCTAAACATCCGGTATCCCTGAGGGTGGCAAAGCCGTCAGTCTACAGAGTACGGCGATCGCCGGCGAGGCGGTTGGCGGCGGCCCGGGCGGATTGTGAGCGGACACGGCAAAAAAAGAATTGATTCGCGTTATCATCCGACTTAGCATGCAGTCCGAAGCACGCGACTTAGACAGATCGAGGCGACGTCGTTGAGAGTTCATCCATTGAGAGTCCCATAGGAGAGCTAATGATGTTTATTCGCAACTTGGCCGTGAGCACAAGTCTGCTGTTGGCGCTGCTGGTCGGTGGCGCGAACGCGCAGTTAGAGAACCATTACACGTTCGACAACAAAGATGACTTCGGCGCCGACGCTTCAGGCAAGGGCCGTGACGCGGAGGTTGAGGATCTGGGCGGCATCACCTGGGTGATGGACGAGAGACGGGGCAGCGGTGTCATTGAGTTGCCCGGCGGCAATGCCGACTATCTATTTGCCGAATTGCCAGAGGATGGATTGCCAGCCGACTTCACGATCGCCTTCTGGGCGCTGCGCGACGACGCTCTTTGCTGCGAGCCATCGAGCGGTGCGAATGACGGCTTCTTCCAGGTGCAGTTGGACACGGGGGGTGTTTCCACGGGGGAGAAGATCGTTGGTGGTTGGGTGCAGAAAACCACCGACGCGGTGTGGGGCCGAGTCCGCGAGGATGACGATGGATTCATCAACCAGATCAACTTGGATCAGGCCTCATACTTCATGGAGAACGACGACTGGACACACTTCGCGTATCGAAGCACATCGATTGAGGAGGACGTCGCAGAATTCGAGATCGTTGTCGATGGCGAGAGCGGCGAAGGGCCTCTGTTGGAATACGGCGGTATTCTCGACTTTCACGACCAAATCATCATCGGAAAGCAGGGTACGGAAACGTGGGGCGGTCGTTTGGACGACTTTCGCGTGTACAGCACATCGCTGACCGACGAAGAGATTAAGGAAATCATGGGAGGAGCACCTATGGGCGAGGTCGGTGACTACAACGTGGACGGTCAACTTGACGTCCTGGATATCGATCTGCAATCGGCCGAAATGAAGAAGGATGCAGCCGACCAGGACCTGGCGAAGTTCGACCACAACGAGGATAACAAGGTCGATATCGGGGACCGCACGATCTGGGTTAAGGACCTCAAAAAAACCTGGATGGGTGATTCGAACTTTGACAACGAGTTCAACAGTGGTGACTTGGTTGACGTCTTCGCCGCCGGCAAGTACGAGACCGGAGAGACGGCAGGTTGGGCCGCAGGCGATTGGGACGGCGACATGCAGTTCGGTAGTAGCGATCTTGTGCTTGCCTTTTCCGACGGCGGGTACGAGCAGGGACCACCGCCAGCCGCCGCAGTTCCTGAGCCTTGTGGTCTGGTTCTGCTGTCCTTGGCAGGCCTGATGATGCTGCCACGCCGTCGGAGACGAGTGACGCTTGCATGAGCTGCAAATCTCAGGTTTGACAGGCCCAACGGGCCACCGGAAAAGGGGTCAGGCTTCTTTGTTGGTTAAGTCATCAAAGTGCCATGCGCTGATGATGCTCGACCACCGCGCTAATAAGCAAGCGATCATCCCAAAAAGGATGATGAATAGGCCGCCTTCGAACACGGCACGAAGCACGGCAGCTTCACGAAATGGAACGAGTCAACGTTGCGCCCATGTGGTCGGCCTGGCGTTCGTTGCCCCGGTCGGCGAAAAGAAGCCTGACCCCTTTTCTCGATCTGATGGGAGCCGGCGACAGAGCGTCGGTGCCGCCCAGGGTACGCTAGGGCCGGCCCGTTGGGCCTGGACCGATCATTCACAACACGCCACTCTTGCCCGGACGCGGCAAAAAAGAAGCCTGACCCCTTTTTCGCGTTCTCGGTTGTCCTAATCTTCGAAGTCGGGCTAGAATTGAGAGATGTTTCGACCCCTGCGATCACCGATCTCGGCCTGCCTGCTGATTGCCACATTTGTGTTTCAAATTGGGGCAACTCCGTATGACTGTTGGCAGCACAATGGCTGGGTCCTCACGTTCGGGTCCGTCTTACCGTCGCATTCTCATGACGGAGTTCATGGCGAGCATTCCCACGGCCCTGATGGGCCGGGGCTTCATCAGCAAGACCACGATCATGCAGTGCAACTTGCATCGGATGGTCTTGTCGTACCTCAGCGCTGGCGCGGCTTTCGACACGCCGTGCCTCACAGCCTTTCCGCCGGACATTTCGCAAGCTTGCATCGAGAGCCGGCGTCGGATCATCTCTCGACTGACGACTTGACACGAGATGACGCGTTACCGGTGCGCGCGCAGTCCCAGGTCTTTCTGCTCTAAACGCTGCTCACACTCTGAACGTTCGGTAGCCGCTGTTGACGTCCGCCAGGACGCCGGTATCCATTTTCTTGCTGGTGAGCATCATGATGCATCGAGCCAAATTCGTTGGCACAACGATCGCGCTTTGTAGTCTACTCGTTGCCGGGCTGTTGGTCGGGGCACGCTTTTTGCCCGAGTATCTCACGAAGTCCGGATCCGACGACGAGCAAAACCATCTGCACGTAAGCCATTCTCACGACAGTTCACCCCATGAGAATGACAGTTCGCCTGATTCACACGGCGCGTCAGCCCATTCACACGGCGAATCCACCCCCTCGCATGGCGACTCCACCCATTCACACAATGGCGATTCGTCCGGTTCCCAGGGTGCCAAGCATTCCCACGGGGCGCCGTCGACCGGGCCGCAAGATAGCGGAGCGCCTGCGGACGCGGGCATCGTCGAACTGACGACGCAGGCGATGAAGAATCTGCAGCTGCAGACGCAGCATGTCGAGTTGAGCGACTCATGGCGATACATCCGCGTACCAGCGCGTGTCGTCGAGAAACCAGGGCTCAGCAATCACTCGGTGGCGGCCCCCATCAACGGGATCGTGAAGAAGATCTACGCCGTGCCTGGCCAGGCGGTATCTCCGGGTGATGACTTGTTTGACCTGCGCGTGACCGACGAAGAACTTTCCAAATCGCAAATCGAGCTGCTTCAAGTCATGACGCGCATGGATGTCATCGACATCGAGAAGCGGCGGATTAGTCCGCTGATTGAGTCCGGCGCGATTTCCGGAAAAGTGCTCCGCGAGCTCGAATACGAACGGCGAGAGTTGGAAGCCAAAACGCGTTTGCACACTCAAGAATTGCTGATGCTCGGTCTCAGCGAAGAGCAGGTGCAGACGATTGTCGATAAGCGCGAGCTGATTCGTGACTTCCGTGTTCGGCTAGTTGGTCATGGTCATACTCAGGGTAGCAATTCTCGTGAGGACGAATCATCAGACAGCGCTACCGAACCTGACTACTCGGTAGAGCAGCTCATGGCCTTGCCCGGCACGACCGTCCAGCGAGGCGACGACTTGTGTCGAATGGCGTATCACACCGAGCTGTATCTGCATGGACGAGCGTTCGAAAACGAGCTGGAGCACATTGTGGAAGCTTCGGAAGAAGGACGTGCGTTAATGGGCCAGTTCGGCATCGCGGGTTCCGAATATCAACGTGAGAATTTGACGATCGAGTACATCGATAACCACGTCAACACCGAGAATCAGACGTTTTCATTCTATGTTCCGCTAACGAATGAGGTTCAGCGTGATCATGTCACCCGCGATGGGGTGCGTCACCGCACCTGGCTGTTTAAGCCCGGGCAGCGTGCCGATTTATTCATCCCGGTCGAGCAGTGGAAGAACCAGATCCGATTGCCGTCGAAGGCGATCGCACAGGAAGGTGCCAACGTGTACGTGTTTCGAGAAGTCGGACACGCTCATGACGAGACCAAGCCGCACTCGCATGACCACGTGGATTTCGAGCGAGTTGCCATACATCTGCTGCATCAGGATGGCGATAGCGTTGTTATCGCGAATGACGGCGCACTGACCGTCGGTGACGAGATCGCGGCCAACTGTGCCTACCAGCTGAATCTCGAATTGAAGGCAGCCGCCGGTGGTGGTGGCGGCCATAGCCACAGCCATTGACGCGGATGGTTGTCCGTGATTCGGTCGGGCAGGATTGCCTCTTCAACCGTGAACCTTGACTTCGAACATCGAACAATTCAACCAATAGTCGCTTATGATCAACGGCATCATCAAGTTTTCGTTACGTCATCGGTTGCTGGTTCTTTGCTCGTGCCTGGGCGTGATTGTCCTGGGCTCAGCGACGGCAAGGACACTTCCAATCGATGTACTCCCTGATCTGACCCGTCCACGTGTTACGCTGATTACCGAATGCCCGGGATACGCTCCGGAAGAAGTCGAACAGCTTGTCACGATTCCGATTGAGTCGGCTATTAATGGTGCCTCGGGTGTTCTATTTGTACGCGCAACATCGGACATTGGCTTGTCGGTCGTGAATGTGGAGTTTGACTGGGGAACGGATATCTACGTCGCACGGCAGATCGTGCAAGAACGGTTGTCGACGGTCAGCGATCAGCTGCCCGATGGCGTGCGGCCGCATTTTGGGCCGATCTCGTCGCTGCTTGGTCAAATCATGCTGATCGGCATGTATAGTCCGGACGGCACTGTCGACCCGATGGAAGTCCGCACGTTGGCCGATTGGGTTGTCCGCAAGCGACTGTTGGCCATCCCTGGCATCTCGCAAGTCATCACCATGGGCGGTGGTCGTAAACAGTATCACGTTCTCGTCACGGTTGATCAGCTCCAGCGATACAACGTGACCATGAGTGAAATTGAGCAGGCGATTCGGCGCAGCAACGCCAACGTCACGGGTGGATACGTCGATCAGAACGCTCGGGAGTTGTTGGTTCGTGGTATGGGGCGGGCCGAGAGTGTGGACGACCTGCGTCAGATTGTCGTCAAACGGAACGATGAGAGGTCCGTTCAATTAGGGCAGGTTGCCGAGATTCGCGAGGTCCCACAGCCGAAGCGTGGTGATTCCTCCGTCAATGGTCGTGACGCGGTTGTGTTGACCGTGCAGAAGCAACCGCAAGCTGATACGCGTCGCCTGACCCAAACCATTCACGATGCGTTAGCTGGCATGCGCGGGGCGCTGCCAGAGGACATTCGACTTGAAGTGACCTATGAACAACGGACGTTCATCGACCATTCCGTGCACAACGTCATCGATGCGATTCGTGTGGGGGCGATCCTGGTCGTTGTCATTTTGTTTCTCTTCCTGCTGAACTTTCGCACAACCTTCATCACGCTGACCGCCATACCGATATCGATTCTTGTGACCGTGTTGTGTTTTCGTTGGTTCGAGATGTCGATCAACGTGATGACGCTGGGTGGCATCGCGGTGGCACTGGGCGAATTAGTCGACGACGCGATTGTTGATGTCGAGAACATTTTCCGTCGCTTGAAGCAGAACGCACAACTCGAACATCCGCGTCCGATCATCAAGGTCATCTACGAAGCGAGTGTCGAAGTTCGAAACGCGATTGTCGTGAGTACAGTTCTGGTCATAGTTGTGTTTGCTCCTCTGTTCGCGTTGTCCGGCATGGAAGGGCGTTTGTTTGTGCCGCTCGCGATCGCTTATATCGTCGCAATTCTTGCTTCGACCGTTGTGTCGCTGACATTGACACCCGTTCTTTCGTACTACCTACTGCCACGGGCCAAAGCGACGGTGTCACGCAAAGATGCGTTCGTTCTGCGCTCACTGAAGAAGTTGGCCACGCCCGTCATTCGCTTTAGCATGAATCCTGCCGGCCTGGTCACAATTCTGGGTCTGGCCCTGTTGTCGATGGGTGTCAGCGTCGCGCTGATGTTTTCACTAGGTCAGGACTTTTTGCCGGATTTTGATGAAGGCGCTACTCAGGTCAATCTGTTCGCCGTACCCGGCACGTCGCTGGCAACTTCAGGTGAAATTCGCGAGATCGCCGACCGGCAGTTCCTGCGTTTGCTTGAGACCCCTGACAATCCGACAGGGCCGATCCGTTACTTCACCTGCAAGACGGGGCGAGCTGAGCAGGACGAACACACAATGGGAGTTCACGTGAGCGAATACGTGATGACTCTGAATCCGAAGAGTGATCTAACACGTGACGAGTTGATTGCCAAGTTGCATGCAGCCGCTGAGCAGGTGCCCGGCGTTGACGTCGAGGTTGAGCAACCGATTGCCCATTTGATCAGCCACATTCTCTCGGGTGTCACCGCTCAGATTGCGATCAAGGTCTTTGGTGACGACCTCGACGTACTACGACGGACCGTCAGCGAGATCGATGATACGATCAAAGACATTCCCGGAATCGCGCCACCGTTCGTTGAACAACAGACGCAGATTCCCCAATTGCGTATCAAGTTGATTCCAGCCCAGCTAGGCAAGTATGGCCTGACTGGTATGGACGTGACGGACATTGTCGAGACAGCACTTCACGGGCGAGTGGTCTCGCGGATGATCGAAGGTCAACGTTATTTCGATATCGTAATGCGCTTTGACGAAGTCGATCGCCGCGACTTTCAGGAGCTACGTCGCTTGCCGATTCGACTGGCTGATGGAGGAATCATTCCGCTCTCGGCCGTGGCCGACATTCACGTCGGTGCGGGGCCCAACGCAATCAATCGCGAGAACGGCCGACGTCGAATTGTGGTGCGAGTCAATACAACAGATCGAGACGTTGGCAGCGCTGTTCGTGAGATTCAGCAAGCGGTCGACGCAAAGGTGAACATTCCCGAGAATTGCTTCGTCGTCTACGGCGGTCAATTCCAAGCACAGCAAACGGCAACAAATCGCATCCTGGTTCTGAGTGTCGTTGCGCTCGTCGTGGTCTTCGCCGTCCTCTTCTCGAGTTACCCGTCGGTGAGCATCGTGCTCCAGATTCTGATTGCTCTGCCCGCGGCGTTCCTCGGCGGAATCGTAGCGCTCTGGCTCTCCGGCCAATCGATGTCAGTGGCCAGTCTGGTCGGATTCGTCTCGCTGGCAGGAATTGCCACACGCAACGGACTGCTAATGATTTCCACTTATCTGGGGCTGGTGCCCGAGCGCGGATTCACCAAAGAAATGGTCTTGGAAGGAAGCCTCGAACGGCTTGCACCTGTGCTGATGACCGCGCTCACGACGGGGCTGGGATTGGTTCCCATCGTGCTCGGCGGCCATCTTCCTGGCAATGAAATTCTGTTTCCGATCGCGACCGTCATGCTCGGAGGGCTTGCGACTTCGAGTCTAGGCGAGTTTCTGATTCGGCCCGGACTGTTCTTCTTGTTGTCACGAAAGCCGGTGGAAAGACTGTTGGCGACTGACCAGGGCGAAATCGACGAGCCACGAGTTGTTCGGCACGAGCCTGCCGCGGTTGCGTCCCAGCCCTAAGTGTTGCGCGGAGTATGGATTGCAGCGGCTAGGGACTCGGTTCGGAACGTTGCTCTTCCTCCAACCGCACGATGACAGCGTCGGCACCTTCGTGTCCCATGCGTATGGTTGCCCGGTTCGGTAGGATGAAAGACCATTCTTGGCCGTCTTGGCTGCGCGGTCCGGCGGTAATCCTCATGCCGACTTCCATGCCTTTGGCCGTGGCGACTTGGTCCAACCGCGTCACCGTGCCCATGCGTCCCTCGCGCAGCAGGCTCGATTTGACCTCGGCACCCGGCACCAGGTGGACGAAGTCTTCGGGAATGACTGCACCATGCGGATCCCGCAACGGGTGTCCAAGCTTGTCATCCAGATAGTCGACCGTCGCTTCGTCATGAAGATGCTCCAACTCATGGGCGCGATCATGCAACTCGGCGGTGGGCGTACCGAGCTGTTCCAGATAGGTTTCCCAAAGACGGTGGGCTCGCAATAAACGCTTGGCTTCGGATCGACCATGATCGGTGAGGACGACCAGCGATCCATCGAACCGGAGCAACTCCTGCTTGACCATTGACTTAAGGGCTCTTTGGATCTCATCAACTCGAGCCGACGTGACCTCAGCGATCTTGTTGACGCTGATGGATCCCGTGGTTGCATATCGGAAGCAGCCCAGAATGTCCTCGATCATCGTCTGCGGAACCATCGATCGTCGCCGCCACCAGTCAGCAATCAATCCATAACGAGGTGCGACGCACAGGACGATTAGAAATTGGCACGTGGTGGCCAGCACAATTGAGGGACCCGTCGCAATGTTGCCAATCCAGAGTGAAAGGTAAAGGCCGCCAACAACACCCGTGACTCCAAACAACGCCGACAGAATCATCATGCGATTTAGGCGGTCGCTCAGCAGGTAGGCCGAAGCCGCGGGCGTGACAAGGAGGCCCACGACCAAGATGACCCCCACGATATTGACGGCACCGACGACGACCAGCGAGGTGCATGTCGTCAACAGGTAATCGAGAGCGATGACGGGAATCCCGATCGAAGCGGCCATGACCGGGTCGAACGTTGTGATTAACAGGTGTCGGTACGCCAGGATGACAACGCAAAGCACAAACGAGGTAATGATCGCCATCATCCAAAGATCACTGTCCTCAACACCTAGCACCATTCCCGTTACGAAATGATAGAGGTCCAGGTGAATACGGTGGCTGAAGATCGATGCCAAGATACCACCGACCGCGAAAATGCCGGTGTACATGACCCCGATGGCCGTGTCTTCCTTGATGCGTGATACCTTCGACACAAACCCGATCAAAACAACGGTGACAATTCCTGCCAGGATTGAGCCAATCAGCATCGCCGGGGAGTGAGCTTCGCGTCCGAAAACCATTTGCATGAATAGGTAACCGGATGTCACGCCTGCCAGCATCGCGTGGGATAGCGCGTCACCTAGAAATGCCATGCGTCGCAGGATAATAAAGCAACCAATGACTCCACAAACGATCGCGACCAGGCTTCCACCGATCAAAGCTTTCTGAAACGATTGCTCGGCAAGCGGGGCGATGAATAGATCCCAAACGACTTCAGCCATGCTGCCGCCTCCGCTGTTCGAGATCGGCGAAGGCTCGCAACTTGCCCTCGTAAACCTCAGCCAGCAACTCCGGTTGGAGTACGGCTGCTGGCGGACCGTAGGCGAAAAGCCGCTGTTTGATCAGCACGAGTGCATCGAAGTATTCGGCGGCGGTCGCCAAATCATGATGGACGACCATCAGCGTGCGTCCCGACTGCTTGGTACGTTCCAGCACGTCCAGAATGGCTCTTTCGGTCGCCGCGTCGACGCCGGCAAAAGGCTCGTCCAACAGCAAAATATCTGCACCCTGAGCCATCGCCCGCGCCATGAAGACTCGTTGCTGTTGCCCGCCGGACAGCTGACCAATCTGACGATCGGCCAAGTCTTCCATGCGAACCATCTCCAGAGCCTTGTTGGCCAGCTCACGGTCCTCGGCACCTAGTTCTTTCCACCAAGGCACGTGCCCATAGCGACCCATCAACGCGACATCCCGGACCGTGACGGGAAAGTCCCAGTCAACGGTTCCGCGTTGCGGCACGTAGGCCACGTAGCCGCGTGCGCGCTCCACCGGCTCGCCAAAGACCTTCACCTGCCCGACATCGGGCCGCAAGAATCCCAGGATCGATTTGATGAGCGTGGACTTGCCCGATCCGTTGGGGCCGATAATTCCCACCAACGATCCGGCGGGTACCGCCAGTGAAACGTCCAACAGTGCCGGTACGGGGCCGTAGCTGACGGTCAGGTTCTCCACCTCGATTGCTGGTCCACCGCGGATCATGGCTGATTCGTCTCGGCTGGGTTGTCTGCCTCCGCCAGATAGCGGGCCACGTCCACGACAACAATGCCGTCGACGCTTTCGCCTGGGTCTGACCACAACGATTGTTCTGCGACCGTCGCGCCGTCACGCAGTATACGGACTCGGATGGCGCGGGCGACTGCCGCGTCGGTTGAGGTGGGTGATGCCGCCACAAAGAACTCGTTGGCTCCCGCCACCACGCCCTCGACGTCTTCAATGCGTACCGGTTCGCCGGCCGGGATCTCTTCGGTGATTCGCAGGAGTTCGCGGCCGCGAAAAGTCACCAGCAGGGAAGGGGCGTTATCCAGATCGAGCGCAAAGGGGTCGGGGCCCGCGGCAAAAGTCAACGTGATCTCGACCTCGAAGATGCCTTCCGCGGTCGGCTCGAAGGCGGCGATGGATTTAGCCGGGCGAGGCCGCAGTTGCATATAGGTCTGCAGCCCTCCCAACAGTGTCACGACCAAGAGTAGTGCTAGAATCGGACGCATGGCAGGGGTGGCCGCCGCAAGGAAAATTAACGCAGCGCTTGTACGATCTTTAAAACGTTCTCTCGCATCATGCCCAAATAGGTTTCCCCCGCCGTGCCCGCTCGTCCCATCGAGTCGGAATACAGTTCACCGCCAATCTCCACATTGGCCTCGCGGGCGATTTCTCGGATCAGCTTGGGATTGACGCTCGTTTCAACAAAGATCGCTTTGACTCCGAAATTGCGAATCGAATCAACGGCCGCCTTCCGCCGCGCTGGTGTGATGCCGCCGCCAATCTCTTGACCCGTTGACCAACCCGCCGGCGCTGCTGATTGAAACCCGTATCGTTGGCAAAAGTAGTTGAACGCGTCATGGCTGGTGACCAGGATTCGGCGATTACGCGGGATGCTGTTGCACTGCTTGAGAATCCAGCCATCCAAGGCGCGCAACTGTCCCAAGTACATCTCGGCGCGGGCCGCATATTCGTCGGCGTGTTCCGGATCGATCGTCGAGACAGCACGCAGAATGTTGCGCACATAGACCGCCGCGTTATGAGGCGTGAACCAGGCATGGGGATCGGCGACCATCAATTCTTCGGAAGAATCACCTTCCTCAACTTCAATCTTCAGCGGCTCGATGCCGTCGGTCCAGGTCACGATCGGCTTACCTGCGTCCTTGGCAAGGGTCCGCATCCAGTTGTTACCCTCCAAATGCAGCCCGTTTTCGGCACAAAGGTCGGCATCAGTCACCAAGTCAACGTCACTCGGCAATACGCGATAGAGATGCGGGTCTTCGCCCGCCGCCAAGACACACCGAACCTCCCAGCGATCACCAACCACCGCACGTGCGAAATCGGCGACTTGCGTGGTGG
>CAJHYQ010000922.1_pt1 | contig 21851 bp, 19 predicted proteins | sample 9198721 | NCBI WGS metagenome assembly CAJHYQ01 (sample SAMEA7708357, study PRJEB35096) | sediment metagenome | biome: marine neritic benthic zone biome [ENVO:01000025]; feature: sediment [ENVO:00002007]; material: shallow marine sediment [ENVO:03000034] sea grass bed [ENVO_01000059] ... | reverse complement strand
CAAAGTCCCATGACGTCAATTCTGGAAAATGTGAACTTTCTTGTCGCGCTTTGCTCACGTATTGCCTGACTTATTCATAGCTCAGGTTCGTCGCCGTGGAACAGTATCCATTGTTGTCGAACGATTCACGATCGCAACAAACGCAGGTCACCTTGCCTTTTTCGCCCAGATAGCGACTGGACTGAATCACTTGTTGAGTCGTGTTATTCATGAGTTGCCGGACTCCTCCAGGAAGGAATAAGGATCGGGAGGCGGTACGAGTTGATCAACATTGACACAACATCGAAAACCAAGATTTGAACCACGGTACAGCAGCGAATGGCCTGTGCGGAACTGGCTCGTCGCTTGACTGGCGAAGTAGGTGTCGTACGCGCCACCTCGAATCTCTGCCATGGGGGCTTCCATCAACAGACGATCGCCTTCAGGGCTGTTTTCACATTCGAACAGTGACGCGGTCCATTCCCAGACGTTGCCAATCAACTGGTAAACGCCATTGGGAGTCGCACCACTGTAGTAGTCGTCCGCAGCGACCGTGTCGCCGGCGCCGGTGTTCCACGTATTGCAGCGGGATGGATCGAAGGAATCACCCCACGGGTAGCGGGATTGTGCGCCCGATGCCATTTCGCCGGAGGCCCAGGTCGCCGCGCGTTGCCATTCGGCTGGAGTCGGCAGTCGTTTTCCGCGCCAGTGCGCGTAGGCATTTGCTTCATACCAACAGATACCCGCGACGGGATGATCATGCTTGCCTGTCGGAGGCTGACCGCTGGACCAAAAACGTGGCCCGGCACATCCCGATTCATCGACGAATTGCAGCACGTGTGCCAGAATCTCGGCTGGCCACAGATGTTCCTGAGCATAACCGCCGTCGGCTACAAACTGAGCGAACTCAGCATTGGTAACGCAGTGGCGATCGAGGTAGAAGGATTGCACCCAAGCGAGGTCAGTCGGTGCCTCACAGGGACGGCTTTCCATCGACCCGGGATCTGTCGCGATCAAGGCGACTTCACCTTCGGGCACTAATGCCATGTACTCTTCCAGCAACTTCCAGGCGCTCGCCGTGGTCGTGGGATCTGGAGCAGGTTGATTCTCCGTATTCAACGTGCGGCAGTAGTTGAGTTGTTCGGGGGAAAGAATATGGACGGGCTCCGTCTCGACGCGGGCATTGTCCGCGTTAGACGATCCCTTCTCTGGATTTCGTCGGAATCGGGAAATTAGCGTCAATTCACTGCTCCTGTGTGTTGACCGTTAAGTTAAAAGCCTGCCACTCTATCGTTTGTTTCGTTGCTGCGCGTGCTTCTGCATTTCGCGTCGCAGTTGCTGGAACTGAATCTGTGCCTTGTGCGACGGTGCGCTGGATGGGGATTCGTTGCTGTTATAGTGTTGCGTTACACTATTGACCGCGCGAGGTCCGCCTGAGCGAGTGGGATAAAGTCCGCTGCTGCCGCTGGCGGCCACGACGGGCTGCGGCGTCGCCGACACCATGGTGTTAGCTCCGACGGTACGGATGGCCGCTTGGCGAGTGAGCAACTGACGCTGCTCCACCTCAAGTTGTTGCCAGGCACGTTTCAGCTGCTCGGCATCGCTTCTCATTCGTTCCGTTTCTTCCTGCCGCTCGACTTCCCAACTTCGACGCAATTCCTCAAATTCGTCAATCAGTCGATCAAGATCAGCCGGAGAACCAGCCCCCATGGATGAAGTCGAAAGCCCGTCCATCGACTCCAGGCGGTGAATCTGGTAGGAGAGGAACTCCTCGATTCGTGCCGTGAGAGTATTCAGCTGTTGGACGTGAGCTCGCAGCACGGAGGGGTCAGCCGTGCGGATGGTATCGGAGATCGATACCGTGTCCGTTCCAGACGGCAGCTTCAAGGAGGTCGTGGCGAGTGGTGTGGCTTTTTCCATGGTTGGGTTCCGTGGTTCGGCGATTAATCAGTGTCGGTCGGGCCATCCAGGCGTTTCCAAAGATCTGCGATGCGCGAGCCCAATGATTGTTTAGCAACCACCGGCTTCTTGCCGCCATCTTGAGCGTGTAGTTCACGCAAGGTCTGACGAAACGCGTTGAATCGCTCGTCGGCGGCTGCCGCGCTAGACGGCGGGGCTTGTTGCTGTTCAGCTTCCGTCAGTTGCCGCATCATTTCAGATCGCTCGCGCGAAAAGGTGGCACGCTCCTGGGCAAGCTTGAGCCGTTCGGCTCGAACAGCGGCATCCAGTTTTTCGTCGTGCTGTTCTTCTGTCGACTTGGTCTCAAATTCAGACAGGCGGCCCTCGAGGCGACGTTGATGTTCCTGGGCGTCGGCGAGTTGCTGATGCAACTGGTCGTTCTGCTCGCGGAGGTTCTGTAGAGTCGATTCGTGAAGAGCTTCGCGTGACTCGTCCGTCGTTGATCCTTCAATCTGACGGTCTGCATTGTCGAGTGCGTCGCGCAGCTCTTCCATGCGTTGATTCAGGACGTCGCGTTCGGCTTGCCATTCCGATTCACGTACGCTGATGCGCTGCTCGATATCACCGAGCCAGCTTTCAACCTGCTCCCGTTCCTCCAAATCAGCTCGACTGGATTCTTGTGCCGCCAGCAACAGTTCCTCCAGCGATCGAATCCGTTGGTCGCTGCGTTCCAGCTCGTCCAATAATTGCTCTAGTCGGGCAACCAATGCCTCCGTCTCGGAATTGTCGATCTGTGGTTCCGGGTCGAGGCTTTGATCGAACACGGCCGACATTTCCTCGATCCGTGCATCGCGGTCGGCCAACTCGGATTGAAGCATCTCGATCTCACTCTGAAGCAGCTCGATCGTCTCTTGATTGAACGATTGCTCGGGAGTGAGAGCCGGGCGTTTGCGGTTTTCCTTCGATGCCGTCGACTTCTTCAACTCGGGACGTTTGACTGTTTTCTTGGGCGGTTCTTGCTCCGGCTCTTCCACCGCTGCATGAGACTCGAGGCTTGCGTAAGTCGCTTCCTCCCTGATCGGCGTTTCGTCAGTCAACCGCGACGCTGGAGGCGCCTCCTCTGCAGCGGTTTGTCGATGCGCCAGCGGATCCTCGGCAATTTCAAACTTGGCCTTTACGATGTCGCTGTTAGCCGGTCGGGAATCCACATCCAGGCGAGGTTTGGTCTCCGTCAGCTTATGAGTCGCGGCGTAATTGGTCGGTGCCGGATCCTCGTGATGCGGGATCTTGTTATCGATTGAATCGATGTGTTCGGGCGTCGGTTCGGAGGCCTTCGAACTTCCGTGCAGTGTCGTCGATTGGACATTCTTGGAGTCAGAGATGGATGTCACCACCTGGTAACCGCCCACTCTCAGCTCGCAACCGGGTGCGACATTGACTTCGTCGGCAATTTGGCTGCCATCGACGAACGTGCCGGTCTTTGAGCACCAATCCTGAACGGCGACCTTGCCATCGTTGAAGCGGACGACACAGTGAATCGGGGAGATGTCATCGCCCGTGAGCTTCAGTCCACAGTTATGCCCATTCCCAATAATCAGACTAGACCCGTCCTCAACGTAATGGTCGGTGCTCACGCCATTGGGGCACGTGACCGTTAACGTCAATAATTGGTCTGCAATCAACGTCATCAGCGGAAGCTCCTCAATAAAACCCTACGTCATACAACTAGTTGACCGCCGCACATACCTCGTTGTCCTGAAACAGCGGATCTAACGATTGGAACAGCGTTTTCGCATCGTAGGGTCGATAGAGCACGACGTCCCACTGACCGGACAGCTCCTGTCCCTCTGCGTGAATGCCAACCCATCGCATGCCATCCGACGGTGATTTCTCTCTCAGCTCGCGGCAGACCTGCTGACCGATTTCGGAATCGACTGCCAGGACAAGAACATCCGGCGGTTGACGCCGCATCATCAATTGCAGCGAAAGCTTGTCTCGTACCACCTTCAGCATGTAATCGCTTTCGAACGATTTAGCCGCTTCACGTAGGGCAATTGCTGACTCGGTGCATGTTTCCAGAACGACGACTCTGCCGCCGTGGCATGCCTTTTGTGTCTCGACCAGATCCGCCATGACGAATGAGGTGAGAACCTTGCGCATCTGCTCGGGTTCAGATTGCAGCCGGCTGGCCAAGTCATCGGCCGAGATTGGATCGTTCAGACAGCTCATGATCTTTTGATGTTGAGCGGACAAGCCGGCGCGGTCCAGGTTTTGGCCGCGAATCGCACGACGGCTAAACAAACAGTCCCTGGGCAGTTCGGGAAGCAATTCCGGAGACATTCGCGAAGCCGCCTCAACCAGCAACCCAATCACACTGATGTCCAACGGAAGGCGACTGTGCAGCGATGGCGCAGTGCGACCCGACTCGAATTGATAAGACTTCAATTCACTGTTGAAACAATGCATCAGCAACAGGGATGCCTGATGTCGCAACAGTTGCTGCAAGAGTCGCGGATCGAGGACTTTGTTGTCCAGCAGCTGCACGAGCCCATCCACCTGGGAACATGCACCGCCGCCCATCGTAAGTTTCAAAACGGGAGCCAGATCCTGTAACGACTCAGGCAGATGTTCCGTAACGATCTCCGGATCAATGCCGCCGCCAGTGATCGCCTGGACGCGACCTTTGCCCAGATAGATCCAGACACGATTGTGTGTAAGTTCCACCTCGAGCACGCCGCTCTTGTCACCATTGTTCAAAAAGTCGAGGACTTCGCGGAGCGTGAAGTTCTTGAAGCTGCCAGACATCTCTGCCTGCTCAAGCTCTTGAATCACTTCGGGCACCGCCGTTCCATCTCGCTGCGAATCGACTACCAGTGAACCGGTGTCGAGTGTGTTCGCGACGGTCGTCACAAGCAGCTCAGCCGTATACGGTTTGGGCAGCATGTCGACGACATTCGGACAATCCGCGTACTCGACATAAGCTCGTTTACGGAGCGTCGAGCTGGCGATGACGGGAATGTCTTTCAGATCAGGCGACTCCAGTAATTGACGGCAGACTTCGGTGCCAGTCGTTCCTGGCAACTGATGATCCAGAATGATCAGGTTCGGTTGTACTTCGGTCGCCCGCTCGATTCCTTCGTCAGCACACGCCGCCAAGACAACACGATATCCAACTGGACTGAGTGTCGAATCGACCAGTCGCCGAATCGTTGCACTGTCGTCGATGACTAAAATCGTTCGTTCGCTCGTACTCATTGCGGTTCCTTTAGACGATGCATCGTGTCCTTAAGTGTCTTTTCGCTGACGGGTTTTGTGAGATACTCAATCACACCGAGCTTTCTAGCTTTCTGCTGGAAAACGTCTTCGTCACGGCTGCTAACCATGATGACAGGGATGTGTGCGGTGCTATCGGTCGACTTGATTTCGCGCACCAACTCGAATCCACTCATTTGCGGCATTTCGAGATCCGTGAACACGATGTCGTAGGAATGCTGCCGAATCATCTTTAGCGCTTCGAAGCCATCGGCAGCTTCATCGGTCGTGAGGTCATGACGGGCCAGCAATTGGCTGAGCACGCGTCGCGAGCTACGAGAGTCGTCGACCACCAAGATACGCCCTGTTGATCGCTTGGCACGATATTCCGGCATCGAAATTGACTTTGGATCCTCACTCAGCTGTAAGCCACTATCCATCATCCGCTGACTATCGAACAGCAACATGATGTCGCCGGTACCGGAAAGAGACACACCGGCAAATAAGCGTTGGTTCTTGATCAATCCCGGCAGTGGCCGGACCACAACTTCTTCCGGTCCAACGATCTCGTCGACCAACAGTCCAAGCCGCCGGTCGGATGGAGACTCGTTACCGTTGACGTCCGCATTCGGATCCATCTCACTACCCGATTCCCAGCCACGGGCAATGACCAGCAACTCGGGTTGAGCAACTTGATCGGCATGAATGCCGGGGCAAATTGACGACACTGGAATAATCGGGAAGTCCACATTTTGATTTGGATCCCAGGGTCCAGCCGCTTTGACAAACTGTGTCGGCACTGCGAAGTCTTGATTCGACGCTCGGAAGACCATCGCATGTTCGATGACCGAGTGCAGCGGAATCAACAGTCGAATGGTTGTCCCCTCTCCAGGAACCGATTCAACTTCGACCCAGCTGTGCAGTCGATCTAAGGTGGTGGCAACCACATCCATGCCGACGCCTCGACCTGACAATTCACTTGCTTCGCTTCGAGTAGAGAAGCCGGGATGGAAGATCAAGCGAGCCAATTCGGATCGCGAGGCCGCTCGGTCCGTCGAGATAAGACCCATCTCAATCCCTCGACGACGAATCGCGTCAAAGTCCAATCCCTTTCCGTCGTCGCGGATGGTGATGACCATCATGTTCGAGCCGCCGCGGGCCTCAAGCGTGACCGTACCGGCTGGGGTCTTACCCTTGGCCAGTCGATCTGCTTCGCTTTCGATTCCATGACTGACCGCATTTCGCACGATGTGCAGCAACGCATCGTACAACTGGTCCTGCACGCTGCGTTCCAGTCCGACTTCCGAACCGATGAGCTGCATGCGAACTTGTTTGTTTTCCGTTCTCGCCGCATCACGAGTGGCTCGCTGCAAACGCTTGAACAAGCCACCGATCGGAACACGTCGCAACTGCATCAATTCCTGACGGAACTGACGAATGAATCGTGAGATATCGAGGTTTTCATCACCGAACGGCTCGTACAATTCGCGGAGGTTGCGGCCGAGGTCGAGCAGGTCGTTGGCGATTTCAGTCAACGAACTAACGGGCTGCCGACCGCGTCCTTTGGCCGACGGCTTGGTCGTCTCGGCCTCAACCATCGCTGCAATGCTTGACGTCGCTGGACAACCTTCTTCGTAAGCTCGCAGACGAGATACGCAGTGCACTAGCTCACTGTTGATCGATTTGAGCTGTTCCACACGCGACTCACGTCGGTTGCGCAACATCACGAGTTCGGCCAACATGTCCATCAGCCGATCGAGTTGAGCCGACTTGACGCGAACCGAGTCTTGCGAGGGACCCGACGTGTCGACAAAAGGACGAGGTCGTGATTCGGGAGCTGACGATGAGGCGCTTGAAGTCGATGGTTCACTGGACGGCACAGGCTCGTTGCTTGTCAGCAGTTCGATCTGACGTCGAACGAGGTCGACGCAATTCAAGATCGGCTCGACATCGGTCGGTCCTTCTTGGCCAACCGACTCTTGCAGATTGTCTTCGACCGTATGCAGAAAGCTCGCGACTTTGTCCAGTCCAACGCTGGCCGATGCACCTTTGAGCGTATGCAATTCACGGCATACTTGCTCAAGCGGCTGTGGATTCGAAGGGTTGTTTTCGAAGGTCAGCAGGGCCGATTCGATGGAGGCCAAACAACGTTGTGCGTCGTCCAAATAGGCCTCGAGAATCTCCTTGTCCATGGTGACCTTATCGAGGTCGGGCGGCTCACCGTTGGGCGCCAGCTCTTGGCCACTTTCAAACATCTCGGCCGGTGGCTCGGGCACAGGCTCGGGCTCGACCGGAGCCTCTTCGGGCTGATTTGCCAGAGAGGTCAAGATCAGTCCGATCTGCTCAGTGCCCAACGAGACATCTTCGTATTCGGCTTCATCTTCTGAAACGGGTTCACTGTCGGCGGAGTCCCAAGGCTCGTCGACCGGCGAGCTATCCATCACCAACTGCAAGCATTCACCCCATTTGGAGTGCGCCTCTTGCGTGCGATCTTGCAAGGCGGGATTGACATCGTCGGTATCATCCAAAGCCGAATTCAGCGTTGGCAAGCTCTGCTGGACGAACTCAATCAGCTCGTGCGGTTGCGTTTCAGGATCTTCGTTGTCCAACGCGCAGCCGGCGATTTCCAGCAGGCTGGCAAGCGTTAGGACCATCTGGGCCAGCTCCAGATGCGAAGCATCCTCAGCCGACTCGGCAATCTCACTTAGTCGATCGGAGGCATCGCCCAGACGAGCCGTATTGTCTCGTCCCTCGTCCAGCGCCACTCGGATCGCCTCAACGGGATCGTGAAGTGCGGTAAGCTCACCACTAAAGTCGTTCACGATGCTCTCTCCTTACGCCGAAGGCACGGGCTCGAAGGCAGAACTAGCGACGTCACTCTCCACCAGTGGTGCGGCGGCGGGCGCATTGTTCGTGATGGGATAGTCGTGGCCCACAGCATGCCCGGGATGGGCATCGCGTAAGGGTGCCAAGACATTGTTGAACTGGCTCAACAGCTTGGTCAGTGTATTGGTGGTCCAGCACGCTTCTTCGGCTCGCGCTCGGCTGGTCTTGGCCACTTCCGAGATTCGTTCGACGGCCAGCACGACGTCTCGGGTCAATTGCAGCTGCAGCTGGGCGGCGTTGGAGATCTCGCCAACCTGCGAAGCCGAGTCACTGGAGATCTGACTGATCCGCTCCAAGGCCTTGCCGGCTGCACTTACACGTCCAACCTCTGCTTCCACCTCTTCGCGTTCCTCAGCCATCAACGCGATCGACTCTTGCGTCTCCAACTGAATCGACTCGATCAACCCGGCCACTTCGCGAGTCGCCTGAGCGGCCTGTTCCGCAAGTTTGCGAACTTCTTCGGCCACAACCGCGAAACCACGTCCGTGCTCACCGGCTCTCACAGATTCGATGGAAGCGTTGAGTGCCAGCATGTCCGTCCGCGACGAGATCGAGCTGATCGTTTCGACGATCGAGCCGATCTCCTGCGAGTGATCACCCAAGGCACGCAGTCGCGACTCACTCGCTTCGACATGCGTGCGAATCCGGTCCATACCATCGACCAGCTCACGAACGAGCTGCAAGGCCGCACTTGCCGAGTCGCTGGTGGCGACTGCGGCGCGTTGAGCTGCATCGGCGTTGTTCGACACCGAATCGATGTTGGTCGACATTTGCTCGACGTAGGTCGTCGTCTTGCTAACGGCCTCACTTTGCTCTTCGGCCCCGCCGGAAATGTCGCGAGTGTATTGTTCAATCTCACGGGTGCAGGCCAGAATCTGACTGAGTTCTGAGTCGGCCGCACTCGTAATGCCTTCGAGGATCTGACGCAACTGGCTACCGGGCTGCAGGCGTCCAGCGTTGGCTACACCTCGTCGGTTCAGCTGACCGACCAGCTGTTCGACTTCGCGAAACTGCTCGCGACTACTGGCGGCGGCTTCCGCCCATCGATGAATTCGATCGCGAATCTTTTCAGCCGCGAGGTCGAGCTCCTGCACTCCGGACAGCATGATATGGCTCGCGTCCCCGGCGACGACGGCCCGTTCCAGAGCCATCAGTCCGTTTCGCAAACCTTGAGTCAAGAGCACGACACCGACGGCGACCAACAAAGCGCTGATGACCAGTGCGATGCCGGCGACCAGGTAGCCCGCGTCAAGCCAGCTGACGATTGCAATCGGAACGGCACCAAGCAACAGGGCGCCCAAGTGCGTCGCGATGAACAACGAGTTTATTTTCACGGCCTGATTCCTCGATTAGCGTAAAAAGTTGTTGGCGTTTGCGTCTGCCAGTCTGGCTTAGGTGGCAACTTCTCCACCCCAATAACGATTCAGCGACTCTTCCACAAAGCGGAAGAGTGCGTTCGCGTCCAGAACTTGGATGATTTGGTCTTCGTGAGAAGCGGATCCCATCAGTGCGGACGTCCAACCGCCAGCCGATCCAACTTGGGATGAGAGAGAGACCTCCAGCGGCACCAGACCGATCACTCGATCGACCAGCAGTGCCCAGGATCCGTTAGCGGCAGTGAAAACCATGATCTGTTGATGCGGCGACTCGCGAAATGCGCCCTCGTAGTCGCTCAGTTGCACAACGGGAAGAAATTCGTTTCGCAGGTGACAAAGCCCGGCCAGCATCGGATCGGCATCCGGTACGAGGGCGATCGACGGCCGAAGAGCCACTTCGCGGACCGCCGTGGCCAGGATCGCAAGAGTTTCATTCCCACGTTGGAAGACGCAGTACTTCTCCGTCTCGAGGCCGACTGCACTGCCAGATGTTGGATTCGGAAGTAAAGGCGTTGAACTCATCATTTTCCAGTGTTTGTCCCAGGTGGCTGGGTTGGATTTGCATTTCCGAGTTTCTCGGATAGCTGACGTTTCAGACTTTCCAAACGGCTACGCGAATTATCCATCTCGCTGCTTGGTGCGGTAGCCTCTTCTATCTTTTCTCGTTCGTCGTTTCCTTTTCCATCAGTGAGTTCGGCATTCAACAGTTCGCTGATCTGCTTGAGCTGCCGAAGCGTATCTTCACAGAATTCACGAACCTCGTTGCGCCAGACGCGCAGATCGACTCGCTCTGATCTGGATTCGACTGAGTCAGGCTGATTCAACGGTCTTCTCGTAGTTAAAGGGAAACACCGCCCCGCTCGTGGCCCGGCAATCGGGTCGACGAATCAGATGCGATGACGGCCTGCACAGCCTGCAATAATTCATCAGAGCAGACGGGTTTATGCAGGTACGCCCCAAGCTTGTTGCCCAACAACTCTAGCGCATGGGATTCAAGTGTCGTCAGGAAAATGATGGGTAGTTTGTCCAACGGCGGCCCTAATTTCTTCAGCTCGTCACACACCGCATAACCATCCATGAACGGCATACAAATATCCAACACGGCCAGTTCGGGTCGTTCGGTCTTTGCTTTCTCGACGGCCTCCAAGCCATCCGCTGCGGTGATCACCTCGTATCCAGCTTCGATTAACGCTCGCTGAACGACTGTTCGGACCGTACGGCTGTCGTCAACAACCAGAATCTTCGGAACTGACATGATTGAACCTTGTCCCTGAGCCCGTCCCCAGTGTTGGTTTTTCAACCAGTGCAACCAGGACGTGAGCGTCGATGAGATCCGGAATGAAGCATAGGTTACGTTCATTCACGATGCATAGATTCAAACCGTCTTCATCGCCTCTCCGCTCACGTCGGCAAAGTTGATCTAACGTGACACGTTTTGGCTCGTTAGAACGTTGCATTCTGACCGCATCAACCAGAGACAAGTTGCGTCCCGGCAACATCGGTGAAGTGACTCCCAGCCGTTTCACGAGAATTGCCCGCGGTGCACTTGTCATTGAAAGGGCACCCAGGAGAAGTGAGCTACGTTTTCTATGCGGCGTGATGTTTGTAGTGCCGTCAAGACGCCATGGAACTCCACTACTGAGATACCACCTTCACTTGAGAGGCTAGATCCATGACATCAGAAATCGATCGTCTATTGAGCGAACGCCAACGCACCATGCTTCGTGAAAGACGGGCGGCCGACAGACAACCATTCACACGACCCGTCCACGTTCAAACACAGCGTGGAAGTAATCTCGCGTTCTCTCGCGACATGTCACGAGATGGCATTGCCTTGATCAGCCAGGCATCGTGGCCAACCGGAACCATGGCAACGCTCAGAGTCCACAGTATATTTGGACACGATGCAGAGGTTCGCGCCGAAGCTCGTTGGAGTGAGACCTACGGTAAGGACTGGCACATCACGGGTTGGCGGTTCATCAATAACGACGACTGAACTGGCTCCTCTCTCCCGTAACTGCAGTCGCCGAGCAGCCCAGCAGCTGCTCGAGTTCTTGGATCGTCCTCCACTCTGAGACTCAACACTCAGCGGAGAGATCTACCGAGGTCGTCGTGTCAGTTTGCTTGAAGCGAGTCAATGGATGCTATGGCAGCATGAAGACCAGTCCGCAAGACGATGTCCAGGCGGTTCAATGGGGGCTCGGCTACTTCAACAATCGCCAATCAACACTCGACAATCAGCAATCCGTCCACGGCGTTGGTTGATTGATGATTGTCGAGTGTTGATTGGCAATTGTTGAAGCAAGTGAGTCAAGTCGACAAAACTCTTGATCGCCCATCGGCCGGGGTCGAAACTTCGGCAAAGAGCCTGTACGACCTGAGTGCCTGGACGTTATGATGACGCTCTTGGATGTAGCCCAATTTCGGAGAGGTAAGGAAGATCATGCAAAACAGCTCCCTCGTCATCACACTCCTGATCGCATTGGATGTTTTCCTGTGGGTTGCAGGCATCGTTTTGACCGTGAGTTCGACAAACCGATTTCGATTGCTCTCCAGTGCGTACCTCGTCCTTTGTGTCATCTTGACTCTGTTCTTCGGCTGGAAGAACGGCGCCATGATTGCGTTCGCTGGCCTGTGGATTGCTGCAATTCTGGGAGGGGCCAGCCCGTGGAATGTCCAAAGAACTGGGCAGGCCACCTAGCGCGACTGCTCAGCGCGATTGGTTGATCCATCCACCCGAGTTGCCGACAACCCAGTCGGACTGACAGCCCGCTATGTCTCGCCGCACTCGATACCTGCTACTCCAAATTCGCGACGCCACCGATCCGATGCGTCATCAGGAAATCGAGTGCTTTAGCCGTGCACTGCCCTGCGATCTCGACCAGATCACGGTCCATGACCTCCTGACCGGCGAACCATCCCAAGCGACTCTAGATGCCGCGACCATCGTCCTGTTGGGTGGCAGCGGCGACTATTCGGCAGCGGGCGAAGGAGCCTGGCTGGATCGAGCACTTGATGCGCTGCGCAAGCTGCACGACCTGTCGAAACCAACCTTCGCTTCTTGCTGGGGCTTTCAGGCCATGGCCCGGGCTATGGGTGGCGACGTCATTCACGACCTGTCCAAGGCCGAATTGGGAACCCTTCCGGTGCAGCTGACACCCGACGGGATGAACGACGTCGTATTCGGAGGGCTGACCAGTCCGTTCCTCTGCCAAATGGGACACGAAGACCGGGTCACTCGACTGCCAGACGGGGCCATTCATCTGGCCTTCACGAATCGGGTGGAGTATCAGGCCTTCCGATTTGCGAATCGCCCCATCTACTGCACTCAGTTTCACCCGGAATTGAATCGCAAAGCGATTATCCAGCGCGTCGGAGCCTATCCAAAATACATAAGCAAGATCGCGAGTATCTCGATCGAGGAGTTTTCCGCCTCGATCCAAGAGTCTCCGGAAGCCAATCGTCTGCTTCCCAACTTTGTAGAGCACGTTTTGCGCGAGGCTTGAGTCGCGAGCCTCAGAATTAGCTCTGAGACGCGACGGCCCTCAGGGCCGCGAGCAAGCCTCCAGTCTCGCTCGGATCCTCACCGCTCGATCTTCTCGGCCAAAAAGTCACTTGCAGCGGATACGGTCTGACCATCAACATCGACCATCCCGTTGGCAATTCGCATTTGCTCGGAATTGATGGCTTGAATCATGGGACGCAGGGCACGCATTGCCGCACGATTCTGCGCCATTCTTTCGGAGACGAGCAACACAGCGTCGTAGGGTGGCAACGCATATTCCGGGTCCTCGATAACGGACAAGCCCGAGGATTGTATTCGACTATCGGTGTTGAAAGCGATGACGACATCCAGTTGGCCATTGTCGATGGCTCCATACATCAGGGTCGGATCCATCGTGGTCTTCTTGGCAAATTCGAGACCGTAGGTATCACTCACCGCCGCCCATTCAGGTCGATCAAAAAACTCGATGTCGGTCCCAGCCCTTAGGCTCTTGCTGTGGCGAGCCAGGTCGTGCAGGTCACGAATCGAATCACGCTGGGCATGCTCACGCTTGATGGCGAACGCGTAATCGTTGCTGAAGCCAAGCGGACCGAGGCAAATGATACCGTGCTCAGCCTTCAGGTAGGTCGCCACATCGACCAACATTTCCACGGGTGACTGGATCTCGCTCCGGTGCATGTAGTTGGTCCAGATGGTCCCCGTATAGTCGACGTAGCAATCGATCTCGTTCTGCTGCAGAGCTTGAAACGTGGTTCCCGATCCCATCCCGTCGCGGACTTGAATCTCGAGTCCTTCTCGTTCGAGTCGATCGCGCATGAGGTCCGCGAGGATGTATTGCTCTGTGAAGGCCTTTCCGCCAACCACGAATTTGACGTCTTGCGATACGTTGGCGTTACCCGTTCGGCGACGGGCGACCGAGGATGAGGAAAAATCCAGCTGAGCCAACACGAGCGGTGACACGGCCAAGACGACCAAGCCGGCCGCAACCCACACTCCGGAGCGAGCACTACGCCGCTCCACCGCCACTTCCAGTCCGTGCAACAGACCGTCCAACACTAACGCCAACACCGCTGCGAACACACAACCAAACAACAGCGAGATCCAGTTCATCGTCTGAAGTCCGACGAAGATGTAATTCCCCAGACTTGTCGCGCCCACCGGTTGCGCAATGGTTGCCGCGCCGACGACCCAAACGCTGGCCGTGCGAACACCCGCAACAATGGTCGGCGCTGCCATGGGCAACCGCACGAGAAAGAGCGACTGTCGCTGACTCATCCCCACGCCCGCGGCAGCTTCGATAATGGCCGGATCGATGCTTTGGAGACCCGTGATTGTGTTTCTCAGCATCGGCAGAACGCTGTACAAAATCAGAGCGACGAGGGCGGGAATCCATCCGATGGTCCCCCATACAAAGACCATCAGTGCCAACAACGCGAGACTCGGGATCGTCTGGACGATGCTGGCCAGCACTAGCGACACATGCTGAACGCGTGGTCGCCCAGACGCCCAAATGCCTAGCGGAATGCTGATCACGGTTCCGACGAGCAACGCGGCCAACGACAAAAAGATGTGGCCGCCCAACCGATCTGGGAGCGTTTCGAACTGATCGACGATGCGCGGCCAAACGTCCAATCCACAAGTCCCCTAGTTACGCTCAAGCTCCGACAACAACTGGACATGTCGCCGGGGTGTCTCCAACAATGCGGCGACATATGGATCGCCCGGATGGTGCAACAGTTCGCTCGGAGTTCCGATGCGAATGATGGATCCTTTTTGCATCACCGCAATGCGATCCGCCAGAATCAGCGCCTCGGCCATGTCATGCGTGACCATGACCGTTGTGAAGCCCAGCGTTTGTTGGAGAGATTTGAATTCGGTCTGCAAGCTATCTCGCGTAACGGGATCCAGAGCTCCAAAGGGTTCGTCCAACAGCATGACCTTGGCGTCACCGGCCAACGCGCGAGCAAATCCGACTCGTTGCCGCTGACCACCGGAGAGCTGTCGTGGATATCGATCTCCAAACTCATCAGGCGGCATGTGGACCAACTGCAACAGCTCCACGACCTTGTCACGGTAGCTTGAAGGTGTTTGTCCGAGCAGAGACGGAATGATCCCGACATTCTCCGACACGGTCATGTGGGGAAAAAGTCCGATCCCTTGAAATACGTATCCAATACGACGGCGCAATTCGACGGGATCCTGATCGGCCACGCTTTGTCCATCCACGCGAATCGTGCCCGAGGTTGGATCGATGAGGCGATTGATCATTTTGACCGTGGTACTCTTGCCGCAGCCCGACCCGCCCAGCAGCGCTAACACAGTCCCCTGTTCGACTCGTAAGCCGATTTCCCGGACGGCGAACGTCTCGCCCCCGTCCCAGCTCTTGCTGACCTGGTCCAACTCGATCATGGTCGAGAAGCCTTTGCGGCAGCGCGTCGTTGCTTCCTTTCCCTGCGACGCTCGCGAACCTTACGCAACCATCGGCCTGGCAATCGTGTGAGGGCAACATCCTCGACCTGAGTGTCGAGCAACGGATCGGTGGCGAACCGTCTCCGACGCGGGCCGAGGAACAGGTGATAGGGAACGTAGCGAGGAGGCTCGCCCCCGTCGTCGTTATACCACTGTTCGAGATGCCGATTGAGTTCAGCGCGAGACAGTGACGCCAGGTATGAGGTATCCGCCACTTCTATTGTGAGCGTGACCTCGCGTCGAGGTAGAAACAGAATCAGGCTCCCCAACAAACGTGGGATCCCTTTCAGAACAATCTTACGTAATTCGGGTACGTCCCCGGTGGGAGCACAACTAAAGACACTGCCCCAGACACCGCGAATGCGGATCAGCACGACGTTGACATCCTCGCGACGCTTCAGAATATCGTGAACCGCTCGAGCCGTCCCGATCTGTTCGTTATTCTCACGCTGCAATCGGCCTGATGGATAGATCAAGAAACTGTCACCCCGATCCAAATCGCTTGTCACCGACTCGATCAAAGCTCGTGTCCTTTTGACCTCCAGACGACGACCGCGGCGTAGATCGGGAACCTCGACCGCGTCGACAAGCCGCATTAATGGATAGAGGGCGCGGATATGATATGTCTCGGTGAAGACGAGCGGACGGGTCATTATCTGCGGCGGCATGTGAGCCAAGACGATGGCGGGATCGATGTAGGCTGGATGATTGGGCAACAGTAACGTTGGCCCTTCCAGCCGCTCCAGCCGCTCAAGACCCTCGACATCAATGCGGTAGCGAAGTTTGAGCAGAACTCGAACGATACGAAGGATGATCCGTCGAATCCGGGATTTCATCTTTGTTCCTTGATAGCTTGCCGCGACGATTGCTAACAGGAGCAATTCGCCTCCGACCAGCGTTCCTTGCCAAGCGGCAACACCGGCTCCCTGGCATCAAGATCCCGGTCCGGTCCCCGCGCTGCGCAAACGACCAAAAAAATACTGCAACTTGCTGGGCATCATATCGCGATAAAAGCTCGACGAAAAGAGAAGCTTAGCGCGTGATTCCTGCTCTGGCCGAGCCGCAAACGTAATTCGACCGAAACGAGTTGCTAGTTGACGCAAGGGCGCGTAAGTTGAAGGCCGGGATGCGTTCGTGCCAGCCCCCGCGTCGCAGGTCGGCCTACAGCCGGTCCTCCCAATCGACCGTGTCCATCCGACAAGGAAACCGGACCTGTGCCTAGCGTCTTCCGACAAACCGTCTTCATCGCATTCAGCTGCCTGGCAACCTTTTCCGCTGGACAGATGGTCAACGGGGCAGATCCGACCGATCGACCTGCCGCGGTGGCCTTCCAACAGGTTCAGTCGATTTTGGCCGACACGTGCTACGTGTGCCACGGCCCGGATGATGACCAACGTGAGGCCGATCTTCGACTCGATCAGATTGTCGACATAACGGCAGATCGTGGAGGTTATGCTGCTGTTGTTCCGGGAAAGCCAGACGAGAGTGAATTGCTTCGGCGCATTCAATCGAGTGACCCAGACGAGTTGATGCCTCCCCCGACCTCGCAGAAAAAGCTGACCGATTCACAAATCGAACAGCTGCGCCGTTGGATCGAACAGGGTGCGCCCTGGGGCAAACACTGGGCCTTTCAACCGATCGCGACGGGGCGGATTCCACCGGCCAGCGGCTCCGCGGATTCGTGCAATCCAGTCGACCGATTCGTGCACTCTCGACTCCCTCAACACAACCTCTCTCCAGCAGAACGTGCCGATCGCGCCACCCTGATCCGACGTGTATTCCTGGATTTAATCGGACTTCTGCCGACACCGGAAGAAGTCGACGCCTTTCAGCGGGACCGACGACCTGATGCTTACGAGCGGGTTGTTGATCGGTTGCTCGCCAACCCCCACTACGGAGAGCGTTGGGGGCGTCACTGGCTCGACCAGGCGCGGTACGCCGACTCCGATGGGTACTCAATCGATAATGCAAGAGTCATGTGGCCCTACCGTGACTGGGTCATCCATAGCCACAACCAAGACATGCCGTTTGACCAATTCAGTATCGAGCAGCTGGCCGGAGATCTTCTGCCCGACCCAACGATTGATCAACTGGTGGCGACCGGCTTCCATCGCAACACGCTCGTCAATCAAGAAGGCGGTAGTGACCCCGAACAATTTCGCAATGAGACGGTGGTGGACCGTGTGAACACCACCGGCGCGGTGTGGCTTGGCCTTACCGTGGGATGCGCTCAATGTCATGGTCACAAATTCGATCCCATTTCGCAGCGCGAATACTATCAGATGTTCGCCTTCTTCAATTCGACAGCCGACAAGAACAGCCACGCCCCACAGATCGTTCCCATTCCGCGACATCACCAACCAACGCTTGATCAGCTCAAGCGAGCTATCGCGACAACCAAGAAAGCCTTACCGCCAGATGATGATCCAGCGAGCAAAGAGTTGCGCGATTCGCTCAGCATTGCTTTGCAGAAACTGGAGGCCAGCAAAAAGCAGTTTGAGCATCGCTTCGGATCAGCAATGGTCATGCGCGAAATGGATACGCCGCGCACCACACACATCCTGATACGAGGGGATTTTCTCAGACCAGACGAACCGGTCCAGCCGAACGTGCCAGCAGTTTTGCCACCGCTTTCGGCCGACGAAGAACAACACACAAGGCTCGATTTGGCCCGCTGGCTGTTTGATGTGGAACATCCGCTGACTGCTCGCGTATTCGTCAATCGAGTCTGGATGCGACTATTTGGACGTGGCTTGGTCGAAACCGAAAACGATTTCGGAACTCAGGGCACCCCCCCAACTCATCCGGAGCTCTTGGATTGGTTGAGCCGCCGCGTCATCGGGGACGGCTGGTCTCTCAAGAAACTGCACCGGTTGATTGTGACGTCTTCGACCTATTGTCAGTCGTCGCATTTAGATTCCAACACGGCGGAACGCGACCCGGCCAACAAATGGCTAGCTCGACAGACTCGCATTCGCGTCGATGCGGAGATCGTACGAGATCTGGGACTCTCAGCCAGCGGGATGCTGACACGGGTCATCGGCGGAGCGAGCGTCTATCCGCCTCAACCGGGCGGCGTGTACGCTTTCACTCAAACCAAGAAGAAATGGGCGACGAGCCAAGGCTCTGACCGCTATCGGCGGGGTATGTACACCTTCTTCTATCGAAGCGCGCCCAATCCACTCCTGGCCACCTTCGATACTCCCAACTTTCAAACCGTTTGCACGCGTCGTGTCAGCTCGAACACACCGCTGCAATCCTTAACGCTGGCCAATGACGCGGCGATTGTCGAGCTGGCCCACGGTCTGGCCGTGCGTTTGCTAAGTGAAGACCATGCGGACGATCGTGCCCGAATCACTCGCGGATTCCGACTATGTCTGAGCCGAGTGCCGAATGAGTTAGAACTCGCACGTCTCGAAGCTTTTTTGAAGCTGCAGACGGATAGTTTTAAGAGCGACCCGACGGCGGCCAGGCAGGTCTCAAAACTAGGCACTGCAACGGACGTCGACCCGATTCAGCTGGCGGCCTGGACGGCGCTGTCACGCGTTTTGCTGAATCTCGATGAATTTGTCTCGAGAAGTTGAATGACGAGGGTGACCATGTCGACCAGTCAAGACTTGATCAAGCTGCAGACACGACGGCATTTCTTTCGCGATTGCGGAGTCGGCGTCGGCGCGATCGCGCTGTCGCAGTTGATGCGGAATCAGTCGGCTGCGGCAACGATTCGGCAGCCTCCCATGTTCACACCGCCCGCGAAAAATGTCATCTACCTGTTCATGGCCGGCGGCCCCAGTCAACTTGAGTTGTTCGATCACAAGCCGTTGCTGACCAAACTGAACGGCCAAAAGCCGCCCGCGGAATTCATGGAGGGCAAGAGATTCGCTTTTTTGAAGGGGACCGAAACTCTACTTGGACCCTACCGACCGTTTCGTCAATCCGGGCAGTCGGGTGCGTGGCTGAGCGACTTGCTGCCGCATCATCGCAAGATCGTCGACGACATCTGCCTGGTCAAAGGAATGCAAACGGATGTCTTTAATCACGGTCCTGCAAAGCTCTTCATCAATACCGGTTCACCCCAACCTGGGCGGCCGTCCATGGGATCGTGGGTCACGTATGGTCTGGGCAGTGATTCCAACGATTTGCCATCGTTCGTGGTTCTGCAGTCTGGGCCCAGGGGACCGCGAGCCGGCGCGTCGCTTTGGTCGAGCGGATTCTTGCCAACCACCTACCAGGGCGTTCCGTTTCGAGGGACCGGCGATCCGATCCTGAACCTACAGAGTCCCGCCGGCTTTGGCGATCAACGCCAACGGCAATTCTTCGACGCCTTGCGTGACCTCAACCAGCAACGCCTTGACGTTGTGAACGATCCGGAGATCGCAACCCGCATCGCCGCTTATGAAATGGCATATCGGATGCAAACGAGCGCACCAGAATTGATGGATCTGGGGCAAGAAACACAGGCGACACGTGATCTCTATGGGGCCGTGCCTGGTGAACCATCCTTTGCGAACAACTGCCTGCTGGCCCGACGACTTGTCGAGCGCGGTGTTCGTTTCATTCAGTTGTATCACACCAACTGGGATCATCACGGCGGCAGCGAATCTCTGGAAAAGGATCTGCCGGTCAGAACTGCTCAAGTCGATCAGGCGGCGGCCGCACTTGTCCTGGACTTAAAGCAGCGCGGGCTCTTGGACGACACGCTGGTGATATGGGGAGGCGAGTTCGGACGGACACCGATGGGCGAGCTTCGTGAACCAACCGGACGCGACCATCATATCGACAGCTACACGATTTGGATGGCGGGAGGCGGCGTCAAGGCTGGCTTGAGTTACGGTGAAACAGACGAGGTCGGCCTGAGTGTTGTCAAAGACCCGGTGCATGTTCATGACTTGCAGGCCACGATCCTGCACTTGTTAGGGATCGACCACGAGCGTTTGACGTTTCGATTTCAGGGGCGTGATTATCGGCTAACTGATGTCCATGGTCATGTCGTCCATGACATCCTCGCCTAGGTCACAGCGACAAGCGATGACAGATTCGCCAATTTCGTCACCGGCTACCTCAACCGTCCCTGCTCGACCAGCCGCTCGCGTCCCACGTCGATTCGCGGCCGGGACGCTGATGATCTTGATTGCTGCGTACGGCCTCGTCATTCGGGGTCTCATGGCTTTGGGCATGCCGATGGCAGGCGTGGTCACGATCGCTGGAACTCTGACCGCAGCGGGTGCAGCTCAGGTTTTTCTGTTTCGCGGTGAACGACCTCGCTATGCGTCGATTCTGCTGGGTGCCATCGCGGCGCCGGTATGTGCCGGCATTTATGCGATCATCGATTCGGAGTTTGCCGCCTGGTTCTTCTTCTACCAAACGCCCCCTCAGGTCCTCGTGACCGTTTACTACTTTGTTCTAATGGGTGCGATTCTGGGCTATGTCAGCGGCTGCATCGCTGCCGGCTTGTTCCTCATGCTGGGGCGGATCCCCTGGCTGCAGGTCGAATCGAACCATGCCCAACTAGCTCCGATCGACGAACTCAAACACCATTCTGCCCCACATTTCTGGCAACGATTCCTGTCGTCGATCTCGCTGTACCAGCTAGATCGGCCGATACGAGAGTTTGCCGCTACAGCCGGGATTCTGTTAGTTGGGTTTCTGCCTCTGGCAATCTACATGCCACTGTGGCGAGTGGCCTACTATGTGCCGATCGTCACCGGGATCACGATTGGCGTTGCCTTCCTGCGCACCGGACTTCGGCAATTGGGTTGGTATTGGGCTGGATTTTTTTCGATCGTCTCACTCGTCGCTTCGATTGGACCAGCCGTCTTTGCTGCGCGCATTAGTTGGGGGCACGCAGCAGTGGCTACCGAGATTCCTATCATCGCAATCGTCTTGGTCAGTTTGCTGATCGGCATGACGGTCACTGCGACGGTTGGCTGGCTGGGATGGATCCGTCGCTCACTACTCAAACACGACAGTTCTCGCATTGAGATCGTCGTGTTGCTTATCTTGATCGTGTTGAGCAACATCCTAGGCTGCGTGTACCTTGCCTCTCGACTGCGTCAACCTGCCCAAGTCGCTTTGCGTCGCGTCCAACATCTGAATGGCCATGTGGGATTCGATTTTCCGAATCGGAACCTCCTCAAGGGCCAGGCAGCCCAGATCTTACTTTCTCAAAGTCCCGTCACGGATGACGATCTTCGACTGATGACGGCATTGAATACGGCCATCGCCATCGATGTGTCGAGTTCAGAGATCACCGATGCGGGGATGCGACACCTGCAGAGCTTCCCGAAACTCAATTCTCTCAATCTAGGATCACCACATGTAACTGACGCCGGCATCAAACACCTGGCTGGGTTTAAGTCACTGGGAGCGCTTTATCTGCACGATACCAAGATCACGTCGCGTGGCGTTCGATCCTTGAAGCCGCTTAACATTCGCATCATTTCGCTCTCTGGACCACAGCTTGATGCGTCCGTTCTCGACGAACT
>CAJHYQ010001229.1_pt1 | contig 22017 bp, 16 predicted proteins | sample 9198721 | NCBI WGS metagenome assembly CAJHYQ01 (sample SAMEA7708357, study PRJEB35096) | sediment metagenome | biome: marine neritic benthic zone biome [ENVO:01000025]; feature: sediment [ENVO:00002007]; material: shallow marine sediment [ENVO:03000034] sea grass bed [ENVO_01000059] ... | reverse complement strand
GTCATACCGTCGCGCCACTGGTCGCGCGGCTTCAGCATCACGTAGGTTTCGATCATGGCCGCCGGGGCCGGATCGAGGGCCGATTCGACGCGGCCGATCTTGCCCAGCACGTTCTCGACTTCGGGAATCTCCTTGATCAGCGCGTCCTGTGTTTGCAGCACCTCCATGGCCTGAGAAAAACTCGCAGCAGGATAGAGGGTTGGCATATAGAACCAACTGCCTTCGTCTAGCGCAATCCAATCATCCGATTCCAACCCCGTGAAGGAGTGTTTCAGTGCAACGTATCCGGGCACGTCGTTCATTTCGGCACCCAGCACTCGCGTGAAGCGTTCGAACGGACGCAGCACAGTGGGCAGACCGATCCACGCTCCGGCTCCCAACAAAACAACGAGCATGGGAAGGCAGAAGAAGGCGATTTTGTGCGCCAGAAAGAATCGCAACGTCGGCTCGTAGATGCCATGAATCAGTCGAGTGACTGGATTCTCCTCGACTGGACGCAGTCGTTCTCCCAACATCCAGACGCCCGCCAGCCAGCCGACCCCAGCGGCGATCACGGTCATCGCGGGTTTGCCGATCCGCAGGTAGCCGGCAACGTGCTCGCCCCACAAGAAATAGCACGACAAGGCCAGCAACAAGCCCAGCATGGTTCCGCCGATGAACCGCGATCGCAAACGCAGCTGGCTTGATGAAAGCAGCAGTCGACTTAGCAACGGGACAAGTGTGATGGCAACGATGAGGGCAGCCACGAGTGAAAAGGTTTTGGTCCACGCCAGCGGCGCGAACAGACGGAAATCTCGACCGGTCAGCATGAAGACAGGCAAGAAGCTAACAACCGTTGTTGAGACGGCCGTTACGATGGCCGGAGCTACTTCAGCGGCCGCCGCATTGATCACACGCAAACGCTGTTGGTTTCCACCGGGTTTACCTTGCTTCTCCCAGATGGCCACGTGATCATAAATTGACTCCGCGACAATGATGGCCATGTCGACCATCGTTCCAATTGCGATCGCAATTCCTGCCAAAGACATGATGTTGGCGTCGATCCCGAATTGCTGCATCCCAATGAATGCGATCAATACCGCGACTGGCAGAGTGAGTCCGACGACCAGGCTGGCTCGGATATGGAGTAGAAACAACAGAATCACGACCGCGGTGATGAGGATGGCTTGCGTCAGGGCGGTGGTGAGCGTGGCGACTGTTTCGTCGATCAGATCCGTCCGATCATAGATGGTCTGGATCTCGACGCCTTTGAGACTCGGCTGCAATTGTTCGATTTTCGCACGAACGCGATCGATGACCTTGCGCGGATTCTCGCCAAAACGCATCACGATCACACCGCCAACGGCTTCGACGCCATTCAGATCCAAAGCACCGCGGCGAAAGTCCGGTCCGAGTTGCACGACGCCAAGATCGCGAATGCGAACGGGAACACCTTCGCGTGTCATCACAACGGTTTGCTCGATGTCGGCGACCGCTTGTTCAACTCCTTCATCGGCACCGATGAATCCACGTCCACGAATAATGAATTCCATACCACTCGATTCGACTGTCTTGGCACCGACGTCGATATTGGAATCCCGAACCGCTTTGATGAGTTGGTCGAGCGGGATGTCGTGGAATCGCAGTTTGTCAGGATCGACTTCGATTTGGTATTGGCGAACGTAGCCTCCAATACTGGCAACTTCGCTCACGCCGGGTACCGCTTGCAGCTCATACTTCACGACGAAGTCTTGCAAGCTGCGTAGTTCGGCAAGGTTCAGCTCCGGCGGCGGCTTGAGCACATAGTAAAGAATTTGGCCCAGACCGGTGGCATCCGGACCCAACGTTGGAATCACGCCGGGGGGAAGATTGGCGGTTGCGGTTCCAAGCTGTTCCGCAACCCGCGAACGGGCCCAGTAGAAGTCGGTTTCGTCAGAAAACGTCACCTGCACAAAGCTGTAACCAAACAGGCTCTTGCCGCGCACACTTTCTGCCTCCGGCACGGCCAGCAGGGCAACAGATAGCGGATAGGTGACCTGATCTTCAATATCCTTCGGTGACCTGCCCGGCCAAGAAGTGAAGACGATCACCTGGTTATCGCCGACGTTGGGGATCGCGTCGATGGGCACTGCCCGCGTACAGTACCACCCATAACCGATGACGAATGCAGTCAACAGTAGGACAACGATCCGTTCACGTGTGCAAAAAGCGATGAGCTGCCGAATCATGGTTGCTCTCCATGGACGGCGTCACTTTCAAGCACCTCCTCCGTCCGATCCGCTTGGGCATGGTCACTTCTTGTTGGTACCGACCGCACGATGTCGCCACATCTGAGCATGCCGCTTCCCCAATAGGGATTGAGAAGCCGATCGTCGGCTTGGAGCCAATCACCGGCGCCGCCCTTCACCATCGGACAAAACATGTGCTGGAACGGTTCTTGGGCTTGGCTTCCACGAGCGATCGTTGCCAACGCAACGACGGCATGACTGATCGGTCGAAAAGCGTCATGTCGCGCACGATCAAGGTCAAGTTCGTGCATGCGCTCGCTCTGCTTGGCGATGATCGATAGCTGAGCACGCGCATCCGGTGGCAAACTGGCTTCGAAATTCAGTTGTGTCGCGAGTGTAAACAGCGAATTCGTGTCATTCCGGTTCGGCGTCTTGTCGGCTGCAAGCGACTGGTGAATTCGAAAATAGGTTGCGAAGAGAGTCTCGAGTTGTGTTCCAGGTTGGCCTTCGACCGAAGCAACGTGAATGTGCGAGAACTCCAAGGGTTCGTTTCTCTCAGTCGCGCTTGCGATCGCCTTGGTTGGATCGATCAAACTCGGCTTGCCAGCCAGCTGCATCTGCGAGTCGATGAGAAAGTTGCCGGCCGTGGCGACCTTTTCTCCAGCCTCCAGACCGGTCAACACAACTGCCCGGTCACGCAACAAGGGGCCGAGCGTCACCGGTCGAATCTCGAAGCGACCCGGCTCCGCTTCGACGTAAACGACACTGTTTTGCCCGGCCATCAGGAGGGCAGACCGAGGAACGAATAGCGATGCCGTTTGTTCAACGGGTTCCTTCGAATACCCGTATCGAGTGGTGGAGACGAGATCCATACCGCAAATCGGACATGGACCCGGCTCGTCACGAATGACCTGTGGATGCATCGGGCTGATCCACTTGCCGGCAAGTTCCGCATCGTAGACCTCACCTTCTTGGTCGATTGGCAGAATGATCGTTGCATCGGCGTAGTCTCCGGGGCGCAGACGCCCCTCGTCGTTAAGGAATTCCACTCGGACACCGACCGCACGTTTTCGCGAGTCGACGGTGGGATCGATAAAGGCAACCCGTCCTTTGAAGATCTGATTGGGAAGTGAGGAAACGCGTGCCTGAACGACCTGGCCAAATCTGATCCGCGACGCGTCTTCCGGATACAGTTCCAGCTTGAGCCAGACGGTCGATAGATCGGCAATGCGGTAGATGGGTTCGCCGGCTTTGACGTACTTGCCTTCGACGGCCAACTTCTCGATCACGGTTCCCCCAATCGGTGTGAAAATCGTTTGCCGGGAGTTCGCTTGATTGGTTCGTTCCAGCTCTTGGATCTGTCGTTCTTGAAGTCCTAGTTCCTGGAGTTTGCGTCGTGCGTTGACGACGAATTCCGTTCTTGCCTCGCGAACGGCATCCAAGGCCGTCGACAAACTGGCGAGTGAACGACGGTGCTCAAGGTATTCCACTTGAGCTGTGTAAAGCTCGGGGCTGTAGACAACGGCCAGGTGGTCACCCTCAGCGACCCTCACACCTGTGTAGTCGGCGAACAGTCGTTCAATTCGGCCGTCGACGTAGGAGGCGATTGTCGCCATGCGGCTTTCATCGATGGCAATTGAGCCGACGGTCCTAATCGTGGCGAAGATCGGTTCATAACCGACCTCGGCCGTCTGAATGTTCGCCAGCCTACGCTGCGCTGGTTCGATTTTCACAGAAAGTTCACTCAGATCATTAGCTCCGGCGACTGCTGCGGGAACTAGTTCCATCCCACAAATCGGGCAGCGGCCCACGACGGGCTGGCGAATCTGCGGATGCATTGGGCACGTGTAAACCTGACTTGTACCGGTGCTGGTTGCGGCAGGGGTTGCACCGCCACCTGAGAGCCAACCAACGCGTTGGGCAACACCGATCGCAACAATGACTATCAGGCCAGAGCACAGGATGAGCAGAGGTGGAACGAGTCGAACGAACCACCAACTCAGACGATGACCCTTCGGTTGAGGTGACGCCTGCGTTGTGTTTCCTTTTGCTTCCGAATTCGACATGGTCCTACTCCAAATGGCTTGTGGCAGGGGCTTGCCTTACCTGGCGCACAACGTCGGCAAGCAACTCGCTCGAACTCTAGACAAGGCGACGGTAAGAACAATGGCTATCGCAGGGGCGATGGAGGGGCCATTAGGTCCGCCAGATGCAGAACAGAATACGGGCTGACATACCTGTAGCGGGCAACCAAGAAGTGCCCTCCATAAGACTGTGACGTTCTTGCGTTGACAGCGCGAGCGTGGCAGCCAGGTGAAGCGGTGTCAGTTCCGTTTTCTCGATTTGATGAGGCCCGCGGCTCGTGGTTTGCTTCGGCGCCTCTTCACCGACTGGATTGGTGTCGCATCCACACACACAGCTTGTCGAGATCGCTTCGCGGCTGCCGTGTCGGTCACAGGAACAGCCGGCCAGATGATCATCTTTGACCGCTACGCAACAACTCGAGCCGGTCGAGGCTTGAGCCACGCGAGATTTGTCGGTGCAGCACGACGCTTGATCCTTGCGGTGCGCCTGACTGGCGCATCCACACAGCTCAGGGATCGCCCCAAAGAGCTGGGCAGAAACCACCATCACGACCAAGAGGACGGAAAAAACACGTCGTAAACCGAGCATTCTGCTACCGCTTGCGCTACGCGAGTCAACAGGTTGAGACCATCCAAAGTATCGCCCGCGCCAGGAGCGTCGGCAAGGCTAATTCTCAATGATCGCCAGGCTCCGGCGGTCGAATTGGCTCGTCAGCGGAGAAATCGCCATGCTGCTCGTTGGAGCCGTCCTCCAGCGGATTCAAATCCTTGTCAGACAGTTCCGTTCCAATCGCTTGTTCGATACGAGCGATGGCGGTGGCAAGTCGACCCATGGAGCGATGATAGCCTATCTCGAGAGTCAGCAGACTTCGGACGTCTTGGATGAGGCGATCGAAATCAACCTGCCCATTCGTATAGGAAGCCTGATCGGCGTTAAGAGTTCGCCGCGCCTCCGGAATGATGGTTTGCTGGTACAAGCGAGCCGTCTCGTCGGCGGCTCGAGCTTGTGCCATCAAATCGAGCAGGAGTGCGTCATAGTGTTGCATCGTTTGTTCGACTGACGAGTGCGAAGCGGCGTGCTTCCATCTCGCCTCCTGCTCCATCGCCTCATACTTCCGATGCCCGAGTGGAACCGACATCATTGCGCCGACCGACCATGCATCTTCGCCAATATCGACGATGGCGGAGTTGGGCCGATTGTCGTCGATCGCGAACCAAGACGCGTTGACGGTAAAGTCAGGTCTTCGTTTCCGGCGGGCAATTTCGATGCCCCAACGAGTCGCTTGCGTTTGAACTCGTGCCGATTCAATATCTGGTTGATTGGACCAAGCCAGATCACGAAGCGTGGCGTGCTTCCAATTCGGCAATCTGATGTGCAGCTGCTGGGGGCAATCAACCGGTGATTCCGCTGGCAAGCCCGCAAGCCGGTTTATCTCAGACTTCGACGAAGTCAATTGTTGGTCAAGGCTTACCAGAGTCTCTTCAAGCTTGCTGAATTCAAGCGTCGCAATGAGGATGTCTCCCTGCGATGCCCTACCAGTTGCGACGCGCGAGTTTGCCACGTCGATTAATGACTTCAACAGCTCTTGATTTGCGTTGTTGATGTCGATCTGTTTTTGGATGACGTACAGCCGATACCAAAGTGTTCGGATCTGAGCGATCACCCGCAGACGTTCAGCCGCGTACAGCTGGCTCAGAGCGATCGCCTCGAAGCATGCCTGCTGAGCCTGCGCGCTAAGTCGCGGAAGCCACGGCAGCATTTGAGAAATCGTAATGTTCGCCCGTTGAGATCCCGCGGCGGTCTCAATCGGGTGAGCGAATATGTTCGTGCCGATCGTAGGATCAGGCAGCTTGTCCACATAGGCTGTTTTGGCACGCGCGGCTTCATAATCTTGTGCCAAACGGCGCAGCGCCGGATTTGATGCGAGGGCAGCAGCCTCAAAGTCTTCCACCGAAGCGAATCTTCGGGGAGGCAGAGGCTCTAAAACTTCCTCAGCTTCCTCTTGCCAGTGAGAGACGAGCTTCACGTCTGGCTCGTTAGAGTCGGCGTGAGATTGATTCGGGGACTCGGTCGGGGCTGCTGTCCGTGCCGGCGAAGATGTCGCACACCCTGATATCAGCGCAGCGAAAGCACACGCGAACGTCAGATCGCGGATCACTTCGATGCAGTGACGCGAACACTCGAGCGTTGAAGATGGAGACTTGCGGTTCATTGCCAATACCGATCGTGGCGAGAAGGAGATAGGACCACGATAAGGTCGATCTGATGGAAGATGGCACGGTTCCAACAGAAGTATCGGCTGGTAACGGAACCACAATGCGGGTGGTCTTGAAGATGGCGGTCAGCGAGAATGGAGAAAGTATGACGGCGGCGTCATGTTCTGCTTGCGACCCGAGAGAGATGTCGTGCGAACAGCTTCATGATAAGCAGATGCACGGGGGCCTGTGTGAGGCGATAGACGATCCACGGAAGTCTGGGACGATAATTAAAGATCGCCGCCATCACGTTTTTTCGATCCGGTGTTTCGCGGAATTCCAGTCGAGCCGGTGCACGATGGTCTCCGTCACGTGGTTCGGCGGTCAGTTTTCCGCCGGTGATGTAATAGAGCGGCCGATCAGATGTCGAACGGCTTGCTGAGTAACTAAGCCTTAGCAGCGGCTGGCGGAACCCGAATAGCATGATCTCAAGATTCAGCTGATCATTGGCTTTAACTGTCAACAAGAATCGCAGGAGTCGTGGAAGCCACCGGGCGTATTCCCGCGCGACCCATTCGGCAGCCTCGCCGCTGGGTACAGGTAGCCGCTGAATCGAAACAACATAGCCGCCATCACGGGCCGACTTTTCCGCACGCGACAATCGCGACCGTGCCTGTGTTCGCTTTGTCTCACCTGCGATTGCTTCCTGCAGCGCTTCGTCGAATGAGAGCACCGTCTTAGCCAGCGCTTCAATTTGATGTTGCGGACGGGCACACATGTCGTGTCGCAGACTTTGAACAAGCGGTCGGACCAATTCACCGTGCGCTCCAGTGATCAGTTGAATCCAAGCCGTTGACAAGCCTGGGGAGAAGAGCGGCACGCTTGCTATCAAAGGTTTCTTCCCCCGACACGCCACTGCGGTCCGTCGCATCATTTCTTGATACGTCATGATGTCCGGTCCCGCAACATCAAACGATTTGCCAAATGCCTCAGGCTTATCAAGCGTCCATTGGATGGCTTTTACGATGTCGCGTAAGGCGACCGGCTGTGTCTTCGACAATGTCCATTTGGGGCAGAGCATGACGGGCAGTCGTTTGACAAGTCGGAACATCATCTGAAACGACGATCCACCCGCGCCGATAATCAGCCCGGCTCGCAGTGTCGTCACGGGGATGCCGCGGGCTGCCAGCACACCCTCAATCTCAAGTCGGCTGGCGAGGTGTTTCGACAACTGAGATTCGTCTTCGGGGATCAATGCGCCCAAGTAAACGATCTGCCGGACACCGGCTTTCGCGGCGGCTCGGGCGAAATTGTCGGCCAGGATGAGATCCATATCGACGAAGTTGGCTTGAGTGAGCCGTGCTGGCAACATCGAATGCACCAGGTAAAGTGCGACGTCGGCTCCCTGAACGGCCTGTTCACATTGGAGCAGCGAGAACAGGTCGCAAGCACGCCATTCCAGCCCATCTTCGCACTGACGAGGAGATCGACTCAGACCAATAATGTCGAAGTCCTGGCGGAATGCCTTGATCGCCGCCCGACCGACGAAGCCAGATCCGCCGGCGATAACGACTTTTGGACGTTGGGTGCTTGCCATAATGCATCGATTCACGTGCAGAAGTTGGTGCTTAACACTCTAGCCGACGATCCGGTCCAAATTTAACCCGAATCGTGGCCTGGAATTCGTCCAGGCATCCGGCTGAGGTGTGTCGAGAGCCGATCGCGTTGCCGAGCAAGCGCGATCGTCACGAAGATTCAAGAGCTTTGCATGTTGAGCGTGACCAGAAAGTCGATCAGCGAATTCAGATCCTTTTCCGCCAAATCGTCCGTCAGCTGATGCTTATGCTTGGTAAAAACTTCTTTCAGTGACTTGGCCCGACCGTCGTGGAAAAAGAGACGACGGTTGGCAACTCCGCGAAGTGACGGCGGATTGAAACGATCGTTGCCGACTTCATCGAACAGGCCAATGTTGTAAGATTTTGCTGTTGTATATGCGGGTGGCGTGTGGCAATTAGCGCAACCTAAAGATCCAAACAGGGAGCGACCGCGCTTGATGTTCTGCTGTCTGATGTCCGTGTTGGTTCGCATCAGAGTCGGCGGCGAAAGTGTCTTGATGTAGCAGACAATCGCGGCAATTTGTTGCTCGTCGGGCGTACTCCCCCGCATTGTCTTTTCGATCGAACTAGCAACCTGTTCTTCAAGCGTCATGACCTCGCCGTTCCACGCCCAGGGCTGGGTGTCGGCGACTCCAAGAAGTGACAAGACGCGTTTTGCCGCCCCGAATGAGCCATCGCTCAGGTTATCGTTCAGTTGCTGGTTCGAGTGACCATCGGTGTGACAACTATGGCAGCTCATCCACCCGTCGTGTGACAGGCGGCCGTCGAAAAAAAGTATCTCACCGCGCTCGGCCAAACTCATTTCGGGCTGTGCCCCGAGCGAAATCTGACCGACTGGTTCTGCCTTTTGCCGATCGATAATAGATATCGAGTCGGAGAACATATTGGCTACAAGCAGTCGTCCATCAGGCAAGGTCGCGGCGGATACAGGGCGTTTTCCCACCGAGACGCGGGCCATCGCCGCAGGCTTCGCTGCGTCAGCGACGGCCACCTCATCGACTCCAGAGAACAAAATGGCAATCTTGCCGTCAGTGTCGATCCTCATGCGGCCAGGATCAGCAGCTGCCGCACCCGGTTCGCCCAGTTGAGTGACTTGGCGTGTGACAACCTCATTCGCCCGGTCACAGAGCTCGCCTAGCGGAATCGATACCAGTACGTTGGACATCATGTTTCCCCAGTGCACATCGTCTCGTGACGAATGAGCCAGCGGATTCAGCTCCTGTTGGGCAATAAGCAACTGCTCGGAGGTGTTGTCGATCGCAATACCGCCGACGTTGTGTCCGGGAATGTCCTTGAGTGAGCTGAGCGTCAGGTCGCGTGTGCGAATGACGGCCAACTGGGCGTCAAATGCGCTTGCGACAATCAGCGTTTCGTCGTCGTTCGCGAGAATGAGTTCGCGAGGTTCAAAGGGGACTTGGATGGTATCCGTGATTCGTGATTGGAATGAATTCTCAGCGACCCATTCGAACTTACTGATGGTGCGCGACCACAGGGACGAGATGTAGCCATGACGGGAGTCGCCAGCAACGACGATACGAACTGGATACTGTGCGACGTGTTGGCGTGAAGGAACATGCCACCCGGTTTTGTCACGCGTCAAGTGAATCAGTTGGTGATTGTGCTCGTCGAGAACCAACAGCTGATTGTCAGACACACAGACAATGTCTGTCAGGCGACCGCCGACCGGAATCTCGTTCCTGACGGACACCGAAGCGGTTTCGATGATCGACACCGTGCCACTATCGCGATTGGCCGTGAATAGCTGCTCGCCATTCTGCGAGAGAACCATCGCCACGGGCCGCCGCAATGTGGCTTCCTCGGCGAACACCGCTGAGGGTGTGACGACTAGGAGTGCGCTGATGAGAATCAGATGACCGATACGCATCGCATTACCCCGAAACGCCGTCGTCTTGGTCTGCCGATCCGATTGTGGCTTGGGGCTTGCGAAGGACTTCGATGGCCTTGGTTAGCATCGGGTCGGTATCCTTCTCGGTCGCGGCGTGTCCTTCGTTCGCCATCGGAAAGCGAACGACATAGTCAGGCATGATAAAGCCAGGTTTCCTTTTTTCCGTCGCCGGAGAGTCGATCTTCTTCTGGACTTGCACCCGTGGCAACGGAATCCATCGATCATTGCTGGGACGAAGTAAGGTTGTACCGTCGCCCCGCCTCAGCAGGCCCGTCGCCAGCACCAGTTTGTCACCGTCCGGCATTTCCACATGGCTCTTGACGTAAGTTTCGCCGCGTGTTGGTTCGCCAATGACAATGGCACGTTTGTGATCCTGCAAAGCCGCCGTCAGGTAAACTCGATCTGTATTGGAATGCGTCGCGATAAGGATTGCGACGGGAAGATCTTCAAATAAGCTACCCGGACGCGCCTCGTGCTCGGTCACCGTATCCAGTGTCTTGATCGAACCGATCGTACCTTCTTCAAGAAATTGGTCGGCGAACATCACGACATCATGTAACAGTCCGCCCCCAGAGCGCAAATCCAGGACGATACCGCGGATGTTCTTGTCGCGCAGCTTCGCTTCGATTTTCTTCAATTCATGCAATGTGCTCGGACCAAACCGTCTGATTCGCAACAGGGCGACATCAGGTGCCGACTCAACGGTGTACTGCCATTGGCCTTCGGAAATTTGCCGAACACCTTCAATGGTCGGAATGAACGTGACACCTCGAGCCACGTCGACTTGACGTGCCTCCTGGCTGGGTTGCTTAAGAATCAAGGAGACGATCGAACCTTCAGCCCCTCTTAACTCCTTCACGATCTGATGCAGTTTCTTGCCGCTTGTCGATTGGCCATCGATTTCTAAGATTAAATCGTCTTGCTGGACTCCTGCCTTCCGACCTGGGCCATCATAGAACACCTTCTGGATCACGGGACTTTGCTGCTTCATGCCCAACGCAATGCCGATGCCCACATAGCGATTCGCAGCCAACTGCCCCTGCACTCGAGCCTCTTCGGCTTTGATCACCGCGCCACCCCCAGGCACGGCTCGAAACATTCCCGACATCAAGTACTCTTCGTATTGGGGCAGCTCCGCGAATTCGGATCGCAGCGAAGCGAGATAGCTTACGATCTGAGCATTGGTGGACAGTTCCGAGATGCGTTGACTCAAGCCTTTAGGCACAGACTTGTCGGCCGCCTGAAAGACGGATTTGACTCCCAGTAGAATCATTTCCTGCTTCGTGGGCGGATCAATATGGTGTTCGAGAATCGATTCAGCGACTGCCACGACACGTGACTCGAACGCGTTGCTGGCGTCGTCGGCCAAGAGCATTGTTGGTAGGAACGCGAGAACGACGACCGGTGTCAACGGAAAGCGGTTCGGCATGGTTAATGTCCCCTCTGCTTGGTTCGTCTGACGATTCGGAACACAATGCGTACTCAAATCTTATCGAACCAAGGTGCGCCGTGACAACGGAAATGATTCAGGCGGCCAGTCATGTTACATTACAGCCGGCTGGACGTGACGCGCCGATTCCCGGGAGGCATGTTATGCCGTCGACCAAGAAGCAAGCAATTCTGCTCGGTTTTGTGATCGGCCTGGTTAATCTCACTTGGTTGTACGTCGCCTATTTTCTAGGTTTGCACACCAGCGGAATCGCCGTTTTTCAGGTCTTCATGCTCTTCTGGTTGCTCATCAACATTGCCGCCTACGTGTTTGCGTTGCGTGCACTCAAGCGTCAAAACCCTTCACTGTCGTACTTCGGCGGGTTGGTTGCCGGAACGATTGCTTCGTTGGCATCAGCCGTTTGTGCTGTGATCGCTCAGATCGGGTACTACAAAGTGGTCAACCCGACTTGGCCAGAGTTTATGGCACAGTCGGCCCGCGAGTACTTCGAGAGTCAAGGCTTAAGCGCCTCCAAGGTGCAGGCGCAGGTTGATCAAGCGAGAGCGTCGTTCACGCTAACGAATTATGCGATTCAGTCAGCTGTGGCGGCGATCGTTTTGGGGGTGGTACTGTCCGCCATCATCATGATCTTCCTTCGCACCAAACCATCCACGACCGAAGCCTAATCGGCGCAAATCCATCTGCGCGGATATAGAAACGCAATCAGACCCAAACAGCTCAGCAAGAGGCTCGAAGGTTCCGGCACAGCAGCAGCGGGACGAGGTCCTATCTCGTAGCCTCCATCCGAGAAAGCAACGACGAAGTCGCTGCTGTTGAACAACATGTCTCCGTCCCAGTCGCCCTCAACCCAACCCGCTTTTTGACCGGTTTCATATAATCCGATGGCAAATGTCTGCACCAAATCGGTGCTGTTGAACTCTCGGTCAAGATTGGAATCGCCAAACCAGGTGCTGGCGTGATCGTGGACCCAGATCGTCCGGTCGGCAAGGTCGACCGCGCCATCACCATTCTCGTCAAACGTCTTGAGATCCGGATTGGCATCCTGCATCGCTGCTGACTGCAGATCGATATCCTTGGCGTCAACGATACTATCCCCGTTGTAGTCGCCAGGAGTTCCACCTCCGAACAAGGTCAGCGGAGTCGCCTCACCGCTTTGCAGTCTGCCCAATTCTTCGGGTGTCAGCACTTGATCCCAAATGGAAACGTCATCAATCAGTCCCGCGAAGTTGCGGTTCGCACCACAGCAATTGTCTTCGGCAAGACGCCACTCGCCGAAGTTGTCTTGCGGAATGTGATCGATCTCATTCGCTGCCCACTCCAGTTCATCGCCTTGCGGCCCAACATACAATCGGGCCTCTTGCTCGGTGACGGTTAAAGCCACGAAGGCCCACTCCTCCTCCGGAATAAATAGATCGCTAATGAAGCCCCAAGTATCGGAGCTGTTGTTGTTCCAAATGTAGTTGACCATGCCGTCGAAAGCGTGATAGTCCAAACCAATCGATTGCGGATCGTTACGCGACAGGACGATCCCCGCCCATTCACCGTTTTGCACCCCGTTGACCCAAGCCGTAATCGTGATCTCTTTGAATTCCGCATCGGTCGGCGGCAGGACCGCATAGTCCTCGTCAAATCCATCGAACTCAAAGGCATAATCGCCCGCGCTGCCGGTGAACCCTCCCCCATCTGCCGTGTATTGGGCATTGATCAATTTGCCATCCAAGTCACCGTCACCCTGGTCGTTTGGGATGATCTCGCCTTTTCCCTCCGTTGAGTTGCCCGACCAATATCCCAACAGATCCGCCTCCGCCGAGGGCGCACAAGTAATAGTCAAGAGGCCGATCAAGGTTCCGCAAAGACATCGGAGTAGGTTCATCACTGCACCTCGATAGGAAGGAGAACGTAAACGTCTCGTGAAGGTGCCCTTACGATACCAACTCTATTGGCAAACTCAACTTTTGGCTGAGCACGTCCAGATTGCCTATGCCAGCTCGGAAGACCCTGAGCGGCGGCTGCGGTAATAGCGAATCGCAGAAAGAACTACGTAGTAAGTGACGTAGGCACAGACGGCGCCGACCACGAGAGAGCCGAGCCAAAGTGGTCCAGCGATCTCGAGAAAGCGTGACCAATAGAATCTCACCGCGGGCCACCATCCGACCGGTGGCGTGGCCAGCTCAGACCACCATGGGCTGCCAATCGGATTGAGCGCGAGAATCGCGCAGCCAATACGATAACAGTACCAATAGATGGGGAGCATCGTGCCTGGATTCGAAATCCAGACAACTGCAATTCCCACCGCCTTGTTCGCTCGCAGCAGCCAGCACAGAAAGCCGGCCAACACCATCTGCACGCCAAAAGTCGGGGTAAAGGCAACAAACATGCCTACCGCCATCCCCAATGCCAGTGGACGGGGTGGATCGTCGGCATGAAGCAGACTGTGATAAACGAAGTGCCGCAGTTGCAGTCGATGCCGACGGTACCACGAGCGAAGAAAGCTAAAGACCATTCGGCAGGAACATCAACACAGGAGGAGAATAACAAGGCAACTCCGAGTTTAAGGGCCTGGAGTTCGCGGCCCCTTGGCTAACGCTGTTCTACCATCTCTTTCCCAGTCCGATCAGAACCAACACACAGGCAACGGTGGTCGCGATGCCGGAAGTCGCCAGCAAAATCACAACGACCGCTTCTTGCCACGGATCTCCAGCGTAGCCAGCGCCGGCGATCGCAGTCATGGCCCGGGTGCCGAAGACCGCACCGAAAGTCGTGCCGGCCCAGTTTCCGTAAGCACCATACAGAGCCGACCAAAAGGTGACCACCAAGGCCCGCGGCGACATCTCGATCCTTTCCACGACGAAACCGAAGATCAGCAAAAACATGCCGGTGGTGACGCCAACGAGATGACTGGCCAACGCCAAACGAGGGTTCTTGAACACCCTGATGCTCACGATCATCACCAGTCCGGTTCCCAATCCCAACAAAAACACAACGAGTCCGTGTCGCAAGAGGCGGCGAATGGCGTCTCGCTTGTCCACAGGCGAATGTCCAGGTGAAAGGTGCGTATGTTGCCCTGCTAGCCAGCATGGTGTATAGAATGCGTTACGGTCGAGTGTGAGATATTTCACAGTTCGATCGAATGCCGACTCTGGAGGCCGGCTCGGGCGCTCCAGTCTACCGCCCCGAGAGCCTGGCGTGAATGGACCTCGAGCATGACGCGAAGCACACCGGGAAGAGCAAACATCCACGTTTTTACTTAGAAGTCAATCCCCTGCACGTCCATTGAGCCTTCTCCCATGTCAAATGCTTCCCACGACGTGATCATTGTCGGTGCGAGCCTGGCCGGTTGCACCGCGGCACGCCTCTATGCGCAACAAGGTTTGCGTGTTGCTTTGCTGGAACAGCGCAACAGTGTGGATTGGCACAAGCGCGTTTGCACGCACTACATCCAGGCGTGTGCTGTGCCGACCGTTCAAAGACTTGGTTTGGAATCTTTGCTGGAAGAGGCGGGTTGCGTCCGATCGCAAATGGAATTCTGGACGCGCTATGGTTGGATCCGGCACGATCCCGCGTCGGACACCAAGACCCATGGTTATAGCGTCCGGCGGCAGACGTTGGATCCGATTGTGCGCCGGCTGACGGCCGACACACCGGGCGTCGAATTGCTGCTGGGTGTCACGGCCGATCAATTGATCAAGGAAGGAAAGCGATTCGTTGGCGTTCGCCTGAAGGATCGACAGGGGCAGAGATCCGAGTTGCGTGGTCGCCTGGTGGTCGCGGCCGACGGTCGCAACTCGGCGGTGGCCCGGCTGGCTCAGGTGAAGGCCAAGACGACGGGCAACCAGCGATTCACTTTTTATGCATACTATCGCCATCTTCCCTTGCCGACCGGCGATGATTCTCAGCTCTGGCTGCTCGACCCCGATGTTGCATATGCCTTGCCGAATGAGGACAACCTCACGTTGATCGCGTTGTGGCTGACCAAGGACAAGTTGCCGGCATTTAGAGAGGATCGGCATGCGGCCTTCAACGAGCATCTTAATAGGATTCCGTGCGACCTGGACTTTGACCGTGCCGAGCGCATCTCGGATGTCGTCGGGTCGTTGGATATGCCGATCCAATTACGGTCAGCGTCGCGACGAGGGCTGGCCTTCATTGGTGATGCTGCTTATGCGCCCGATCCGCTGTGGGGTGTCGGCTGTGGTTGGGCGTTTCAATCGGCCGAGTGGTTGGTCGACAGCACAGCTGAGGCGCTGAACACTGGTGGTGATATTGATGCGGCGTTGCGGCGTTACCGCAAGCATCATCGTCGCAGACTTGCCGGACATCATTTGCTGATTGCCGACTACGCGAGTGGCCGACGCTTCTCGCCGATCGAAAAGGCATATTACTACGCTGCCGCGCGCGACCCCGAACTGGCCGACTTGATCCTTGAATTTGGCGCGCGTCGTGTGGGACTTGGCAAGTTCCTGTCACCGCGCGCTCTGGGACGAGTACTCTGGACGAATTTCCGGCGCGGCCCATCGTCCGGGCAGCCAACGAGTCGGCAGAAACCAGAGAGGCCGGAAGCGCCGATGCGGGAGTATGCAGCGAACACCTAGCATGTGTCCGCTGCGGGAGGCGCGATGTGTGTCCAGTCTCCAGCGGGGCAGCTTGCACCTCGCTCCGTAAATACTTCTCTTAGGCTTTGCGCGTTGCGGCCGTTGTGTCGAAGGGGTTCCGCGTTCCTACTGCTCGAGGGGAAGGTCTTTACGTGTTTCCGTACCAAACCAGAGCACGTTGCCGTCGGGATCGCTGAACTTCATTTCGTAGGCCCATACATAGTTGCGAGGCTCCTGCTCAACCTTCACGCCCTTTGCCTTGTAAACGTCGAACAACAAATCGTCGTGCAGACCGATCCAGACCCATGACGGTGAGCGTGGTTCGTCGAACTGCATCAGCATGATGCAACAACCTCCTTTCGACACCGAGCAAATGATCTTCCCGGGCTCACCGCCCCAATCCAGTTTGAAACCCAAAGTCTCGGTATAGAAACGAAGACTGGTCTGCAAGTCACGAACTGGGAGAACGGGAATAGTGCACTCGACGGAATCGGGGTTGTTCATGGGCTTTGCCGATTGAATTGGGCGACACTTGTTGACTGCGTTGAAGACAGGGCCTCGTTACAGTGAAATGCAGAACAGGTGTTCTTCACCGCGTAGGAACAGTTGCTTATCGACGAGCGCAGGCGTCGCGTCGACCCCTTCGCCTACGGAATTGACCGAGACAACTTCGTATTGATTGGCATCCTTAATCACGACGGTCTTTCCAGAGCGGCCCGTCAAGAACACATAGCCGCCCGCAGCGACAGGCGACGCGTAGATCATCTGCAATCCAGTACGTTGAGTTCTGTAATGCGGCTTGCCGGTGGCAGCGTCGTAACAGGAAAAGAGTCCCGTCTTGCCTTTGAAGAAGTAAAGTCGCCCACTGGATAACAACGGAGAGGCAATGTCGGGCGCGTCTCGCTGAACTGTCCAAACAACACTTGATGTTCCCTCGATGTCGCCATTGCCGTTGGGTCGAAATGCACCCAGGAACGAACCACGAAAACCGCTACCAATGAAGATAAGTCCATTGTCGCTAACAGCCGAGGCAATCGGTCGCTGTGCTTGTCCGCCACAACGCCAAAGTTCTCGCCCCGACTCGAGGTCGTAAGCCCTCGCGTAATTCTGACCGTTCATGATGACTTGCTTCCGCCCTTCATGTTCGATGATCAGCGGTGTAGCCCAACATGATGGTTCGTCGCGCGGCGTTCGCCAAATCGTCTTCCCGGTCGTCCTGTTCAACGCAAATAGATACGATTGCTCTTCATGGTCCCAAGGAACGATCAATTTGTCTTCGACGATTGTGGGCGAGCTGCCTTCGCCGAATGTGGCGAGTTTCTTCATCTTTCCAAGTTGACGTTCCCACACCTGCTGACCGTCCATCGTGAAGCAATAAAGGCCGCGCGAGCCGAAGTGCGCGTAGACGTATTTGCCGTCCGTGCACGGGGAGGCCGAGGCGAAGGAATTGGTTCGGTGGGCCCCCTCGTGCGGTGTCGTTTCAATCGCTTGTCGTTTCCAAACCAGATCGCCACTCTCTCGGTCAAAGCAGAACAACACGAATTGCATCCGCCCGCCGCGCTGCCCCGATCGGCTCACAGCTGAAACCACAAAGACGCGATTGTTCCAGATCACCGGTGAACCCGAACCTCGTCCGGGAATGGCAGTCCTCCATTTGACATTCGTTGTCTCAGACCACTGGGTTGGCGGCGATGCCGTGCTTGAGATTCCGTTGCCCGCCTCACCACGCCAATGGCTCCAATGGTCTGCGGCTCCGAAGGATTCCAGGAACAGGACGAGCACGGTGGCGCATAGAATTCGTCGCAGCATCAGGGCTCCCTTGTAAGGCTTAAGGCTTGAGACTTGAGGTTGGACTGAGATCCGAATCTACCGGACTCCCGACCAAGATTCTCAAGCTTCCAACGCGAATTGGCAATAGTCTTTGAGATGTTCGATGGGCGGAACCGCTCGAAACCTCACGACTCAAATTCATGCTTCCGTCTCACGCTACGCAATCAGCTCTCTCGGAATCGCGGGAGTGGCCCCGGCTTGAGAGCAGACGTACGCTGCGACGTTGCACGCATTTCGATTAATCTTGTCCAGACTCTGCCCTGCCAGCAGTCCAAGCGCGAATGTGGCAGTGAACGCATCGCCGGCACCCACCGTGTCAACGACAGACGTCGCAACGGCCGGTTGCTGGCTTACGTCTCCATCCCGGATCAAGATCGAACCCTTCGATCCCCGCGTTAGCGCCACGGACACTAAGCTGAATTGATCCGCCAGTTGCTGCATCAAATCGACTGCCTCTCCTTGTAAGCCACAGATGGAGGCAAGTACCGGAAGCTCTTCGTCGTTGAGTTTCAGCACGTTCGCTATCTCGAGCGATTCCAAAATGATCGAGTTGTCAAAGTAGGGCGGACGAAGGTTGACATCGAAGATGCGAAGTGCGTTGGCTGGAGTCGATGACACGAATCGCTGAATCGCGTGCCGAGATGTTTTGCTGCGTTGTGCCAGCGAGCCGAAACAGAGGACTCGAGTTGCGCTCGCGAGTTGCGCCAGTTCGTCGCACCATTGCAGATTATCCCAGGCAGTGTCAGCGGCGAATTCGTAACTGGCATGCCCCTCTTGATCGAGTTGAACCAGAACCTGACCGGTTTGATGTGTGCATCGCTGAACAAAGCTCGTCCCGACTGACTTATCCATGAGGACCTCGATGGCTCGATCCCCGAGCCCGTCTCTGCCCACGGCGCTAGCCATCTCGACGCGAATGTTCTCTTGACCAAGCCCAGCCACACTGCACGCAAAGTTGGCCGGCGCTCCGCCGAATCGAGCGCCGTCTGGGAAGACATCCCAAAGGATTTCGCCGAGCCCAACAAATGTGGTCAACTCGTTCATTCGCTGACGATTCCTAGATTGCGCTCAATCTCTTCAAGCGGAACACCCTTCGTCTCGGGCATCATGAATTTGACCCAAGCCAGCTGGAGGACCATCATCCCGCAGAAGAACATAAAGATGTATCCAGGTGCGAAACTGTTAACTGCATAAGGGAAGCAAGTCGTCAACAAGGCGGCAAAGATCCAGTGAGTAAAGCTGCCAAGCGACTGACCCGCGGCGCGATACTCATTCGGAAAAACCTCCGAAATGAACACCCAAATCACAGCACCTTGGCCGACCGCATGCGCCGCGATAAATGCGAAAATGCAGGCCGGAACAATGCTGAAGGTCTCCGAGAAAAAGGCCCAGGAACAAAGTCCAAGCGAAATGATATAGCCGATCGAACCGATGTACAGCAGCGTGCGGCGTCCCAGACGATCGATAAGCCAAAGGCCAACAAACGTGAAGAAGAAGTTGGTAACGCCGATGCCAACTGACTGCAACAACGCTGCTTGAGCCCCCAACCCCGTTAGTTCAAAGATGCGGGGCGCGAAATAAAGTATCGCGTTGATCCCAGACAACTGATTGAAGAATGCGATCAGGAATGCCAGCATAATGGGAAGCCGTAAGCGCGCCGACCAAAACCCCGTCGCTCGACTCGTCTGGTTCGAGGAAGCCGCAATTCGCTCAATCGCATTGCTTATCTCAGATTCCGACAGATCAGGGTTAGCCAGTCGAAGGACTCGCAACGCTCCTTCGCGATCACCCCGGTGCAGAATCAACCAGCGTGGACTCTCGGGCAACCCAAAGCACAGTGTCGAGTAAATCAGGGCGGGTATCGCCTCGACACCGAGCATCCAACGCCATGCGTTCTCGCCCAATCCGCCCAGCAAAGCGTTCGATAGAAAGGCGACTAGGATGCCAAAAACAATATTGAACTGAAACATCCCAGCCAGCCGACCACGATAACGAGCCGGCGAGATCTCCGAGATATAAAGCGGTGCTGCGACCGTCGAAATGCCTACGCCGACACCACCAATGAAGCGGGCAATCATGAAGGAATAGACATCGTTGGCGAGCGCCGACCAAATCGCCGAGACAACGTAGAGGACGCCGATCCAGAGCAACGTCTTTTTGCGACCAAGCTTGTCCGTCGGCCAGCCACCGGCGAGTGAGCCCAAAACGGTTCCCCACAGCGCCATGCTCATAGCGAGCCCATGTTGGCCGGGGCTAAGCTGCCAGAGTGCTTCAATCGTCTTCTCCGCGCCGGAGATTACGACTGTGTCAAATCCAAACAGGAAACCGGCGAGGGCTGATGTAAGCGCCCAGAAGAAGAGACGAGGACTCATTGATTCAGATGCCAAACATGGATCGCGAGGAAGTTAGAAGAAAGCAGCCGAATTGTACTTGCTCGAACCTAGCGTTGCAGCTGTTAAATCTCACTCAAATGAAGTTCGGTCGGACTCGGTTGATCCACAAACCGAACTCAGGCCACGTATTCTCCTCGAATCCGCCATGCTGGTCAGTTAGCCTATCCGCGTCTCAATAGTCGTCGGACTCCAGCACAAGTGACTTCCAGTGCGGTGGTAGTTCCGATCGTCTTGAGTCCGGCGTAACGAGTTGAGCGTAAACACCGTAATCGACGGACTGATCGAGGAACTTGACATGACCATCACAGAAGGTCACTAGTGCGCCGCCCGGGTGCATGCTAGACGGCCGAGCCAAATCGTCTACCTCGGGTTCCTCATCGACTAACCGTTCACGCAACTCCATGCCGGAGACCCCGTTGATGTGTCGTATGGGCCAAGGTTCGTCGGCCTGAAGATGGTGCCACATGAAGCCCGTCGAAATCTCACTCTGAAAAGTATCGTACGGCTCGATGACCACCATTTGGCCTCGTTGCAGCGAATAGTCCAGACCTGCCCAGTGGATGCCGTGCAGGTTCTCAGCCAGTAGCAGCGTCTTCGACGTACCATCTGCGTTGCTGATGAAACTGCTCTTCACGGTCACAGGCCGGTGAAAGTTGTCGTGCATGACGCCGTTGGCTTTCGTATCGGGCTTGCCAAGCTCGTGCCACGCATCCGGGCGACCACAGTTCGCCACGTAGGACAATGGAGCAATTGCCTTCGGATCGAATGGATCACTGGGGCACACGAATGTGGTGACCCTCGCGCCGATTGGGATTCCAGCCTCCCATCGGTCGTAGAGGTTGCTTTCCTCCAGATGCGGCAACACCAGCACGGGCCAATTCACCGGCCACTGAATGGAATGCAGGCGATTGGTGAAACCCGGAAAACGCCCCCTGGCGGACTCGTAAGTTAGCAACGCCGCGGCAACTTGCCGCTGGCGGCTGGTGCACGTTACTCGGCGAGCAGCGGATCGGGCCGCCGAAATGGCAGGCAACAGCAAGGCCACAAGAATGCCAATGATCGCAATGACGACGAGCAGTTCGACCAGTGTGAAGGCCTGTCGGCGATGCATCAAGGGCCTCTCATAGGCGATGTCGATGGGAATACAAAGGCGGTCCGCTGCCGAGTGCACGATTCTAGTTTGAGGAGAAATTGCAGCAACAGCTTGCAGAAATCCGGTTGATTGTGCTTGGCGCGAAGCCTCCTCCCAGGCCTTTTCAGATTCACCCCTAGTCCCGCAGCGAGTGGGTCCTAAGATGTGAGGACATGCCTAAAACGTGCGGGCACGGAGACTGAAACATTATTTGTTGTTGGGAGAAAAAGATGAAGAAAGCGACTACTGTACTTCTGATTACGCTGACAGCTTTCGTGGTCAGCAGCCAAGCCTACGCTGGTTGTGGCACTTGCGACAAGACGATTGTCGAGAACGCGGTTGCGGGCAAGTTCAATACGCTCGTCGCAGCGGCCAAGGCAGCTGGCCTGGTCGAGACCCTCAGTGGCAAGGGCCCCTTCACGGTGTTTGCACCGACGGACGAAGCTTTCAAGAAGCTGCCTGCAGGCACCGTCGAGTCACTGTTGAAGCCCGAGAACAAGGACAAGCTGGTTGCGATCCTTAAGTATCACGTCGTGCCCGGTAGCGTGATGGCGAAGGACGTCGTGCAACTGCAGTCGGCCAAAACCGCCCAAGGTTCCGAGGTCAAGATC
>CAJHYQ010001144.1_pt1 | contig 22090 bp, 15 predicted proteins | sample 9198721 | NCBI WGS metagenome assembly CAJHYQ01 (sample SAMEA7708357, study PRJEB35096) | sediment metagenome | biome: marine neritic benthic zone biome [ENVO:01000025]; feature: sediment [ENVO:00002007]; material: shallow marine sediment [ENVO:03000034] sea grass bed [ENVO_01000059] ... | reverse complement strand
TCCCAGTTGTCGATCCGTGACTGATTTCTCAGCGGAAGAATTCAGCGGCAAGATGACGATCGCCGTTGCTCTGGCGACCTCGCGCGACGAGAGACGCTAGGCCTTCTGCTGCAAAAGCTCACCAAGCTGAAACGAGCCACAGCCCTGTTCCGCGAGATTCAGCCTGAGGTCTCCGAGCACACGAACTTCAAAATGGCCGTGCATTCGCTGGTCACAGCCGTCGAGCAAATTGACGAGCTTTTGCAGCAGAAGGCCTAGCGTCTCTCGTCGCGCGAGGTCGCCAGAGCAACGGCGATCGTCATCTTGCCGCTGAATTCTTCCGCTGAGAAATCAGTCACGGATCGACAACTGGGAATCTCGCGGCAGGACACGTAGCAACACAGGCTGCGACGTGGGGCGCCCGGCATCCCCCGCCTCGACAAACACAAGTCGTTCACACGCGGCAACCCAAGGTTCCGCCGTGATGAAGATCGAGCGCTCATTTTGGTTCTCGGTGATCAACACACCGTTCAAACCGATGTTGTTTACGTAGACACCGTGCGGCGCGTTGAATACTGCTTCTTCGCTTCCAAATCCGACCCGCCCAGCGTGACCACGCCGGTCGATGCGAATCAATGCGGTTGTCGTCGTCCCGGCTTGAATCTCAATCACCGGGAGATCCCCACCTCTGCGACCATCCTTCGAGAAATCCACCAGCAATTTCGGCTCGTCTTCCAACTTGATCTTCCCCAAGGATCCGAATTGCTTTCGCACATGGCGGCCACCGATCATCGTCGTGGCAGTGACGGTTGACTGTTTGGCGACCTCATCGGAAAACGCTTCGATGCCGGCAGCGGCGGTGATCGTTCCCCATGCCCGCAGGTGGCCGGACTCGATTGTGATAGGCGAGGTCACCTTCATTCCTGGCGGCAAGTTATCAATGTCGACTCGTACTTCGCCATCAAAACCATCTAAACGAACGATCCGAAGCTCGAACTTCCGGCCAGCTCCCCTTGGCACACTCGGATCGCGGCCGTGGATCTCGACTTCGAAATCCGGTTTGGGGTGCCGGATGGTCAGTTCGTACGTAAAGTCTTCGCCTTGAAATCCTCGTACGTCTTCCACTCGCACCAAATACTCACCGTCCTCCGGAGGCTGAAAGGCCAAATACGAATCGCTTCCGTACCGCTGCTGACTTTCATCGTCGTTCTCATAGTCGATCACGAACGTGGGCAATCCATTCGGAGGCGCGACGGTTCCAGGTGGCAAGGGTTGAACGATATAGCAAGGTTCGTGCAACGCGTGAGTCACTGAAGTCGTGTCAAAATACGTGTGTCGATTTCCAAAGTTCGGATACACATTGAAGCCGGAATCCGGACCGCGAGGATAGTGATACAGCTTCACCACTTCGCCCGACGCGTACAGCAACTGATTCAGCCGCATCTCGCGCCAGTTGTGCAGCCGAAAGTCGCCGGTCTGAGTTGAATTCTTGCCTCGGAAGGTGAAGTAAGAATCCCGAACGGCCCGTAACAGAACGCGCGGAATTGATTGGTCATCGATCGTGCGCACAGAAATTTTGGAGTCCAGTGGCGATTTGTCGCGGGCTGCCCGCGTCTCCAGAATGAATTCTTCGCCACGTTGGGCGACAAACCGAAAGTAGTCTACATCGGACTGCTCCGAACCGTGATAGATCCTACCGACAACTTCGGCAGGCACGGTTATCGATTGAGCCGTCGAAGATCCATCGTTGGGCTCGTGCTCCTCGATTCTGTCAGTGCCATCGGTCGACGTCTGGCTATTGGCGGCCGCGACGGGTGGTGTCTCGGGGGTTTTCGCCAACGACAACACACGAGGCGTGATCTTCTCGACCAGCAGCGCACCATCCATGCGGCCAATCGCAACTCGCTGGCTTCGTGATTCGACGGCAAGAGCCTGGGCAACGTCATCGCCGATGTCGGTTGTCTGAAGTTGCGTTAGGGTCGTTGCGTCCCAGACCTTCAGCTTTCGATCCGCCGCTACGCTTACGATGTAGTCCCCTTCGGCCGTATAGCGTACGCATTCGACAGTCTGTTCATGACCAAATCTGGCAATCAAAAGAGGATTGATTCGAGGACGATCAACGGAAATGAGTTGCCACATTCGGATCCGATTGTCCTCACCCCCGGCGACAATGAAGCGACCATCGGGACTGATATCGACCGTGTGCTGTTCCTGCAACGGTTGGCTTAAGGTATCGAGCCTCGTGCCTGTTTCGACATCCCAAACCTTGACCGTTGCATCCGCACTGGCACTGGCCAGGATGCGACTATCGGGAGTAAATGCCAGATCGTAGATCGGGCCGTTGTGGCCACGAAGTCGGTGGCGAGGTTTTTGCGTGGCCAATTCCCAGACGATGATTTGACGATCGTATCCAGCAGTCGCCAGCCACTTCCCATCTTGGCTTGGAACCGCCGCGTAGAGCACGTCGCTGTGCTCGCCCAGGCGAGCATGCAGCCGGCCTGACTCAAGATCCCAGATCAATGCTTCGCCAGACGTTCCGACCAGGCCCGACGCAACAAACAAATAACGCCCATCCCTTGAGAATCGGATGTCGTTTACCTTTCCCGGATGCTGGTCAAAACGTCGAATGAAGCGTTGATCCGCAGCCGTTAGCAGTTCGACTTCGCGGAATCGCGCCACGGCCAGCAGCTTTCCATCCAGCGAGTAGGCGACGGCTGTAATTGGCTTTGCGGTTGGGCTAGGGCGCAGTTTGGGAAATCCCAGTTCTGGCAGAGCGTTTTCCGCGGTCGCGGCGGTTCCCCTGGGGGAGTCCTTTGGACCCGCATCGATCCAACGACGCAAGACACTGATCTCTTCCGCACTCAGCTGTTCTTCATCCTCTGGGGGCATGGCCGGCTCGGCTTCGCCGGTCAAGACCTGGATCAGTCGACTGCGATCGCCCTGGCCAGCGATCAAGGCTGGACCACTGTCTCCGCCTTCCACCATTGCCTTCAGCGACAAGACGGAAAGGTTGCCTTCGCGATCTTCATCGTTGTGACAGCCGGCGCAATAACGAGTCAGAATCGGCATGACATCACGCCGATAATCTGGAACCTCCGCGCCGCGAACTGCGACGGCTAGTCCGGCAACCAAGACAGAGGCAGAAATCACAATCCAAGATCTCATATCGAATCACTTAAATGAAGTTACGACTTCTCACCAGCTTAATGATTGAACAAGAACTCACGCGTACTCATGATGCCCCAGTAAAGGTCCTCAATCACAGTCGATCGTTCACCTTCGGATGCCTGTTGGAAGACATCCACGAGTCTTTCGAGTTCATCCTGAGTCGGTTGGCGAGCAAGAGCGCTGAGAAAAGCTTGACGAATCACTTGCTCGGTCGGCAATTCGTCGGCGATGGCCGTCTTCACGCAGCTGCCATCGGCGCGCAATCGTTCATTGATGGTCACACCGTTATTGATATGCAGCACCTGCACCATGCTCGGCGTGTTGGAACGCTCACAATCGCACGTGATGTCACGTTCATTCCGCCCAAACGTCGTAAGAAACCGCGAAACGACAGCGGAATCATGCAGCTGGATCGCTCGCGTGCCCAACGGATAATCCTCGGTCTTCTCAAAATCAGCCCCGTCATAGGCAATCTGATTGAACTCGGTGGGCACTTCAGAAACCTGTGCGATTGCATCTAGCAGTACTTCGGCTGACAAACGCCTTGGGAAGTAGCGGCTAAAGAAGTGTCGGTCTGCTTCGTTACTGGGAAGTGTTCCACTCGATCGCTGATACGTTTCGGACTGCAGGATCTCTCGCATCAGACTCTTCAAATCGAAACGATGTTCGACCAGGTAGTCGCTGAGCGCGGCAAGCAATGGCTCGTTTCGCGCTGGATTGGAAACCCGCATGTCATCCACGGGTTGCACAATGCCCTGACCGAAGTAGGCTGCCCACACGCGGTTCGCAATCGCTCGACCGAAGTATGAATTCTGGGGCGAAGTGAGCCAATCAGCCAGATATTCGCGGCGGTCTCCCGTGTGGTCCAATGGCAAGGGTTCTCCGTCCAAAGGCGTTGGCCGCTGCGCGACGCCGGTGAGCGGTTGAATCAGGTCGCCCTGACTGGCAATGAAAATAGTCCGGACGCCGTCGCCATTGCGAGCGTCACCGCCCCAACCTTTGGCCTTTACGCGCGAAAAGAAATTCGCCATCGCGTAGTACTGATCGTTGGTCCACTTCTCGAGCGGATGGTTGTGACACTTGGCACATCCAATGGAGAGGCCGAGAAACGCTTGGCTGACGTTTTCCGTCATATTCTCCGGATCTTGATGCAAGGCGTAGAAATTCGTCGCACCCTCCTCAATGCTGCTACCCGTCGCCGTAACGACATCACGCACCATCTGATCCCAAGGAGCGTTATCGGCTACCTGTTCGCGAATCCAGTTGTAATACGCTTTGAGAGCGTCAGGCCGCAAACGACGTCCGTTGACGAGCAACAGATCGGACCAACGGTGTGCCCAGTAATCATTAAACTCGGGGCGCGTCAGCAAGTGTTCGATCAAGCGGTCGCGTTTGTCTTCTCGAGAATCATTCAAGAACGCCTCAGTTTCTGCGGCGGTCGGCAGAAGACCAATCGTGTCGAGGAAAGCTCGGCGGAGGAACTCCGAGTCGTTGGCACGAGGCGACGGTTCAATGTTGAGTTGACTCAGCTTTTCCAATACGTGATCGTCAATGAAATTGCGACGGTCGGCCTCCTGGTAAACCTCTTGAGCTACCTGGTTTGCAAACGGAACGGAGAGCCGCGATAAGACGATTTGGCTGGAGAACCACACGACGATCGCGCCGTCGCCATGACCGATGACCGTCAATTGACCATCGTCGTCAACCTTTGCGACGGTTTCATCCGAGGACGAGAACTTTGACCACTGAGTCACATCCTCCTGACGTCCGTCAGAATACTTTGCGCTGACGATCAACTGCTGCTGATCGCCCTGCTTAAGTCGAACCGAATCGGGCAATACGTCGACGGAAACCAGTTGAGAATCCGAATCGGACGGTCCTTCGGCTCCAGCCGATATCCATCCGGCCAAGACGCGATACTCGCGAGAATCCGGGTCGATACGGCGTCCGCCTTTATGCCGAACAGTCGTCGTCGGTTTGGTCAAAATCAGACTGCGGCCGGGATCGGCCAGTTCGACGCGCCGCCCACGTGCGGCCCGAGTGATCGACTGATAGTCACCAGCCGGATGGTAGCCATTAAGCGAGAGTTTGAATCCACCTTTACCCGCCAATGCCCCATGGCACGCACCCGTGTTGCAGCCGGAACGTGACACGACTGGTAGGACATGACGTCGAAACTCCCAAACGGCGGGCTCGTCCATGCCGGTCACCTCGACCCGAGCGCTGGCGGTTATCCCATCGTCGGTCGTCGCCGTGATCATCGCAGTGCCGTTGCCCACGGGTAAGGCCAGCTGCCGCTCAATACGTACGACGTGCGGGTCGCTCGATCGCCACTCGGCCGAGCGTGTTAGGTCGCCAACGTTTTCGCCTCCCTCCAATCTCTCCAAGATCAATCGCTGAATTGCGGCGCGACCCTGCAAAGCAATCTGCCTGGGCAGGATGCGTATCTCCGAACCTGCAGCATCATGCGGCAGGCCAATCAACAACAGGAACAACGGTACGAGACGTCTCAGATTCACGCGAACAATTCCTCGATGGGTCCGTTTCCGATATCGACCAAGGGGAAAGGTCGTCCGGCCGGACCGGGCAGGTGAGCATGGGAGTCGAGCCCGAGCCCTTTGAAGATCGTGGCCACGACTTCAGGCGGAGATGTCGGTCGCTCGGCTGGAACACCGCCGATCGGATCGCTGCGACCGACGGCACGGCCTCCCCGGACTCCCGCTCCTGCAAAGCTAACGGTAAAGCACTGAGGCCAATGATCACGGCCACCGGCCGGATTGACCTTCGGAGTGCGTCCAAACTCAGCCAGGCATGCCACCATGGTCGTGTCGAGCAAACCGCGCTGAGACAGATCTTCAATGAGAGCACTGTAAGCCTGATCGTACATGGGAGCGACGATATCGCGCATGCCTTCGATCGATGTGAATGGTTTTGAGCCGTGAATATCCCACGTGATCTCGTCAAAGACCGTAAGAAACGTGTTGATCGTGACGAAGCGTACGCCCGCCTCGATCAAACGCCGAGCCAATAAACAGCACTGCCCAAACCGATGCATGCCGTATCGCTCACGTACCTTGCTTGGCTCCTTGGAAAGATCGTAGGCATCTCGAGCTTGGGGGCTCGTCATCAGCCGGTAGGCCGCCTGAAAATTTGAGTCCAAGAGCTTCGCATCGTCGCTCTGCTCAAAATGGTCCAACGTCTCGTCCACGATCTGTCGCATCCGCCTGCGCCTTTCCAACCGCACGGCTCCAATTTCGGGTGGCGGGAGCAGATCGGGAACTTTGAAGTCCGGCTTTGACGGATCCGCCATCAGGGCAAACGGATCGTGTGCCTTTCCAAGAAATCCACCGGCTTGACCGTTCGGTAGATTTCCTCCACCGCGCCCCATCAACTCCGGTAGCACGACAAAGGGAGGAAGGTCTGTTTTGCGACCACGCATGTAGCTGACGACTGCACCGGCATGCGGCGTTTCAATTCCACCGGTGAACTGTCGCCCGGTCTGCATCATTTGCCACCCAGCATCATGAACTGCCGCCGAGGTGTGATAACAGCTTCGAACGAGCGAGAATCGGTCTGCCACCTTCGCGTGCAAGGGGAAAATCTCCGAGATTTCGATCTCAGGAGACACAGTGCGAATCGGTTTGAATGGTCCCCGCACTTCAGCCGGAGCATCCGGCTTCATGTCAAACGTGTCCAGCTGACTTGGCGCCCCCAGATTAAAGATCATGATGCAGGATCGGTCATTTGCATCGCTGGCTGTCGCGCCCTGCTCTTTCGCCCGCAAATACTCTGGTAATGAGAGTCCGACGGCACCCAGCGTACCGACCCGCAAGAAGTCGCGGCGCGTGGTACCCGAACAGGTATAAGCTTTTCCTTTCCCCTGAAAGTCCAGCATCGAAACCTCCATTTCGTGGGGTAGAACGGCTAGAAAGAGGTGGCGTGAAGCCATCAGCATAGCCTGCGAGAGTTTTGACTGCAAAGATCGCCGTCAGCCGCCAAAAATCTCGTTGTTCAGGTGCCTCGCAAGGCACCGAACCACTCAATTTGACGCCGCGGGCAGAACCGCAGTTGCTGCTGCTCGCAGTAAGGAATCAACCACTCGGCCACGGATTCCAAACGGGTTGCGTCGCTGCCTTCAGGCATCAACATGACTCGCGTTCGATCGATCCGCGGAAACTGTTCCAGATACAGTTCCAGTTCAACCAAATCCGGTTCACTCGCGATCACAAATTTGAATTGATAAGAATACTCGTCAATCAATTGACGAATGGCTCGAGGTGCATGACGCGTGCTTTCATGCCGGCGATGCCAACGTGGATGCTCTTCCGCACACGGCGTTGAGTTGGTGAACTTGGGGCTGATCGACATCAAATCACAACAAAGCGGCAAGTAGAGAGTGCCCGCTGTCTCGATCGTGATGTGATGCTCGCGTCGCTGCAATTCCTCGCACAGGGGGACGAGTTCGGAAAACAGCATCGGCTCTCCACCGGTCAACACAACATGACGCGCTGCCGACTTGAGGACGACGCCTAGAATCTCATCGACCGACAGGTCCTCGCCGTCTGGTTGCCAGGAGGCGTACGGAGTATCGCAATAGGAGCAGCGGAGATTACAGCCGCTCGTGCGCACAAAGACACTCGGCGTGCCCGTCAGGGCGCCTTCACCTTGAACCGAATTGAAAATCTCGGCAATGCGCATCGACTTGATCCGATACTCCCTCGCGTCAGCAATACGACTGAATGCTTTGCTGCGAGGGCACGACCCGGCATTTTGACATGATTCGACGAAATCTGCCAAGGGGTGGGTGACAACCCTCAACGCTTGCTATGCTTAGCATCGATCCGTTACCAACGCTGCCTGCAGTCAACTCGCAATCACCCAAATAAGAAACCCCCACAAAGACTACACTGACAGCAGCCAGGCGGCACGATCACGACCCTCAAGGAGCACTGAATGAGCGACGATTTTCACCTCACGCTGGAGACATTTGAGAACTCGTTTCCGGAACGGGAATATACGATCGATATTGTGTGTCCGGAGTTCACATCGGTTTGCCCCAAGACCGGTCAGCCGGACTTTGGCACGATGACGATCAGCTACGTTCCCGATAAACTGTGCGTCGAGTTGAAGAGCCTGAAGCTCTACCTGCAGAAGTTCCGAAATGAAGGCATCTTTTACGAGAACGTGACTAACCGCATTTTGGACGACTTGGTCAAACTGCTGAAACCACGCCGAATGACGCTCATCGCTGATTTCAGTGCGAGAGGCGGAATCACAACAACGGTGACCGTTACTTACCCTGCCGATCCGAATTAGCCCGAAGTAGTGAAATGGAGCTAGTAGGTACGACCGTCATTCGATTCGATCCAGACTCGAAACAGGTCGCGGCATTCGTCAGCTAGGACATCGGGCAACAGTTCGACCGAGCTTGCTCCTTGTTGGACGATCCTGTCGGCGGGAATACTAAGTTCGTTGAACCCAGCTGAGGTTGCGTCGGCAATCGTCGCTCCGAAGTAGACCTTGTCCACCCGTGCCCAATGGAGAGCGGCCATACACATCGGGCACGGTTCGCACGTGGTAGCAACAAGCGCGTCCTCTAACGTGATTTGCTGCATTTGTCGGCAGGCCTCACGCAAGGCATTCACCTCGGCGTGCGCCGTAATGTCGGTCGTCAGCCAAACCGTATTGTGGCAAGCCGCGATGATTTTTCCTTCGCGATATACTGCACAACCGAACGGCGATTGCCCCGCGTTGATTCCCCGATGCGCGGCGTCGACGGCTACTCGCATCAACGCTTCCGGCTCCATAGGTCATTCCTTTCCAGGACAAATCCATCATCAATACAGCACGCCCATCGCTGCCGATTGAATCACCAATTCTTGTTGCGGCCGTCCCCTTGTAAACACTATTGTCGCTCATGACAATGTGTGAACTTTGTTTGGACGACTGCACACTACCACACAACTTTGCGCCAGAGACAACGACTATGTCAGCCAACCCTGAAGTGTTGCTAACCGGATTTGCGGACGAAGCGGCAATTGGCAAGACGGCCGACCAGCAATTCGCTGCCTTCGCCGCTTTGGGACTTCAATACTACAGCATCCGATTCATCGACCTGGGAAACGGCGTCAAAAATGTTATGAAGCTGACGAAGTCGGAATTCAACCGCCTGCGTCATCTGCAGGACGACTACGGCTTGAACGTCTCGTCGGTTGGATCACCCATCGGAAAAGTCAAGCTGCTGGACGTTGACGATGGCACTAAGAACGCTTACGTACCATTCAAACGATATCTGAATCGAGACGTCAACAAGGCGTGCGATATTGCTCACGCTCTGGAAACCAAGCTGATTCGCGGCTTCTCGTTCTATCATCCGCGAGACACGGATTCGGAAGAACACATCCCGCAAGTCGTCGATCAGCTAGGCCAGATTGCTGAGACGTGTCATCGAAGCGACCTGACGTTTGGCTTGGAGGTTGAAGCAAATCTGGTCGGTCAAACGGGGCAGATTCTGGCGGAGATCCACCGCAAAGTGAATCACCCGGCATTGCTGCTCATTTTTGACGCCGGCAACATCATCACTCAGGGCTTTTCACCGCACGAGGTCTTCGAGCAGTATCTTGCCATGAAGCCGGGTCTTGGGTGGATCCACATTAAGGACTACCGGCATCCGAAACCTACGCATCGCAAGAAGCACGTTGATGAAGAAGCGCTGAAGCACTTCGTGCCCGCAGATATGGGCGACAGCGCACACGAGGCCATCCTACGAGACTTTCGCGGGCACATTGGCAGACTCCAGAGAAAGCTCCGACGACGCGGGATCCCGGGAGTCTTTATGGATCTGGAGCCACACGTTAAAGGCGGCGGTCAGTTCGGCGGATTCAGCGGCCCCGATGGCATGGGCGTCGCGCTGCGAGGCCTTTGTCGCGTCCTCGACTTCGTGTCGATTGACTATCACCTACGAGACTTCCAGGACATTTGTGATGCCCGCGGCTTCTAACTCGCCCGACCTTCCCGTCAGCTACTGATCCTCGCCCTCTTGCTGCTCTTGCTCGGCTGGTGCAACCGATTCTTCGACCGGCTGCTTGGCCTTGGACTTGGCGACCGCCGCTTTCTTGTGGTAACGAATTCGTGAGCGCCACGCGAACCGAGTTAGCCACAGCCCTTGCAGCAACCAGAACAGCGAAACCACGAGGGCTGCCAAGCCGCTGAAACCGGCGATCGTGGAGAAGTCCTGTGCCCAATAGAGCAGAATGACACCGGTGATGAAGGCGACAATCGACACGCTCCAGCGGACAACGGCAGCGTGCAACCAAACCTTGAATGAGTATCGATTGATGGCTGAGCGAGCGGACTCGTTGGCGATGTCCCGCATCACGCTCAGGTCCAATTCAGGTGCCCTGACCCGCGGGGCGTATTCCTTGTTTTTGTCCTCTTTGGCGGCTTGGTCAGCTGTCTTGTCCTGGCCGTATCCATCAACTGGCTTGTAGTGACTTCCGAAAGTCTGCGGACTCTCTGTTTCGGTCGAAGACGATTGATAGGCCGCTGCTGAAGAGGGCTCGGACGACCCGTCGCGACTCAGCAGACGTTGCATGTAGTCGCTGATCATTTGATCGTCTTGTTCGTTCTCGCCAGCTCCCGCTTGGAACAATCCGATGGATTCCGGTTGCGAGGTGTCGCTCTCCGGTGGATCATTGTCCTCGGGCAGCAACTTGCGAAGATCCGATGTGTCGGCCGGCGAGGAATCGTCCGGCGTCGAGTATTCGATCTCCTCGGGCTCTTGATAATCTTCTCGAGGCTCGTCTTCTCGAGGCTCGGAGGAGCCGACGAAGTCTTGGTCAATCGACGAGAAGACAGGCGCACCCAGATTGTCGATATGCTCTTCGATTTTTTCTTCAATCTGACCGCGAACTTTTGCCCATTCCTCGCGCTCTTGCTCTAACTCTTTTCGCTCTTCGGTAACTTCACGAAACGCTTCGTCGAGTCGATCTTGTCGGTCGCGGACGAAATCCTGGTCTAATCGTAGCTGTTCTTGATCGTGCGCTAGTTGCTCGCGCTGCTGCTGCAGATCCTCGTCCACGGCTTCGTCGAGTTCGCCAGTCGACTCCTGGACCGCCTCGTTTTCGGCCACCTCCTGGCGTAATTCTTCCAGCGCCGTTTCGGCCTCCCGCTGGGCTGTCCGAGCAGATTCGAGTTGCTGCGTAAGGCCTTCCAAGCGTGCGGACACCTCGTCGGGAGCCGGAGCGAATTTCAATTTCTCGTGGGACTCTTCGAGACGCCGATCTAGGTTTTCTATGCGTTCGCATAATTCAGCTTCACGCGTTCTGGCGTTGTCCAGTTGATCCTGCGTCTCGGCATACTGCCGACGCTGTTCGGTAAGCGCCGACTCAGCCTGTTCTTGAGCGGCAAGTGCCGATTCGATCTGTTGCGTCAACTCCTCGTAGCGGTCGGTCAAATCCGACGTTTGTGAATCCGCTGCCGAGAGTGGCTGAGTTTCCACCGCTTGTCGATCGAATTCTTCGATGCGTTCGGCCAACTCGGCCTCGCGTTGTCGGAGATCATCAAGCTGCTCTTCCGTCTCCGACTGCAGTTGCCGATGTTGTTCCTCCAACTCGGCACGCTCCTGGGCAAGCTGGCGCGCCAGCTCTTCTTGCTCTCGCGACTGCTCCTCAGTCGGTTCATCGACGTCTCGCTGCCTCTCGCTCGCCAGGCGTTCGCAATCCCCCCTCAGCACCTCGACTTCTGACTGCAATTCGTTTCGCTGAGATTCGACGTCTGCCAGGTTAGCTCGCAGCTCGTCTAATTCTGCTTGCGACGCGCCGGCATCGGGTTGCTCGTTCTTCGCGCGATCCAGATCGTTCCACGAGCGTTTCAGGTCATCGCGGGCTTGTTCGAGTTCCGACTCACGCTCGATGAGGATCTCTTGCCCCTCGTTCAGTTGCTGCAACTGTGTATCCAATTGCTCCCGCTGCCGGGCCAGTTGCTCCTCAAAACGATGCCTGTCGCGTTCTTGCGCCGCTTCAAGTGTCGACAGACGCTGAGTCAGGTGCTCCTGCAGACGCTGCATCAGAGCGTCTTCTTCTATGTCGCCATCCAAATCCAGATCTGCATCGACCAGTTTCGCGAGTTCCTGAACGTTGCGCCGCCACGAGCCACGTTGACGCTGTGATTCGTCTCGCCATGTCGCGCATTCTTGTTCCAAGTTGCGAACCGTAACCTCAAACTCGTCAACCTTCGTTTGGTTTTCGGTTTCGCCAGAAAGATACTGTTCCAGGTGCACGACCTTGGCAAGTAATCGCTCGACCTGCTCGTGATGCTGATGGATCTCAGTCTGAAGAATGTCGATCTGCTTGTTTGCCATTCGAAGCGATTGGCAAAGACGCTTAACACGCTTTTTGTTGAGGCGCCGAGCGTCCAAATGATCAGGTGTGCTACTGACCGACTTGCTGCGCGATGTAAAGGTCGGAGCGTCAACGCCTACGGCGGAATCAATGGCGCGAAAGGACTTCGACTCGGAGACGAACTCGAGATCGATGCTGCCGATGGTTAATCGGTCGCCAGGCTTCAGCCATTCATCGACGAAATCCGCACCATTTAATTGGGTCTCTTTCGACCAGCAGCGCACCGCCGTCCCACGCCGCCCTCTAAGAATCAGGCAGTGCATCGGTGCAATTCCCGAACCGACCAAGCGCAGGCCGCAATTCAGATCGGAACCGACTGAACACGCGCGACGCGAAACGCGGACCAAACGACCATGGTGGCTGGAACCGTGAACCCGAAACAACAAACCATCACTGGTCGTCGATGGCTGATCAGCGGCCGGGCGGAAGTTCGCAACCGTCTTGGTGCTCAATTCAAGTTGTGTAGTTGAGGTGTCGGTCATCCTGGCGTGACCTCCTCCTTGGTTGTTGATTCCGAGGACTGCTCTTGGGCGTCAATTACACGAATCTGCCGGTCAAGGCGGTTCGGTCGGCCAGTCTCTGGCGCGACGTCTCATTCGCGGTTTGCCTCAGTTCGACGACGTAGTCGATAGCACCCTGTACAGTCATCAACGACTTTTCCATAGGGATCTACGTTACGGACAAGAGAGCGTCAAAGCCTTTGACAGCCTTGCCTTGGAGTGTCGCTGGGGCGCTGCCCTGTGCGCCAAAATCGTGCCATCTGCACTCCAAACGGGGAATCGGTCGGCGGTGAAGTCGCTAAGATCCGAACAAATTCAACACCACCGCTAAAAAGGCTTCATGTGCGTACAGGTTTTGTCGATTATCCGATAGCGGCTGAGGAGGATCGACCAGTTCGGTTTACTTCGACTAACGAACCGGACGGACGGGGGCGAGAAGCCAGGACAAAAGTCAAAACTGCAAAGTGTCGAATGAGGTTTTCTCAACCCTTCGTGGTCATCGCGAGGGAGCGGCTCAGTCAGCGTAATTGGGGAAATGGCATAGACTTATCGCCAATCCGGCAGCCCGACGGGATGGGTTAAAGCTGTCGGTCGTTTTTTCCGACAACACCCGAGCGGCATTCGTACTATAGTTTGGTTGCCGATCGCTCACCCCTGGAGCGATTGGACTGCTTTTACAAACCGGAACGAGGCATTTTCAGGACAGTTCGAATGAGGCAACTCTGAAGGGGGGCTTTCGCCTTCAGCTTGCCAGCATCGGACCGACAGAGGTTGGTGAAATGGCACGCAAAGACGCAATGGCAAATCTGCGGGAGGTGCTGATCAATCGCCGCGACGCACTTCGGAAGGCGCTGGCTGGCGACTTAAGTCTACTAAAGGAATTGAGGGAACAGTCGTCCGGCGACGTGGTCGACTTCGCATTGGACTCCGCCCAGGACGAGATCAGTTCACAACTGGCTGAAGTTGAAAGCCGTGAACTGTCTAATGTCGAAGCGGCGTTGGAGAAAATGCGAAATGGCAGCTACGGCAAATGCGAGGGATGTGGAGGGAATATCCCGGTCGTACGTTTGCAGGCACTGCCCTACGCCGTGCATTGCATCCAATGTCAACAAGAGATTGAGAAACACGGAGAGGTTCGCGGTGGCGCCAATCTGGGTCGAATTCTCGACTCCGGCGATGACACCGTCATGAACGACATGGAATTGGACGTGTCCTAACTGATCCTTGTCGGTTGTCCGTCCAATCAGTGACTCTGGCCGTAGGACAAGGAGGTTCTCGGCATGTTTCGACTGCGTTCTTTTCCGACCTGGATCCTACTAACCGCTGCCCTACTCCTCGCTTGGCAGCCAGGTGTTCTAGGCCAGGTCGCGGTATCCCGTCGGCAAACCACAACGCTGCAGACAAACAGCATCGACCGCAACCGCCTGTACGACGAGGTGGCGGCTGAGTTCGACTTTCTACAGCGGCAGGGCAACCTGCTCAAGAAGGTGGTCCGGTTAGTCCGCCCCACCGTGGTTCATCTTGAGTCGCTCAAATCAGAAACCGGCGATGGACGGTACGGCTCACAACCAACCGTCGAAGAAGCAGGCTCTGGCGTAATTATTCGCTTGGATCAGGACCACTACATTCTGACCAATCGGCACGTCATCGCTCAGACATCGCTGGACAACATCAAGGTTCGATTGCACGACGGCCGGTTTCTCAGGCCACTGCGAGTCTGGACGGACATTGATACAGACGTGGCAGTAATTCGCGTGCGAGGTGACCAGCTCGTGGCCGCGAGACTGGGGAACAGCGACGAGACCGAAATGGGGGATTTTGTGTTGGCGGTCGGCAGCCCCTTCGGATTAAGCCACTCAGTCAGCTACGGGATCGTCAGTGCCAAGGGACGACGTGACTTGGAACTGGGTAATGACAACGTACGTCTCCAGGACTTCATCCAAACGGATGCGGCCATTAATCCTGGCAATAGCGGTGGCCCACTGCTGAATCTCAAGGGTGAGGTGATCGGCATCAACACAGCGATCGCCAGCAACTCAGGTGGGAACGAGGGCGTTAGCTTTGCCATTCCCATCCGGCTAGTGATGTTCGTGGCCAAACAGCTCATCGCCCGAGGCGAAGTAAGTCACGCCTATCTAGGTGTTCAGCTTGACCGAGACTTTGATATGGCCAAAGCCAATCAATTGGGCCTGAATCGACTGCATGGTGCTCTGGTCAAAGGCATCACACCTCGATCGCCGGCGTTCTTTGCCAACCTCCAAGTTGACGACCTGATCACCTCATACGATGGAGTTCCCGTCGAGGATGACGATCACCTGGTGAATCTGGTCAGCCTCACGCCGATCAACCAAACGGTGGACTTAAGCGTGATGCGCAAGTCGCGACCGGTGGCACTTCGCATCAAGCTCGGTAACCGACGCCATTTTGAGCCGTCCAACCAATAGGTCGTCAGCGGGCGACCTATTTGGGGGCGGTCTGTTGACCGGCGTATTTCAAACCGCGCTCAATCGCGGCCTGCACTTCGCCTACGTCAATTTCGGTCGCGACTTCCATGTTGACTCGACGTTCCGGACGCGGTCGGCGATCGAAAACCGTCGCGCCACGCGTGAGTTCGCCCCTCGTCTCAACGTCCCCAGCCATCTCCTCGGCATGGAACAGTTCGGGCTGAATCGCCGCAATCAATGCGACAGCATCGTGCAAATGAATTCCTTCCAAGCCCAAGTGTTGTCGGTAGGCCCGGAATGCGAATGGCAGAACGCGATGAAGAAGTCGACCGGCGCGCGTCACGTCACTCGGTAGATTGTCCACCATGTCAAACGAAAACATGACTTGTTGAGTGACATCCAGCGGCACGAGTGTCTTGGTGATCGGTGAATGGAAGACAGCCTGGGCAGCTTCTGGATCGCAATAAAAGTTGAACTCTGCAGCTGCCGTCACGTTGCCGATACCGAGGACCGATCCACCGGTCATTACAATCTGATCGATCATCGTTGCCAGATCCGGATCTCGCGACAGGGCTCGCGCAACGTTCGTCAATGGACCCAGACAAACGATCGTTAGATCACCCGGTTCGTTTCGGATGGCATCGGCAATGATCTTGTCGGAAGGATGCTGGTGGTGCAGTTCCGAAATCTCGACCGCTAGATTTCCGAGACCATCTGAACCATGAAGATTGCGGGAGTGATCCGCTGTCGCGCTGTGGCGATTCGCGTCCTCGCGGGCAACGCCCAACCTGGGCCAGAGGGGAGGATCCAACAACTCAGTGATGGCTTGAACATTGCGACTGGCTTGATGAGCATCCACATTGCCCGCGGTCGCGGTGATTGCAACGACCTCGATCCGTGGATCGAACAGAGCCAAGCACAGTGCAACAGAATCGTCGATTCCGGGATCGCAATCGATGATTAGTCTACGCGGCATGAATTGACTTTGTGACGAAAGATGCTTGCATTGTGGCTAAATCTCAATTGTAAATGCCGGTTAACGCTCCAACAAGGTGTTTCGACTTGGCCGAGGCGGCGGACAGCGTTGTCGCGGATCGACATAGGCTCGAGCCACTCGGGGCGGGTAAAATCGGACCCCAAACGGACCACGACTTCGCGCAAGCAAAGGAAAACCACATGTCCGACGAAATCCTGGGGCGTGTCTCTGGCGGCCTGGATCTTTCAATGAGCGAAATGTCTTCAACGATCGACGCCATCATGAGCGGTGAGTGGCAAGACGAACAAATCGCATTGCTGCTGACAGCACTGCATAAAAAGGGAGAGACGGTTGAAGAAATTGCTGGGGCCGCCGATGCGATGCGACACCACATGACGCGCATTCGATCGGACCACGATGCACTGCTGGATACGTGCGGAACCGGGGGTGATGTTTCGGGGACTTTCAACATCAGCACGGCTGCTGCCATTGTGATTGCCGCAGCTGGAGTTCCCGTCGCCAAACACGGCAATCGACGGGTAACAAGTCGCACGGGGTCAGCCGATGTCCTGGCGGAGCTGGGGGTGAATATCGAGGCTTCCGTCGCCCAATCAGAGCAATGCCTCAACGAGGTCGGCATTTGCTTCTGCTTTGCGCCGCTCATGCACCAATCGATGAAACATGTGGCAGCCGTTCGAAAACAGCTAGGCATTCGTACGATCTTTAATCTGCTCGGTCCACTTTGCAATCCAGCGGACGCCGGCTTCCAATTACTGGGGGTGGGTGGAGATCAGTTCCGTCCGTTGCTGGCTGAGGCGTTAAAGAAGCTGGGTACGGTTCACTCGGTCGTGGTCTGTGGTGAAGATGGATTGGACGAGGTCACGCTCACCGGCGGCACCCGCTGCACTGAGATCATGGATAATCAATCTCGCGAGTTTACCTGGCATCCAAGCGATTTCGACTTGCGAGTTGTCCCCGATTTAGCCGCTCTAAAGGTCGACGATCCAAAGCAGAGCGCGGAGATGATTCGGCAGGTTCTAAACAACGCAACGGGACCCGCACGGGACATTGTTGTGCTAAACGCGGCCGCCGCATTGTGGACCGTCGGCACCGAGGCGGCTCCGGATGCATGTGCTCGAGTCGCGGCCGAGGCCATTTCAAGCGGCGCAGCCCTAGAGACGTTAGACCGCTTGGCAAAGGTCAGCCACGCGTAACGGATCATCACTGCAGCGAGAGTGAACACGGATGTCGCGGCGAAATCGTTTGCAGTCGATGATTATCGCATCCCTAACGCGGCTCGCCATCCGTCGACATCGCTGGGTGATTGGCCTCTCACTTCTTGTGGCCATCATCTCGGTCGCCATGATGTTCTGGCGTGTCCAGTTCAAGACCCATCGAGTCGACCTGGTCAACCCAAACAGCAAGTTCCAGAAGGACTGGCTGAGATACGCCACCGAATTTGGGGCTCACGATGACGTCCTGGTGATCGTGAACGCGAGAGACCCCGTCAGAATTCGTCGCGTGATTGACGAACTCGGACGTCGGCTCCGACAACATCCTGATTTGTTCCAGAATGTCTACGACCGCTTCGAGCAAGATCGGCTGGTCAGCAAGGGAATGTACTTCCTGCCATACGACCAACTGTTGTCACTTGAACAGCTGGTCCAACAGTGGATTCAATTGCTCGACAACTCAGCAACTCACCCGTCGATCTGGCAGTCCGCTTTCCATCCAAACTCGTCGGGCTCGTCTGCTTGGTCTGAGTTGTTGAGGAAGGCAGTGGCCGACCCGACAGGTTATCAGTTCCCGTGGTCACTCAATTCAATTGAGAAAGAACTGCGAGAACGGATACCAAGCTACTCGGTGATGAGCGACGGTCAACTCGGAATCGTGTCGCTCCATCTGGTCATCGCCACCGATGAGTTCGCGCGTGGCCGCAAGCCGATCACTGTGCTGCGACAAATCGTTGACGATGTTTCCAACGTCGAAACAGGAGCTCAGCTTGGTATCACGGGATTGCCAATCATCGAATATGACGAGATGGCTACCAGTGAACAGGACATGACACGCGCCAGCTTGATCACCCTGGGCATGGTAACGTTGCTCTTTGCGGTGGGATTTGGAAACGTGCGATATCCGATCTGTGCCGTTGCTGGGCTCCTGATCGGCATCATGTGGACCTGCGGTTACCTGACCTTGTCACTCGGTCATCTCAATATCCTCAGCATGTCGTTCGGAGTGATTCTGATCGGTTTGGGTGTCGATTTCTCGATCCACTACGTGGCCAGATTCCTTTCGCTGCGGCGGGCCGGTGTGTCAGTCGAATCATCCATCAGGCGGACGGCGATTGGGGCCGGACCAGCCATAGTTGCCGGCGGCATTTCGACCGCGCTGGCATTTTTTGCGACAGGTGTTGCTGAGTTTCTCGGCGTGGCCGAATTAGGGATCATTGCCGGTGGCGGAATCCTGCTCTGCGTTCTCGCCACGCTCTTGGTCCTGCCGGCTCTGCTCAGCTTGCCTCATCACAGCCATCACCTGGTCCCGCCGCTGCCGCAGACGCTATGGAGCAACGCCGCAAGTGTGTTATGGCGGCGGCCGCACCAAACCGTGGCTTGGGGCGTGGGAATCACGGTCTTCTTGGCACTGGGGATGACGAGGTTAGAGTACGACCACAACCTGCTGAATCTACAAGCGGGCCATCTGGAAAGTGTTGCGTGGGAGCGTCGTCTGCTGGCCGAATCGAACGGCAGCGTCTGGCACGCCGTCTCGATAGCCGATAGCGTGACCAAACTCAAAGAAAGACGCAACGCATTCCTGCAGTTGGATACGGTCGACCGTGTGGAAGACCTCTCCGCCTTGTTACCGACGACGAATCATACGCAACAGAACGTGATTCGTCGTATCCACGATCTACTCGATCAGGTTAATCCTCAACCTCCCGCGATTGCCCCCCTGACGATCGACCAGATTCCGCCCGAGCTTATCTCGCTCGGTAGTCGAGCTTTTGGCGAGGGATCGCCGAACACCAGCGACAACACCAGCAAACCGGAATGGCTTTCACGTATCGATCTGGTCCGCGCGCGATTGCTGACCGACGTCTGGACACAACTGCAGGCGATCAAGCGGATCTCAAATCCAGAAGCGCCCGACCTGGATGACATACCACCCGCCATCAGGAGTCGGTTCGTCGGCAAATCGGGCAAGCGGATACTTCGCGTGTATGCGCGCGATGACATTTGGCAAACTACGGAGCTGGAACAGTTCGTAAATGAAGTCACGCGTGTTGACGCGGAAATCACAGGAGCGCCGATCCAGGCCTTTTATGCTTCCAGGCAGATGAAGGAGAGCTATTTGAATGCCGCTGGTTATGCCGCCATCGCTGTCTTTGCCGTCCTGTGGTGGGACCTGAGAAAGCTTAATTTGGTTCTCTTGGCAGCGTTGCCAACATTGCTCGGGCTGGCTCAATTGTTCGGCATCATGGGGCTTCTGCAAATCCCCTTGAATCCCGCCAACGTCATCGTGTTGCCCCTGGTGCTGGGGATCGGAATCGATGACGGAATCCACGTCGTGCACGACTTGCGTCTGTCGTCGAAGCGCCGAGCACTCAGGTCGGCGACCATCAATGGAATTGTGATGACTTCACTCACATCAATGGTGGGATTTGGAAGTCTAATGCTGGCCCAACATGAAGGGCTAAGATCTCTCGGACGCGTGGTCACGTTGGGCATCGCCTGCTGTCTGATATCGTCAACGCTGTGGCTGCCCTGCCTGCTGGCGATACTGTCGGCAACGAGTCATCGGCGTGTGCGATCTGGCCGCATCGGCAACGGTCATCACTGGCAAACATACGCCGGTGAAAGGTCCTCATCTAACTCGGCGCGCAAGGCAACAACCGCTCAGGGATGACCTGCGACCGGGCTGCTGAACGTCCGCACGGGCTTCTCAGAATCGCTCATAACTGCTATGCTCAAGGATTCGAATTTAGGCGTCGACAATTCCAGGAGCAGTCCGATGGCAAAGCCTCAACGCAAAATCAAGAAGGCCAATCACGGCAAACGTCCGGCAAACGCAAAAGCTCGCAAATCGAAGCGAAAGGCCATCAAAACCTAAGCCGAATCCATCGGACTGGGCCCGGGAATTCGACGAGCGAAAGGATGACAGTGACCGGACGAGGTTCCATCATTGATCCGTCGACCATTGATTTCCAGACGATCGTTGCTGACATTGAAACGATCCGCCGATACAACCCACAGCGTTTCGAAATGGAACAGCTGACGGCAATCGTATTCGAGGACAGCGACAAGCACATCTGTGTTGGCTACAAGGACATCCGTGACGACGAGTTCTGGGTCCGTGGCCATATGCCGGGAATGCCGCTGATGCCTGGCGTCGTCATGTGCGAAGCAGCCGCCCAGCTGGCATCTTATTACACGCAGAAGCACGACCTGCTGGGCAGTGAGATGGTCGGCTTCGGTGGTCTTGAGGACGTTCGCTTTCGTGACCCCGTACTGCCGGGTGATCGCCTCGTGATTGTTACCGCCTTAGTCAAGGCACGGCGAGGACGTATGATCGTCTGCCAATTCCAAGGGTTTGTTGGAAATCGGATGGTCTTCGAAGGATCGCTCAAAGGCATTCCGCTGCCGATTGATGCCCTCGAGTCCGCCATTCAGAATCGAGCCACCGAGGACTCGAACGAAGGTGCATGATCGGCCCCTGCGTGATCGATCGAGCACGAATCAGGCGGTCCAGATCGACATGGTGAAGGCCTGATGGGGCGACGAGCACTTCCAAAAGTCGATGCGCCAGCCGATCTGTCCGGTCACTATCTCGAGGCAAAGAGTCTTCCCGAGCCTTTCGCTCCGGAGCATGTATTCGGACGCGCTGCGCCATTGCAGGTTGAGATAGGCAGTGGCAAAGGCCTGTTCCTGACGTCTGCGGCACCGGCCATGCCGGAACATGATTTTCTAGGCATTGAGATCGCGCGAAAGTACGCGAAGTTTGCGGCCTCACGACTCTCGAAGGCCGAAGTCTCTAACGCGGCCCTGATCCACGGAGACGCACAGCTGGTGTTTCGAGAGCACCTGGCGGTCGGTTCCGTCGATGCCGTGCATATCTACTTCCCGGATCCCTGGTGGAAGAAGCGGCACCACAAACGGCGCATTATGAACGAAACGTTTCTGAAGCAGGTGTGCCGAGTTCTTCGACCAGGTGGCCGACTTCATTTCTGGACCGATGTCGCCGCCTACTACCGGGCGTCGCTCGAATTGATCGCCGAACGCATCCCATTGCACGGCCCGTTTGAAGTCGAGGAATCACCGGCCGTTCACGACCTCGACTACCGAACGCACTTCGAGCGCCGAATGCGGCAGCACGGCAAACCAGTCTATCGGTCCGAATTCAGCAAGTAGACGGTAACACGAAAAACACGAAGACGGCGCAGCAACGCTTCGTGAGCGAGTCATGCCTGACGTGTGGCGGGGTCGGTCCTGGTGTCCGGGCGAAAAGACCACACGAGTTGCTAAGAACGCACGAATTCCCCTAACTCGTAAGTCCGTTGGCCCTCGCCATTCTCGGTGTTCTTCAAAGAAATCTCGAAGAGCTGCTGTCCCCACGGGGTCGGAT
>CAJHYQ010001249.1_pt1 | contig 22250 bp, 17 predicted proteins | sample 9198721 | NCBI WGS metagenome assembly CAJHYQ01 (sample SAMEA7708357, study PRJEB35096) | sediment metagenome | biome: marine neritic benthic zone biome [ENVO:01000025]; feature: sediment [ENVO:00002007]; material: shallow marine sediment [ENVO:03000034] sea grass bed [ENVO_01000059] ... | reverse complement strand
TCATGGATCACTCAAACCCTCGGCAGTTGATGCGTAATTCTGTGTTCATCAATCCAGGTGTTGGTCGACTGATGGAATCTGCCCATATGAGTGGGCTCGCCAGCTCCGACTGGTCGTGGGCCGTGAAGCTGGCGGATTTCGACAATGACGGCTGGAACGATGTGTTCATCACGAATGGCATGACAAATGACATGACGAATGCGGACAAGGGGATCAATCAAGCCGAACTCGTGGGTCGAGAAGAATGGCAGGTGGTCAAGAATGAGCCTCGACAACGCGACAAGAATCTCGCCTTTCGGAATACCGGCAAGCTGAAGTTTAAACGTGTCGACGACAAATGGGGACTCGACCACAACGGCATGAGCTATTCGGCCGCACACGGTGATCTCGACCGGGACGGAGACCTCGACCTGATCGTCACAAACCTGGACGAGCCGGTGCAGATCTATCGCAACGACTCCCACACCAACAAACGCGTCACGTTCGCTCTACGCGGCCAAAAAAACAATCGGCATGGTATCGGCGCAAAGGTGCGCATTACGCTCGGCGATACCGAGCTTGTTCGAGTGCTCAATCCAATGACCGGCTTCATGTCCAGCAACGACCCGATCGTGCACTTCGGTTTGGGCGACTGCGAGTCGATCGATCGAGTTCAGATCGAATGGCCCAATGGTCAGGTGCAAGAGCTTCGAGACTTGGCAGTCGACCAACATCACGTCATCGAAGAAGACGTAGACGCTCCGTTGATTCGACGCAAACGCGCTCCGTTGATATTCGCCTACAACAAGGCGTTGCAAGAGATATTTCATACGGAGACTCCATACGACGACTTCGCAGATCAGCCGTTGCTACCAAACAAACTGTCGCAACTTGGCCCCGGAATCGCAATGGCGGATGTAGATGGAGACGGACGCGAAGATTTCTATGTCGGCGGAGCAAAAGGACAGATATCGAAGGTGTACTTACGGCAAGATAAAGGCCTCGAAGCGAAGGACTTTGTCGACGATCAGCTTGAGGACCGTGAAGACTTCGCACCTCTCTTCTTCGATGCTGACGGCGACGGCGATTCGGACCTTTACGTTGTCAGTGGCGGTGTCGAGTCCGGCACGGATAAAGCACTCTTGAGTGATCGATTGTACGTCAACGATGGGCAAGGTAATTTCAAGCTGGCGACCAGTGCAATAGCGGACACGTCATCAATGAGCGGAAGTGTCGTAGCGGCCGCGGACTACGATCGTGACGGTGATCTCGATCTGTTCGTGGGTGGTCGTGTCAAACCAGGTGCGTATCCTCTTGGTCCCGGTGGCCAAATGTTGACGAACGAAACGACCTCTGCCGACAAACCTCGATTCATCGATTCGACTTCAGAGACCGCTCCCGCATTTCAATCGATGGGTATGGTTACCAGTGCGATATGGTCAGATATCAATAATGACAGTTGGCTTGACTTGGTCGTTACCACCGAGTGGGGACCCGTTCGGACATTCTTGAACAAGGAAGGCAAACTGGAAGAATCAACGAACCAGTCCGGATTGGCTGAGCATTCGGGATGGTGGAATGGAATTGCCGCTCGAGATCTGGATAACGATGGTGACATCGATTTTGTAGCGACGAACTTTGGACTGAACACGAAATACCATCCGACGCCGGAACATCCATCGCGAATCTACTACGGCACTTTCGGCGATGAAACGACACCACATATTGTCGAGGCAAAGGTCGGAGACAAGTGCCTGCTTCCGGTCCGCGGAAAGAGCTGTTCGCAGAATGCGATGCCGTTCGTACGCGAAAAATTCGGTACCTATCACGACTTCGCGCTGGCCTCACTGACCGACATCTACACGGACAATGGACTTCAGAATGCGGAGATGTTCGAATCAAACTGGCTGCACTCGGCGGTGTTCTTTAACAACGGGAAGGGAACATTCACGATTAAGGCTCTTCCGGAACTCGTTCAGATATCGCCCGCATTTGGCGTCGTTGCAACAGAAGTCAATGGAGACGGGAATGCCGACATCTACCTCGTGCAAAACTTCTACCATCCGCAACGTGAAACCGGAAAAATGGCCGGCGGTATGAGTGTCTTGCTGTACGGCGACGGAAACGGGCAGTTCAAAACGATTTGGCCCAAAGAAAGCGGGTTGGCAGTCGCCGCCGACGCAAAAGGGCTCAGCACTTGCGATCTGGACGACGACAGTTGGGTTGACTTTGCGATCACGATCAATGACGGTCCGACCTTAGCGTTTCAGAACAAAAATAAAGAGCTAGGCGAGAATCGGTCAGTGCGAATTCGTTTGGCCGGGAAGGTCGGCAATCCATCCGCGATTGGTGCCCGCGTGAAGGTCGAGCTGACGGACGGGTCGAGTCAAACAGACGAAGTTCGCGCTGGGGGCAGCTATCTATCGCAATCCACACCGGATCTGTTTTTCGGTGTAGCGGACGGACAGTCTATCAGCCGCATTATCGTCCGATGGCCCGATGGGACGGAATCTCAGCATGAGCCGGACGGCGAAAACAAGATTCTTTTGCGGCACGACGAATCGTAGGCAACCATCGCGATCCAACCGGGTGCGACATCTTAAGGGCTGACCTCTTCGGACAGCTTACGGGCTTGACCAAGTGCCTGCTGCGCTAAACGGCTATTGGGATCAAGTTGCACGGCGCGCTCCAAATGCTCAACAGCTTGCATCGGCCGATTGGCCTTTAAGTAGAGTAGTCCCAGATTGACGCGCGTCCCGGCGTCGGCCGGCTTCATACGAACCACTTCAGAATAATGCTTTAGGGCCTCGTCATACTCTTCCGCGTCGAGGAAGTGCTTTGCCAGCCAAAGGTGAGCCGGTATGTAGTTACGGTCGGCCTCCACGGCATCACGGTGGCGGTTCACGGCACCGCTGGAGCTTCCCTGGTTGGCCAGCACAAGCCCCCAGTTGGCGTACGCTTCGGCATAGTTCGGTCTCAACTGCACCGCTTTTGCGAATTGATCATATGATTGTTGAAATTGGCCAAGGTGCGAAAGGCAAATGCCCAGGCTGTTGGAAGCTCTGGCGTATTCGGGCCTCAGCGAAAGCGCCCGTCTCAATGACTGCTCCGCCTCATCCCATCTCTTCAGGCGGTTAAACAACGTACCCAGCTTGTAGTACCCTTCAGCGTAATGCGGCAGCTGATTCGTTATCTCGACCCATTGCTGCGCCGCACCGTCCAGATCCTCCGTCGATTCCAACAGCACACTGAACTGTGCGCGTAGCGTCCAATCGCCTGGATCCTCGCTCAGCAACTGTTGAAATTGATTGATCGCGGCGTGTGCAGCGTCTGCGGTCATGGCAGCCGTCAACCGCGAAAGCTCGGCCTGCAATCGGTCATCGCGAGCTTGTCGATTCGATTGTCGATTGAACGGTGCCGAACGCAGCCGCCCCTTCATCTCCTTTGCGATCAGAAGACGATGGTAAGGTGTCAGCCCCAGGCGATTGGCACACTCCTCCTGAGAAGGCCAATCGCCAGACGGCGCTCCCTTCTCGTCAAGATTAAGCACCTCAGCCAGTTGTGTCGCAAACAGCTTGGCCAACAGGTAATTCCCAGCGAAATTGAAATGCACATGCTCCAACAGGAACTCCTCGCCGACGATACCGTCCGGGCTGCGCTGAGCAAACTGATCGCTTGCGTCAATGAACCACGTTCCCTGCCCTTCTTGCGTTTCAGCGACCGCTCTTAAGATGTCATTGATCGTCGAATCGGCGCGAAAACGCAGCCCGTCATAATCGCGAGCCAGTCGAAATGCCTCACGTGCCTTCTCCGGTTGAGACTGCTGCAGGAAGCACTTGCCGAGCCGGTATTGGAGTTCCGCGAACTCGGCATCAACTCGCGAGGCCTGCTGAAAGGCTTCGATGGCGTCGGCAAATCGTCCTTCCGCCTGTGCACTGCATCCCTTCTCAAACCACTGCTGCCACTGAGTGAGTTCTTCCTTCGAGAGTGCCTCATCATGCAGCGAACCAAAGGGGGCACAGTCTCTGAGATTCGTCACCACGGTGCTGAAGAGTACCGGTGTCCGAGTTCGCTGGGCGGTAGCCAGAATGTCGTTCAGGTTCCGCTGGAAATGATCATAAACCTTTCCTACGGAGGGATCGTCATGGCGCAGCTGATGATCCAGAAACATCTCCATTCCGCCCCACGGTTTGGGACTTCCGGCGTTGGCGGAGCTCCACTGCCGAGCCAATAGTTGGCCGATCTTCGTGCGTTTAGCTGCCAACCCAGCGCGGTTGAGCCATAAGGGCGTATCGTGGCCGCCAAAAACCGTCCCGGCGCCAAACGGCCCGTGGACTTCGTTGTTGCCCATGTAGACGATCCACGCATCAGCCTCCATGACACGACAGTCCTTGGCGATAGGCAGTACGACGTTGGAATTGACCGCCGTAACCGCCGCGTTAATCACCTCAAATTCCTGTTCGGGATATCGCAGACGCAGAAGGGCTTGCAGAACACGGGGAAAGCCAAACGCCGATTCGGGATCACCCATCGCCGCCGAGCCACCAAGTACGATGATGCGGTGGGATGCAGGTGGTTTGTTTTGTGCAACCAGAATTGGCTGGGAGCTGCGAGCGAGAGATTTTGGAAAGAACCGCCACGCAAACTTGTAGTTGTCGACCAGATATCCCGGTTTTTGGGGCAGCGGCACGACGAACGCAGCGGGGTATCCCGTCCCCATGATCCGCAGGCCGATCTCCATCGCCGAGAAGAACAACGTCGGGATGACCAGTACCGCGGCGAGACGAAAAATGAAACGCCGCCAACGACTCATCGGTCGACGACGGGACGTGTTCGAAGTTTCGTTGAGCGAACGGTCGGCAGCAGTCACGGGCTTCAGATTGGGGAGGATGCTTGTTGACTCAGGGCAATCGGTGGGCCACTGCATTGATCCATGAGCCGCTGGTCCGGCCCGAATGGGCTCGTTGGAGCCTGTGGCTTTCAGCATTCGCTCGGAGGTCGGACCAAAACCGCTCCAGCCGCAAACCTGAGGAGTGAAATGCTGATTCGAGATCCGGCACGGCTATTCCCCTAGGATAGCATGAAAATGAGGGGAATCTGTAGAGGGAAGATCCACTCTCCCATCACCCTCGACAATGATCTGAACTTCAATCGACTCATCGGCGTCGTTTGAGAACGACAAATATGCTCGAACGCACGAACCAAGAAATCAAACGGCGCACCCGTGTTGCCACGTTGTTCCCGAAGCGAAGAAACCGACTTGCGCAACGGCAATGGTCGATAAAGCGATTCTGTGGTTAGGAGAAAGTCGTGCGGCCTGGGCCGCCTGTATTGTTTGCGTTCACGCAAGACCAGGGGGCTCTTTGTCGCCCGCTTGGAACCCAGCAAGCCTTTCTCTGTCTTCCGCGTTCTTTGAAAGCTCTTCCTCATGTCGACCGGGCTGGTACAGAGAAAGACACGCGTCTGATGAGACAAGTTTCGCATCGCCGCACTCCACGCTCGCTGCCGTCTGCAACAGTCGCTGCAACGCCGCTTCGTCGAATCTCCGCGGAACGGTCACGTCCAACCGATTGACACCAAAGTCGACTACGCACTGTGACGGTTATGCGTGTGAGTTCCATTCTTGTGGCCTTGCCATTGCCGGCACGCGGTCCAACGTCGGAGGGGTCGCGGCCGCTTTGACCAATGCCGATGATCAGTCATAGAATTTGTGATTGGAAGGAATTCATCATGGCGTATCAGTTACCGCCCGAAATCAAAGAACAGGTACGAGAGCATATGGCCTCGGATCGTCATGCATCAGAGGGAGAGCTACTCGTCGAGGCACTCCGTGCGCTGGACCATGTGAGGGAACGCCAGGAGCAGCTTCGAGACGAAATCCAAGAGCGTGTCGCAAGGGCCGGTAAAGGCACGTCGGCTTCGCTTGATCGTGAGACCTTCAAGGACGAAGCACGTCGGCGATTCTCAAATCAATCTTAGGCATAACCAGTCCCATTATCTCAGGGCAGATCCGAGTCTCCGCGACCTCAGTCCGCCGATCGTGAGGCCCCGCGCCAAACCGATCAGTATCGACGTTAGCGGGGGCGATGTCGTACCGTCACTCAAAAATCCTCTCCGTCTTCCCAATCGTATTGCGCGGGTGGCTTGCCGCCTTTCGCGACGACCCGTGGCGAGTCGGTTTCCGTCGAGCAGCTGACTTCCTCCAGCTTGATGTTAAAGTGCCACGAAGCCCCATAGTCGAAGACCATTGTCATCGTCCCGCCCTCGGGTATCGGCAACTCGCCTAAAGCAATATCGTCCGTGAAGGCCGCAGCGTCGTTCTCACACGGACCCGCGATCCGCAACTTGCGGCCGTTGATCTGACGCAGCTCGAAGCAGTAACGGTGGTCGTGGTCGAACTCAAACGCATCCAGGATCGCGTGCGCCAATTCGTCCAGCGTCGCGTCGTCGGGCGCGGCAATCCGCCGCCACGCTTTGCTCACCGCGACGCGAAACACCAACGTCCCCTTGAGGTAAGGCCACTCCTTAATTTCCATCGCTCGCTGGTATTCTGGGAAAAACGGCTGAAACAACGGGCGCAACACGCCGGGATCTACGGGTGATTCGTCGTGGAACGTCGGCCACTCCCGATTCATGTACCCGTTGTACACGGCGTTGAGCATCGCGTCACCGAAGTCCGTCCGCTCGATGGCCGCCACACGCACGCCCTCCCCTTCGGCTGGCTCATCGAACTCCAAGCGTACCCAGCCAAACAACTCCATCAGCGCCCCCGTTGTCGAGTCCATCACGTCGTACAGCAAACCACCACGGCTTCGGTAATCGACCACCGTGCGCCGGTCGCGCAATCGTTGAGCAAGATCGACCAGTGATCGCATGCAACTGCTGGCCCATCCGCCGCGTTCCGAAATTAATTCTGGTACGCAATGAACGATCCAAGCTTCCAGCAGCGCAAAGTACCGCTCGGTCAAATTCAGAGCACGCCAGGAGGCAACCGTTTCCAGGTCGAGTACCAACCGTCCACTCGGCGGCGAACCTTCGCCAAGCGCCATGCCCGACGACCGCAACATCAGGTACAAGCCGTGCAGGTGAGGAAAGGAACGCTGTTGCGGACGCTTGAGCCCGTGCATGATGGGTCGGCTCATTTGCAAGTTCAATTCGTTGAGCCGGCTCTGCGGAAGAAGATAGTATTTGCCCGTCGTCTTCAGACCCCCGTTGCCGATAAATCGCAACAGTGTTTCAAAGTCCGCCAGCACCGTCCCCGGCCCATCCTCGTCAATCTCCTGGTCGCGGAGCATTTGTTGGGCATGGTCGGAGATGGCAAATTGGGCTGTGTCGTTGGTGAAAACGATTTCCAACATGATTCGACTCCTTTCAAGTTTCGTGAGCACAAGCGGCTGGCGTATTGCCTGATCTCACACGGCCAGCAAGCTGACGGCTGCCGCTACACTCCCTGTTGATCGGTCAGTCCTTGTTCCCGTCGTATTGGTTCGATTTCAGTCGCCCGCGCCGGGACTCGGTCCGATGGGTTCACGGCGATCCTCATGTTCCAGCCGTGCGCTCCGTGGTTCTTCCCCGCGTTTGTCGTTGTCTTGCTCTTGCTGCTGTTGTGCCTTGGTGAGATAGTGCGTCGAATAGGCCGCCTCGAGCCGCGGTTCTCCGCTCCTGGAAAACCTCAACGCGATTCGGCGGTTGCGGCCCTTATTCCCCCATTGGCGATATTCCGACCGTGACGGCTGCAGACCCAACGAATGGGCGTGCAGATCCACGATTCGCAAAATGCGGCTAGCCTTGCCAAGGCTCCCCACAAACGCCCTTTCCAGGTAAGGGATTCTGCCGAACCGCCAGTCTTCGTATCGTTCCTTGCTGATCCGCTGCATGCGCAGCAGCACTTCCACGGGCGAGACAACGCCGCCTGATCTCATCATCATCTCGGACACCGCCGCTGCGACACCGGGGAACAGTTTGTCCTTTCGATAATTGGACGAAGTGATCTTCTTCATGGCTTTCCGCAACAACTGTCGGCATTATTGTAACGGGGCATCGGTCGTTTTCGTCATCCAAGACGTTCGTGGCATGCCATTAACGACCCCCTCAATCGACGACCAGTACGGCGTTTTCTGTGAAGCCGACTTGAGGGCCGTACACTAGATTTGGCCTTGGGCAAATTGGATGAGGCCGTGGCATAACCAATCCGGCAAATCGTCAGTGACTATTGCTATTGTTACCACACCTGGAGTTAGACGTTGGCCAAAGGTGTGCGCAAGAAATCCGCTGACGTGCTGCCGCTTCAAGTACCAGAGAAGGGACTCGAACCCTCACGGGCTAATGCCCACTGGATTTTGAAAGCGATCACATCACGTTGGACCAGCGCTGGTATTCCACTTGGCTTGTGTGCGAAGTTCTTTCCTGGTTAGAGATTCGGGTGTTAACGTATTGGCGCCGCATTGTACTCGCATTTGCTTTGGACGGGCAACGTTGTCACCAAAATGACACAAAGGTCGATTCTGAAAGTGGCCGGACTCGAGCCGTTAAGGGGGCTCGACAACGAGAACGTCTGAAGACGCGAGCCGCTCGGCGATGTGCGCCCAAATCGCAACGACGTGATGCGGTGACGATCCCGCATGCCGTGGACTGGACACCATTGTATAATGAGTTGTCGTCCCTACTTAGGCGAAGGCTGTGTGTCGAACAACAGTGCTGGGACCCGGTTGCTTGACTTGGAGTATCGACATGAATATTGACTTGCCGGCCGAGGCGGCCCAGTTCATCGAAGGCCTGGTTGCGTCCGGGCAATATCGGTCGGCCGATGAAGCAATTGCGGATGGAATTCGGTTGTTAATGACTCGCCAGCAGTTGCGCGCGGAAATTCAGAAAGGAGTCGACGAGCTCGATGCGGGACAAGGCATCGATGGTAAGCAAGTATTTGCAGAACTGAGAGAGCGTGCGAAGAAACTGACGGAACAGGCTGACTGATGCCGAAGTTGGCGTTTGCGCCAAGTGCCCAACAAGACTTGACGGACATCTTCGACTACATCGCACGGGACAAACCAATTGCCGCGGCCAAGTGGATTGACAGCATTGAAAAGAAGTTCGAGCTGATCGCGTCGACTCCAGAGTTCGGCAAGAACCGTCCGGAACACGGAGTGGACATTCGTAGCAGCGTTGTCGGTCGCTACGTCATCTTCTACAGGGCCGTTGACGACGGCATCGAAGTCGTGCGCGTCATCCCCGGCGATCGCGATGTTCGATTTCTTTGGGGGTTAAGGTGTGAGGCATACAGTCGAATTCGGGAGCGCGCAGGACGGCCGGCAGACCGAAGGACGCTCTTCGAAGAGCTACAAGACTCCCCTCCTCCGTCAGACGAACGCTTAGATGCGAGTGAATACGTGGCCGTCTTATCCGAGGCAGTGAGCCGGCGCAATGGATGGAAGGCAATTCTCGAACATTGCTCAGTGTAAAGCTGATCCGCAACCATCGATCCAGTCACAATGTCTGTTGAGGTGGTCGATAACGGGTGAATCTCGCTGGTCGCTGCGTGTGTCGAAAAAAGTTCCACGTTTGGCAACCGATCGTTTACCCGCGGAGTGCGAAGCGACGCCTCGTACGGGAGAATCTCCTCGTGTTCCTCGCGCACCACTTCCGGATCATCACGGCGAAAGGAAGAATCAGCATGACACATGCGAACTGTGGTGAGGCAGCCCATCAATCAAGCAAACGGCATCGTAGGCTGAAGGCAGGGAGCGAGGCGTAACCCAATGCAAATCCAACGGCGTGGTCACAGGTCCCTAAGTCCTGCTGCCGCTTCCAGTACCAGAGGAGGGACTCGAACCCTCACGAGCTAATGCTCACTGGATTTTGAATCCAGCGCGTCTGCCAATTCCGCCACTCTGGCTCGCCTCTACGCGAGAGCCTGGCACGAGGTGTCTCATTCTAGAAACAAATCGGCGAAAGCCAAAGCCCCCTCCATTTCCGCGCTCGTCTCAGGAAAAGTTCCCGCTCAGCCTCTGTCGCCGGAAGGTGATCATGCGGCTATGATTGGCGTCGGTAAGTTGGTGAATCTTCGAGGTTAGCATGTCGAACTCGCTTCGTCTGAACCGCCGAGACTGTTTTCGTTTCGCGGCCGCGGCAAGTATCTGCTCGGGTAGGCAATCGGCAACCGCGCAAGACAGGCCCGCGAGCGTTCGTCCCAAATCGGTTGCGGCCATCATCACGGCTTATGCCCCAGGTCTGCATGCCGATGTGCTGATCGGCAAGATCCTGGAGGGATGGAAGCAAGACGGTGGAGTGGGCCCGGCGCTGACACTCGCGTCCATGTACGTCGAACAATTCCCCTCCAATGACCTCTCCCGGTCAATGGCCAAAACATACAACGTACCCATCTTTGACCAGGTTGAGGACGCAATCACGCTCGGCGGAAACGACATTCCCGTTGATGGCGTCATTAGCATTGGCGAGCATGGGAATTATCCGTGGAACGACAAAGAGCAGCATCTCTATCCTCGCCGTCGCTTCTTCCAGGGTATTACGGATACCTTTGCAAAGTGCGGTCGAGTCGTCCCCGTATTCAACGATAAGCATTTGGGACCCGTCTGGTCAGACGCTAAATGGATGTATGAACGAGCCCGCGAAATGGAGATCCCTTTCATGGCCGGCTCCTCGTTGCCTGTCAGCTATCGCGATCCTGAGATTAGCGTACCGATGGGTGCCGAGATCGAAGCCGCGACCGCGATTGGCTATTCCGGCTTGGACATCTACGGCAGTCATACGCTGGATTGTTTTCAATCTCTTGTTGAACGTCGTCGCGGTGCAGAGGCCGGAGTCAAATGGGTGCAATGTTTGCAGGGCGAGAGGATGTGGCAAGCCATCGACGACGGCTTGGTCCAGGATGATGTGCTCCAAGCAGCACTGCGGGTAACCCCCAAACAACCCAATGGCAAGATGCGAAACGGCGGGACTCTGTTCCTCTTTGAATATGAAGACGGCTTGATTGGTTCGGCGTTGATGCTGCCCGGCTATGCACGGGCGATTTCAGCGGCCGTCAAAATCAAGGGGCAGTCCAAGATCCTAGCGACGCGATTTGAGGAACGACGTGAGCCGAAACACCCTCACTTTGCCTTTCTTCTCAAGGCCATCGAGCGAATGATGCACACAGGGCGCCCAAGCTATCCCGTTGAGCGGACGTTGTTGACCAGCGGTATTTTGGATCGAGCCCTTACGTCAATAGCTCTCGGACATCGCAAACTGAGGACTCCTGAATTGGCAATTCGTTATCGTCCGGTGGACTATCCATATGCACCGGACCCGGCGCTGACGGCGGCTCCGGTGTAAGCAATATCCGATGGGTAAGCCCCAGTCGGCTGTCGGCGCTCGCTCCGCCTGGTTCATTTTTCACTCCGTCAAGCTGCTTGCAGCCGTGGATCAGAATTCACTCATTCGGCTCAATCCGTAGAATTGACAACCGAGACCCTGATCGGCGGAATCATCGCATCGATCACGCTGAGCTACCCTATCAAAGAACGTTGATTCAGCACGTAAAGTCATCTTGTCCTGATGGATACCCAACATGCGAATCGTGCTTTTCGAAGACGATAAGGTTCAGCGACTGGAACCCATCACGCTATCTCGACCGGCCTATTCCATCGGTTGCGGCGGTGAGCGTTTAGTTGATTGGGCCCTGTCGACCGGATCGAAGGTGCAGGGAGTCGTCCGCCCGTATTTGCAGGCTTGGCAAGATGCAGAATATCCAAGTCTTTGCCGCCAAGACGGGTCAATTCACGATACGCTTCTGGTTAACGCACGTGTCGCTCCGATCCGTGAAAACCTGGACCGGTTGAATCACCTGCTGAAGCATCCGGACGACTTGCCAATCCTGCAGGATGATTCTCTGGCAGCCGTCGTTGTTCCTTCCGCAAATGCCGGCGAGCTTCTCACCACAGCCCAGCAGATTGCAGACAGGTCTATCCAGCGTCCGACATCCACCTCGCAAGGGAATGAGCTTGAGTCCTCGAATCTCAAATCTCAAGCCTCAAACCTGCAACTCAAATTATTCAACCACCCGCATCACATCATCAAATACCATCTCGAAGGACTCGTCGATAGTTTGAACCGACGCATCGAATCGGGTGAGTATCGCGAGGTCCGCGACGGAGTATTCAGCAGGAACGACGGAGAACTGCCCGAGCTGGTTCACACCGACACATCACAAGGCCCGATCGTAATCGAGCCTCGAGCCACCATTCGTCCATTTGTCTGTCTCAAAGGCCCGATCTTTCTGGCCTCCGAATGTTGTGTCAATGAGCATACGTTCCTGAAGAATGCCGTCATGGTCGGCCAGCAAGCGAAAGTGGGCGGTGAGATCAGTGCCAGCATTATCGAAGCCTGTTCCAACAAACAGCACTCCGGTTTTCTGGGACATTCCTATCTTGGCCAATGGGTCAACCTGGGTGCCGGGACCTCCAATAGCAACCTCAAGAACACCTACGGTTCGATCCGGATGGAAACGGCGACTGAAAAGATTGACACCGGCATGCAATTCTTGGGCTGCGTTGTTGGCGACTACACCAAGTCGGCCATTAATACGTCGATCTTCACGGGTAAGCTGATTGGAGCTTGCAGCATGCTCTACGGATTCGTGACGACGAACGTACCGAGCTTCGTCAACTACGCCCGCAGTTTCGGTCAGATGACCGACATGAATCCGGAAGTCTTTGCGGCAACACAACGACGCGCTTTCGAGCGTCGGGGAATTCAGCAGCAGGACTGGCAGGTTGAATTGATTCAAGAAATGTACCGCCGGGCTGCGGAGGGACGCCAACTGGCAGACGAGCCCCTTTCGCTATAGAGTGTACAGGCGAAACGCTGTCGACAATCTAATCTGGAAAGTCCACGACCACCTATGACGCTTACGGAAACTTACAAAAACGACCGATTCGGACTTTCGTTCGAACTCTTCCCTCCGAAAACGGATGCCGGCCTGAACGCCTTGTATCGTCACGTCGAAGTCCTGCTGAACCATCGTCCCGACTACATTACCTGCACCTACGGCGCTGGCGGCTCGACGCGTGACAAGACTTTGCAAATCGTCGAATCCGTCAAACAGCGGTTCCAGCTGCCCGTCGCATCTCACCTAACCTGTGTCGGCTCGACCGTCGACGAACTGCGAGACTATTTGCAGCGAGCGGCCCAGGCAAACGTCGACTACATTGTGGCGCTACGCGGTGATCCGCCGAAGGGCGAGACGGAATTCAAAGCGATCGAAGGCGGGCTGCGCTACGCAAACGAACTGGTCACGCTAATTCGAGACGAATTTCCGGCTTTTGGTATCGCGGTAGCCGGCTATCCAGAAACTCATCGTGACGCGCCGAGCCCCGAACAGGATCTGCAGAACCTGAAACGGAAAGTCGACTACGGAGCCGACACGGTAATCACGCAGCTGTTCTACAACAACCAAGACTTCTTCCGGTTCCGCGACCGTTGCCTACAGATTGGCATCACGGCACCTATTATTCCTGGCATCTTGCCCGTCACCAATTTGAGCCAGATTCAGCGGATCACGAGTCTGTGCGGGGCGCAGCTGCCAGATGAGTTCGTCCAGCGCCTGTCAGAGAAAGACGATGTCGACTGGCAGTTCGAAGTTGGCGTTGAATTCGCCGTCACTCAGGTGCGTGATCTAATCGACCAAGGCGTCCCCGGCATTCACTTCTATGTCTTGAACAAGTCGCAAGCGACCAGCCGGGTATTGGATTCGGTTGAGCTGCAGCACCGCCCGTGAGTAGGACGGCACAGTTTGCCCGAGAGATGTGCTACGCCGCAGGCGAGAGATTCGCGGGCAACCGAACAACAAGACGATCGTCGGGCGCTGTCGGTCGACAGCCACCCGACCTGAAGAACGTTCTACTTATCGAAGGCCGTTTTCGAAGGCTCGCGGAACTTCGAGGCCTTCCAAGAACCCCATCAGTCCACGACATCGATACGGCTGTTGAAGCTTGCGAACTGCCTTGGATTCGATCTGTCGGACGCGTTCGCGTGTCACGGAAAAGATCTGCCCGACCTCTTCCAAGGTGTAGGAATAGCCGTCGGTCAGGCCGTAACGCAACCGCAAGATCTCTCGCTCGCGATGATTCAAAACCTGCAGAGCGTTGTCGATTTGCTGCTTCAATGCCTGCTGGTTGGTATCGTACAGCGGATCGTCATCGCGATAGTCTTCGAGGAATTCGCCGAAGTAGCTGTCGTCGTGATCTCCGACCGGCTGATCAAGTGACAGGGGCTGACGTGACATCTTCATGATGCAGCGTGCGTCATCCAACGACAACGAAGCACGTTCAGCAATCTCTTCAGCCGTGGGTTCACGTCCCAATTCCTGAACCAGGTCACGCGTCACCTGTCGAACCTTGCTCATGGTCTCGATCATGTGCACGGGAACTCGGATGGTTCGGCTTTGGTCAGCAATGGCTCGCGTGATGGCCTGACGAATCCACCAAGTTGCGTAGGTCGAAAACTTGTAACCGCGGGCATACTCGAACTTGTCGACCGCTCGCATCAGTCCCGTGTTACCTTCCTGAATCAAATCCAAGAACGTTAAGCCGCGATTGCGATACTTCTTGGCGATCGAGACGACCAGACGAAGATTGCCTGCCGAAAGCTCACGCTTGGCGGCGTCATAGGCTTTTCGATACGTGTCGGTCTGCTGGACACGGCGACGTAGCGTCTCGGCACTTTCCAACGTGATTCGCATAAAGTGGTGAAGTTCGGCACGTAGCGTTTCAACTGACTGGCCGCCCGCCTCCTCGCCGCCGCCCTTGCGGATCTGGTCCAGCAGAGTCTCCATGCGCTTTTGAATCTCACTTACCTTGTCCAACAACGGGAGCAGTCGCTGGGTGCGAAGATTCAGTTCTTCGACCAGCCGCACGGCGCGATTGCGTCGCTTGACCAGACGTTGCCAGGCCTCGGTTCGTTCCGCCTCAGGGCGTCGCGTACTGACCGCGATGCGGAAATCTCGTTGGTTTTCGACAAGCATCCGCCGAAGCGTTTTCACGTTCGGTGGAATCCGCTTCATGATGCGTTTCTTTTCGGCCGTGTTGGTCACGGACACTTCGACCGTACGGTCCAGACGTAACTCGCCGTCGCGGACTTTTTCCAACGCGTTGACGGCGGCCTGTAGGACAAAGTCGGTGGCCAGCATGCTGTGGCGGAAGCGTGTCCGAGTTGCCTCGATCTTGCGAGCTGCAGTGACTTCCTGCTCGCGAGTTAACAGCGGGATCTCGCCCATTTGCATTAGATACATGCGCACCGGGTCGTCGATCGCAATCGGTGACGAGTCTTGACGCTCTTCCTGCTCTTCATCGTCTTCGAGATCTTCGGCCGACGCCTCGGTCGGTCCCGCGACAGGCTTATCCGATTTGGGGACCCCGCGTCGTTCGGCGATCATTACTTGGTCACTGGCATTGGGCTGTTGGGGCAGTTTTGAGTTGTTCGTCTTGCTGTCGATCTTTGGCACAAATGGGGTCCTCAAGGGTTGGCTGAACAGCCGAGGATGAGTCGAGGGGGGACGAGTGCCCGAATACATCGCACGCTGAATGCCAAACTACACATTTGCACCGACGAGTGCACTTAAACCGTTAATTTTCAAGAGTTTGAATCGCTTGGGCCGGTTTAGGCATCGAAGCGAATCGATGCATCGAGACAACACATGTGGTCAATAGTCAACCGCACAATGAAACGTTGCTTTTCAGCAGCAAAAACTGGTTTTTTTGAGCGTTACCGAATCGTAGGGCCCCACGCAGAAGTGCAGTACAATGGAGGGCCAGCGGTGGCCGCGCGACGCTTTGGCGAAGGCAAGGGCAGATGATTTCAACGCACGATTCGGAATCGGATGGATCGATCCTGGCCCGCATCGACCCACCGTCCGCGACGATTCTGCTTCGGCGACCGACTCGGCAAAACGCCTTGTCGCGAGAGGTGATCGGGAGCTTTCAACAGATGCTCTACGACCTGAATCAGGAATCGCGGGTGCGGGCGATCATCGTCACCGGAGCCGACCCGGCGTTCTGTGCGGGGACCGATCTCAGCGAGATTCATGAATCGCAGAAATCCAACGACGCGATTCAACAATGGGCCGCAGACGCTGAACAACTCTGCGACCTCATGGCCAACCTGATGCGATTTCCTAAACCGCTGATCGCCGCCGCCAACGGCGCAACACTTGGAGCAGGTCTCGCCTTGGCAACAGCCTGTGATGTGATCATTGCGTCCACCGCGGCCACGTTTGGCATTCCCGAACCGAGACGAGGCTTGACTTCCAGTCTCGCCTTGCCCCTGTTGCAGTTCCGCATTGGAGGATCGCATACCGCGAACCTTGCGATGCGGGGACACCAGATCGATGCTCAAGAGGCACTTGCGATTGGGTTGGTGCAACAAGTTGTGCCACACGAACAGCTGTGGGCGCGTTGTCATGAGTTGACCGGCGAGATCGCAAGTAATTCAGCGGATGCCATTGCGCTGACCAAGCGAGTCCTGAATGAAACGGTGGGCGAGCAAATCTTGAAGCAACTCGCATCGGCCGCGGCGGCCACGGCATCGGCACGCACAACGCCGAGCGCCTTCGAGGGCGTTTCGGCCTTCAAGCAGAAGCGTCCGCCCGATTGGATCATCTAATTTGCGTCGTCAGATGTGGCCCGAAACTCTTGAGGCCCAACGGGCCGACGCTAGTTTCGCTCGCCCGAAATCCTTGGAGGCCCAAAGGGCCGGCGCTAGCGAAGCCCAGGGCAAACCGACGCGCCTAGCGGCGGTGCTGCCCTGGGTAGGCGACACCAAGAATCGCGCCTTGCCCCAACGGGGCCGTGCCGACCTCGGTCGCGCACCAATGCGCGCCAAACGCGTGTCGGGGACCCAACATTGCGTCCCGAAAAGGGGTCAGGCTTAATATTTGCCGCTTCGTTTCAACCGTTGGTGTGATACGAGCCGCGTTGGGACAAAACACTTGATTCGCGTTCCCGGGGCAGCGCCGACGCACTGACGCGTCGGCTTGGCCTGGGGTCTGCTAGGGCCGACCCGCTGGGCCTGGAACAATCATACGCTCGCAACACGCCACTCTCGCACGGACGGCAAACAATGAAGCCTGACCCCTTTTCGCTCGTCTCACGCCCACTGACGCAACTCTTCTTGCCCTAGTCGGCCGTCGTGCAACGCGGTCGCAATCAGAGCCGCACTGCATCCGTCGTCGGCCAGTTGAATGAGCTCGTCCACGGAACCAATTCCGCCACCACAGATCAACTCGACGCTCGGCTCCATCTGCTTGATGTCTCGCGTCAGCTGCCGCGTTCCCGTGCCTTGATCGCTACCGACGTGGGTGACATCAAGCACAATCATGCGACGCGCGCCCAGCTGGATCAACTGGCTCGCAACCGGCGATGGTTCCGCCGAATTCCAACTCTCGACCTGGCTGCGAACTCGACCTCGGCGCAGATCAAGACTCACGACCAGCCGATCTGGACCGAGTCGGTCGATCATCTTCTGCAGCGTCTCGATGGATGCCAAAGTCTCCAGAGCGCAAATAGGATAGACATCACACTCTGAAGATTGCCAACGGGTCAGGTCCTTGGCCAGATCGAACTGGGACACGCCGGCATCGATCCAAAGCTCCGGTAGGCTCGCGGCGATTTGCGCGTACGAATCCCAATCGGGCTGATCGCCGGCGATCGCGTCGAGATCGGCAACATAAGCGCGCTGCAGGCCGAGTCGTTCAGAGAATGCGCGAGCGATCGAGGCGGGCCGAGCGTCAGTCGTCAATACACTACGAACGGCCTGATACTCGTCGCGCTGTCCGCCCCGTCCGTGCACGACGACACCTTGCATCAAGTCAATGACGGGCAGCACGAACACTTCGGTACTCGTCGGAAGAAGAAAAGAGTCTCAGATTGAGCTGCCCATCACAGCTCAAAATCATCCTCAGTGGCTTGCTTTCGATAGATCGGCATGTGGCGATAGTAGACTTCCAAGATCATCGTCGCCATCGAAGTGCAATAGAGTCGACCGCCTTTGATCGAGGAGTGATTGGCGCCCATGTACCAACTGCCCGTCTCGTGCCCTTTCGTCGCCTGTCGCTTGATCAGGAACTCTCGCATCTTCTCGTTCCATTTGGGCCAAACGTCACCGCCGTAATGCCGCATGACTTGCGTGGCGTAGTAGTTGTAATACATGTCGACGTTGCTCGGGCCGACTTTCGACAGACGCTCAACACCACGCTTTAGGGCCGGGTGGTCCTGTTCCCAACCTAAATACATGCGACACAACAATCCGATGGCGGTCGTGGAACTCTTCTTGCCAGGATCCTTGTAACCGTACGAGGCTCCGCCATCGGTTTGTACCGAATTGAGAAACTTGTTCGCCCCAACAAACACCGATTGATCGACATGCAGGTAGGCCATCCGACCGCTTTTGAGGGCCATCAACTGCCAACCAACTACGGAGGTATCGCCAGGCTGCTGTGCCACATATCGCCAGCCACCGCCGACCGGATCTTGGGCGAAAGCGATGTAATCCAGTGCAGCTTGGGCAGGCCGCATTAACGCTTGGTCTTGCGTCATCGCGTAAGCTTCGGACAAAGCGATCGCGCACAGACCGTGCGAATAAAGATTGCCGCCCGGTTCGATGAACGCCCCGTTGGCTTTCTGCCGACTTAGCAAGAAATAGAGTCCCGCGTGGACTTCATTCTTATACTGGCCTTCCTTGTGAGTGTGTCCGGCGCCCAAGAACGGTAGCAGCCCCATAGCCGTCGCACCGTTGAAAGCTTGCTTTAGTTCACCTCGATCGCGACAAGGGCAATTGCCCGCTAGATGCTGAAAGCTCCAGCTGCCATCCGGATTCTGGTGATTCTTCAGCCACTTCAGTGCTATCTGCACCGCTTTTTCACTACCGGGTGTGCCACCGCCTTCTCGAACAAGTCGCGACCGCGCGGCCTGTCCACGACCTTCTAATCCTTGACCTGCGTAAGTCCCAATCGGCTTGAGCAGATCGCTCTGCGGCGCAACGTCGATGCCAAGCGGATCGAGTTCGGTGAATGCCGTGGTCGCTTCCAGATCGTCCGCCGAAAACACATCGGGATCCTCGGTCATCAGTTCGGTCGGCTGGACTTCGACCGCCTCGCTCGGGGCGATCTCGGACAGTTCCATTTCGTCAAGTTCGTTTTGTTCAACGGCCTCAAATAAGGGCGCGTCGGTGATCTCGGTCACTTCGGCGTCGCCTAACGTGAGCTCATTGTCGCGATCGACAAAAGTGCGAGGCAGTGTGATCAACGCCAGGCAGAACAGCAGCACGATATGAACAATCATGCTGATCAGCCAGCTGGGAATGGCAGCAAACACCAAGAACCGATGACCGCCAGGTTGAAATTCCGCGGCGTCAGACGTCTGCTCGCGGTCGCGATCGTCGCTGTCCGTCGCGGCCTCACGATCGAGCTTGGGATCACGGGTCGGCTTGCCGTGGGCCGCTTGCTTGACGGGTTTCTTATTCTTCGCCTGGCGGCGGCCTTTGGAACTCTTCGCAGATTCAGCATCAGCGCCACCTGCCGTCGCATCGGAGGCGTCCTTGGTCAGCGAGGGATCGGACGGAGTGCCGTGCTGCTGATCCATGTCACTGGAAGAAGCTGAAGAGTCCATACCTGAAAGAGGCCGTCGACCTCACGGTTCTCAAAGAAGTTGCCAACTCAATGTTCCGCCGATCCGTTGGACCGTCAACCTCCCACACCGTGAAGGGCCCATTCGGACCGAATTTTCTTATCTCCTCATTGTACGATGATTGCAAGAATTACCCAAAAGGTTGGTTGAGAGATTGAAACGCCCTCCCCTTCTGGCGGGTGGAACGCACGAGTTGTGTCGCGGTTCCGCGCTGAATCGTCGAGATCACGCCTCGACCGTCTCAATCCGGGACCCCAAGTCGGCTAGGAATCGCCAAAGTGTCAAGCGATGGGCGTCGTGTGACGCAATGAGCGTACAGGACAACACCTGGAAACAATGTCCAGACTTCGTTTACAATGCGGCACGAGTCACACGCAATTAACGACTACCGAGACCGGGGAAACGGAATATGGCTAAGAAAAAGGGCGGCAAGAGCAAGAAAAAGGCGGAAACTGTCTTCTTGGTCTGCCAAGAAACGGGCGATTACAACTACATTTTGAGGCGAAAGCCGGGCGGCGAGAAGCTGAAGCTGAAGAAGTATTCGCCTCGTCTGCGAAAGCACACGGTCCACACGGAAAAGAAGAAGTAGTCTGAAATCGCCACCTCTATGGGCGAGCATCTTGCGGCGTGTTCCGCTAGAATCCGGATGCGGTTTCACGGACGACATTTTCAGGGACGACATGGAAAAGCGCTGGCGGATTCGGCCCCATGACTCGGCGTTGATTGCGAGGTTAGAGCAATCCGCTGGGGTCTCGAGTGTGGTAGCCCAGTTGCTCACGGCGCGAGGCGTGACCGACCCATCCATGGTGCCGGGATTCCTCGAAGCCAAGTTGAGCGGACTTCGCGACCCGGAGCAGCTGCCGGGATTGGCCGAAGCGGCCGATCGGATCCACGCTGCCATAGCCCAACGTCGTCGGATCGTGGTGTACGGCGACTATGATGCTGACGGCATGACGGCCACGGCATTACTCTACCGATGCCTGCAATTGGTCGGTGCGAATGTTGGCTACTACGTGCCGAATCGGATGGACGAGGGCTACGGACTAAACACCACTGCGCTACGTCGACTGGCCGACCATGGGGCTGCGCAGATCATCTCAGTCGATTGCGGCATTTCCAGCGTGGCGGAAGCCGAGATGGCTCGAGAGATTGGACTTGAGCTGATCATTACCGATCACCACCAACCCTCAGAGCAACTGCCACAGGCGACCATTGTCCATCCAGCATTGCCAGGCCATTCGTATCCGTTTGAATCGTTGTGCGGCGCCGGTGTGGCGTTCAAACTTGCTTGGGGGATCTGCCAACGCGTAAGCCAAGCGAAGAAAGTTTCGGAGCCACTGCGTAACTTTCTGCTCACGGCGTTGGGATTCGCGGCCATCGGAACGGTTGCCGATGTCGTCCCGCTGGTGGATGAAAACCGTATCTTGGTCAAGCATGGTTTGCTCAGCCTGCGGGCGCGGCCGTCGGTGGGGATCCAACATCTCATGCGATTGACCGGTCTGGATACGAAGAGCCAGTTGGGCAGCGAAGACATTGGTTTCTGCCTCGCCCCTCGGCTCAACGCGGCCGGTCGCTTAGGGCAGGCTCAACTCGGTGTGGAACTTCTAGCCACCGAAGACGAGGAACGAGCGGCATCGCTGGCGGAGTATATCAACGAGCTGAACAACAATCGTCTGCACTTGGAACGAAGCATTTACTTATCGGCCAACAAACAGATCAAAGATCGCTTCGATCCGGAGAATGAACCGGCGTTGGTGTTAGCCGATCGCGGCTGGCACCAAGGCGTGATCGGCATCGTGGCGGGGCGTTTGGCCGAGAAGTATCATCGCCCGGTGGTGATGATCGCGTTGGACGAGTTGGGCACGAAACCCGGCACCGGTTCGGCTCGTAGCGTAGCAGGGCTGGACTTGCATCGAGCGCTGAATCAATGCAGTGAGCATTTGGTTAAACACGGCGGACATGCGGCGGCGGCAGGTTTGCGCATTGACGAGGGTCATGTGGACGCCTTCCGGTCGCATTTTTGCGAACATGTCGATCAGTGTCTGACCGCGGAAGCGCGGGTAGCGGAGCTAACGATTGACGCGGAGACTTCGTTGTCGGAGCTAACACTTCGCACGGTACAGCAGATGGAACAATTGGCGCCTTTTGGCCACGGCAATCCGCGTCCGACGCTCTGCACGAGTTCTGCGTCGCTGGAGGGCGAGCCGAAATCGATGGGCAAGGGCGAGCGACATGTCGCGGCTACCTTTTCGCAACACGGGACGCGGATGCGAGCGATTGGCTTCAACCGTCCGGAGTGGGTGACCGAACTGGCGGCGGCGGCGGGTCCGGTGGACATTGCTTTTCGACCGGTGATCAACGAATTCCGCGGACGCCGCACGGTAGAATTACACTTAGCGGACTGGCATCACACGCGCGCGATGGCGGAAACCGGCTGACAACGGCTCGGCCGGTTGACCTTAGCTCGTCGCAGGCGGTACGATGTCAATCTCTCATCACACGACGCATCACGCGTCACCCCTCGGGGCGTGGCTCAGCCTGGTAGAGCGCTGCGTTCGGGACGCAGAGGTCGCTGGTTCAAATCCAGTCGCCCCGACT
>CAJHYQ010000535.1_pt1 | contig 22763 bp, 9 predicted proteins | sample 9198721 | NCBI WGS metagenome assembly CAJHYQ01 (sample SAMEA7708357, study PRJEB35096) | sediment metagenome | biome: marine neritic benthic zone biome [ENVO:01000025]; feature: sediment [ENVO:00002007]; material: shallow marine sediment [ENVO:03000034] sea grass bed [ENVO_01000059] ... | reverse complement strand
TGTAATCGCCGGGCGGCAACGGCGTGAAGCCCCAGCGCTGATGAACGTATGCAACTGGCTTGTCAACGCCTTTCTTGAAAACGTACCAACCTCCCGGCGATGCATTGCTGGCTGTGCGTGGGCTTAGATCGACGCCGGAGTCTATTCGCACACGGGCTGAGTCGCCAGTCGAAAGCTCGATGTCTGCCCAGCCAATCTCGACCGCGTTGGATCCTCGTGGCAGCAGGCCGAGCGAGTACTTTCCAGCGGGAAGCTCCACAAACTCCCATTCGCCGGAAGATGCCACGGTATCGCCCGACGAATTGCGCACGTACCAATGGTCCAGCGGCAGCTCATGGCTTCCGGTAATTAACTGAACGCCAGTCCGCCCGCTCTCCTTGGCGATCGTCATGAGGGGCAGGCTCTCTTGCACGCTTGCCGTCTGTTCAGTCGGTTTTGGTTTGGCTTTCTCGATGGACGGTGTGTCGACCGCGGTTCCTAACCCGCCGTCGTCCACTGATGTCGTATCCGCGCGGCTCTGATCCTGCTCCGCGGAATTCTGCTTTTCCGTCACAGCTTCACCCAGCGCCGCTTGATCCTTCGCGACGTGATCCTCATTGGCAATCGCAGTCGGCGTAGGTCTCTTGCCGCCAACGGGCAGTTGCAGCAGGTATTCGGCATACTTGCGAAAGACCGCTTCCTCTATGCCATCCACCATCGAATTGACGATGGTTTTGACGATCCTCCCATCTGGAGACACAAACACAGTGGCCCACGCCTTCGAGCCAACCCAAGCCTCCTGCGTCTTTCGATCTCCCTTGAGCACGGGATAGTCGGCACCGTATTTGGCGACATAGTCCTTGATCGCTCCTGCATCTTGATCCAGGTTCACACCAATGACGTGTAACCCCCGCGCTGCAAACTCCTTGTGAAGTTTGGTGTAAACCGGCCCAGCCCAATCCGCAGTTCCACTCGTGAAAAACGCGACCAGCATGGGGCGGCCAGCATAATCGCGCGAGTGATGTTGCTTGCCGTTTTGGTCTTCAAGCTGGAAACCGGGAGCCTTCCGTATAGGCCGCGGTTGCAGGCGTGCGTTGGCTGACACCGGCTCCGATAGTGCTTTTCGGATCGCAACTTCAACTTTGCTCCAATCTTGATCCGGATTTCGAACGAGTCCCAAGAACTCAATCTTGCCGGATCGAGAGACCAAGTAATTGCATGGCGTGCTACCGGATCCGGTGGGGCGAATCTCGCGTACAAACTCGCCCTGATCGTTGAGCCCCACGGGCCAAGTCACGTTGTGCTTCTTGAGGAAGGCGCTCACTTCGTCAACCGTGTCACGAAAATCGTCCGAGACACCGATGATCTCAAATCCCTGATCCTTGTACTCTTTGTAGAGTTTTACGAGCTTCGGAGTCTCCCGCTGACAATAACCGCACGAGGTCCGCCACCAATGGATTAAGACGACTTTGTCGCGTTGGTCGGAGAGCCGAATGAGCGAATTGTCTCTCGCGGAGGGGATAGTGAAATCGCGGACCAACTCGTCGCCTACGGCCGTAGCTTGTGCGAGGGCCAGAATGCTGACGAAGAAGTGGATGGTTTTTCGGGGCAACATCTTCGGCTCCTTGGCTATCTTTTTAGAGCATCAAACGGGGGTGTCGCCTCTTGTACGTGGCCCGTGACAGTTTCCGGGAACGATTTCCCGTCAATTGCTCCGATCACGTTGTTGCTCGCAGAATTCTCGGTTGTTCTTCAAGGTGCCGGAGTCAGGAAACTGCTTGAGGGCCTTGTCGAACACCTCAATCGCTGCATCCCACTGCTGCTCATCGATGTACGTACCTGCCCACTGGCCCCAGGTCGCCAAGGCGTTATTCTTCAAATGCGAGTCACCCGGATACCGCTTCAGTCCACTGGCGTAGACATCCACAGCCTTTTGCCATTGTTTGTTCGCAAGATGCTGTCCTGCCCGGCGATCATACACGCGGCGTCCGGCGCTCAGCAGGGGATTGGTGTCTTTTGTTTTGAGCAGCTTCTCACCTCTGTCCAGGACGGACAGGGCCTGTTCGTATTTCTGTTGTCCTGCGAGTTGATCGGCCGTACGCGCATAGTGACTCACCGTAGCCATCTGAACAGAAGTCACGGATGAAAACCGTTTCAGCAGGTCGCCTGCGACTTTATCCACCTCGGTTGATCTTCCTCCGCCCTCAACCTCGGCCAACCACTCCTGCGCAACGTATCCCAGATTCCCGTCGAAAGCCGACTCGGGTTGCGCGTTCATGGCCTTGGCGCAAACATCTACCGCCTGCTTCCATTGCCTGGAAGTGACATGGCTTTGGATCCACAGCGACCACGTGGCCTTGGCATTGTTGGACAGATGAGGATCCTCGGGGAATCTTTCAAGCGCCGCGGCATATATCGCTAAGGCTTCGTCCCAAGCTTGTTTTCGTTGGTAGTCATTCGCCCAAGCATCGTAGACCGATTGACTCAATCGCAGCACATCTTCTGCCAGCAAGAATTTCTGGCAACGACCAATGGCTGCGAGAGCCTGCTCGAAATCATGCTTCTGCACCAGTCCATTGACCAATCGAACGGCATATGAGTGCGCCACCTCGCCGATCGATTGCATCTCCGGGTACTTTTTCAGCAAGCCCGACAGAACTGCTTCGGCCTCTTCCGCACTCTTTTCTTTCAACACGTCCTGTGTCCATTCTTGAGCAACGTATGCCATGTTGCCCTTGAGCGATCTATCATCGGGCCATCGTTCAAGCCCCTTCTGCAACCCATCCAACGCGATATCAAACTGTTTCTGCTTCATCAGCTGATTGGACCAACGCAGAAACAAGCCCTGGGACCATTCCTGCAATTCCCGCTTGGCCGCGTCATCTACCTTCTTCATGCCAGACCGGGCTAGCTGCAGGGCATCTTCCCACCGCAGTTCATTGACGAGGTCCTCCGCCGGTCGCAGAAACACCCATGATTGCATTGCTGGGAAGTTGCCATCGGGGACTTGAAGGTGTGCTTCGCGAAGCAGCGACAACGCCGTAACCGTTTCACCAGCATCGATGGCGCCGTTGACACGAGCGTGCCAGATTGCCTTTCGGTTATTCAGCAAAGTGGCGTCTTTCGGAGCCAGGGTAAGTCCAACATTCACGACCTTGAGAGCCGGTTCGAACTGCTCCTGATTAGACAGATCAACGCCCCAGTTCGCTAAAGTGGCCAACACGTTCTTGACAGCCGAATCGAATTCCGGATCGAGACTCAAAGCGCAGAAATAGCGGAGCAAGGCCTCGCCATACTCCTTCTGTTCGCTGTGCATCACGCCATGGTTGTAGTAAATGATGCTGATCAGCCCCGTTTCGCGAATCTCTCGCCGCTGTTCGGGATGCCGGTCGGGGATGTAGCGAAAACCTGTTTGCTGACGAAACGTCTCCAGCGCCTTCGGGTCACGAGACGGTTTGAATCCCTGCACCGTGGTCACTTCCACGTCGGCGTGCTGGGAGCCGTGATAAAGAATGGAAAACGCGTGGTCCGGCACCTCGACCGCGCGCACGTCTAACCCGATCCGGCGGCCAAGGATGTTGTATATCGTCGCCGAGGAGACACAGTTGTAATGGCCGGTTTCGAGCAGCGTAGATAAATCTGTCTGCTGAGCGACGTAGCCGGCAGCAAGCGGCTTCGAATGAAGATACTTAAGCAAACGTTCTCCTCTTTCCAGCGGATTCTTGCCGCGGCCTACGGCTTGATTGGCGGCCGACTCGTATGCATCTATCTTTCTCAACATGGCTCGCCGCTCGTCACGCTGAGTCACTCCCGAAGCGATGAGCGCGGCTTCGGCAAAGGACCAGCGATCGAGTTGGCCGTCTTGAGCATCGGCAAACATCGATGCTTCGTCGGGCGACAACTTAACGCTGATCATTTCCTTGAGTTTGGCCAAGACATCAAACGCTTTGGCTGGCGATTCGTTGAAGGCGTACCTGGTTGCCGGTGGCCCCTGATGCCCGAGAAGACTGATCTCCGCAAGGGACCAATTTTCAGCTCCAACCGACGCGGAGATGCGGAAGAGTATCCACTTCGCGCCGGTTGGAACAAAAGCAAACTCTTGGGGACCGTTTTGGGGTTGTAGGCGAGCGGTCCGCAGTGTCTGAAAACCCGTGTGAGGAGAAAGAGAAGAGGCCAAGACTTCGATCGTTGGCGGTTCCGATGCTTCCTTGGTCGGAGCCCAGTAAACGATCAGCTTTTCCGGACTGACGGATTCTTTTCCAAAAGCGAACACAACCTGTAAGGGGGCATTCTTCGCGGTTGTGAAGGATACAGCTTTGCCCGTATCTCCATCTGTGAGAGCGCCAACCTCTGGCGTCAACCGCACGCTCGTCCCGACGACGGCCGCTTCCTTGAGCTGCAGCAACTCAATGGCATCCGCATCTTCAGCTGGTCGAGCCGACTGGACGAGACAGAGGTGAACAACCGCAACATTAACAGCTAGAGCCAACCTGCTGTTCCGTTTCGCGAGTTTCATGGCATCGCTCCCTGGTTGAGAAGCGGGCAGCGTGGCGTGTGCTCGTCGCCCAGATTCTAACTTTTCCGAGGGCAGTTTACACCGATGATTCGGGATCGGAGTCCCTTGATGAGGACAGCTTTTGGCCTCGTTGAAGAATACGTTTTGGCTGAGCTCAAGCTCGCTGGTCTTATTGCGGGAGGCCGCCGGGCTGTAAGTGCCCGGCGGCGTTCGTCGGGCCAACCAACTAGTACTTCAGGTAACCCGCCGGCAAGATCGCGTTTTGTGGACTCAGATTCGCGGGGCCCGGGAGCATTGCTGGTGCAATGCGATCTTCCAGTGGCTCCGCTTGGAGCTTCAGAGTCGGACGGACAGCGTCCGCCGACTCATCGCAAGTCGTGCGAGTCATTTTGGATTTGTTGAGATGGACGTCGTTGGTACGGTACATTTTCTTCTCCTCATTCGATAAGGATTCGTCAGGTGGGGCCTGACACTTCTCGTAAGAAGCCCGGACTGCTTACCCACAGCCTGGCTTCCATGTCGGGAGCGACCTTCGCTACCCATGACCGACTACTTGTACTGAGGCCGTGACAGCGTTATCGACCCCAGCTCTTTTCCTAGCATCACATGCACTATGGGAGTGGCACAGAGAAGTCGTAGCCGAAGGCATCGAACGAGAGCGTGTCATTACCGACTGCAAACTTACCCTGTTTGCTACCGAGTTTTCGCCACCCTCCCAAGAACGGATGCCAATAGTAGACAGCCACGCTATATCGCAAATCAGCGTTGAAGTGCGTCTGCCCGTTGGCATCAACGGTCATTTCCAACGAACCGCTTGCGCTGCCTTCCGCTTTCGCGTATGCGTTCCCCCACGCGTCCCTGAGCACGAATTGCGCGTTGGCACCGACGTCCGCGTTAATCTTCATCTCCGAGCCGACCCTCGTCAGCACTGCGGAGGCACCACCTCGGATAAAGTTCTCACCGTCGCCAAGGTCGATGTTCATACTCCCATGCAGCTGAAAGTCGCCATTCAACTGAATCGCACCTCCGACGGTGGCTTGCCCGATGACCGTTTCGACCGTACCGTCTGCACGGATTTGTGTTCCCTGGACCGTTCCATCGGAGAGTACGGTGACCGTGAGGTCTGCCTCTTGCCCAAACACTGATTGGCTACCGGACACGGTCACCCTAAACGGACCGTCCCCATAGACGTAGCCGTCTATTTCGACGCCAGGGCCGCACGACAGGTATTCAAGCGGCGTGCCTTCCCAAGGATCGATCGCCGCAGGTCCTTGTGCACCCTGGAACCACACGGCATCGTCCGTGCCGCTGTACAGCACTGACGCTTCAACGACTGGCATGCTCAGCGTGAATTTGCCCTTGCCCACGTCGAAGCTGGCATCGATCCCACCGTTCAAACTGAACTGAGTGTCACCATAGAGGTTGCCTACAGCGTCCAATTCCCCGGCCAGCAGTTGGTGTGCGGTGCCAATGCCACCGAGAAACTCCCCGTCGCCGTTGGCGTCCAAATTGACCGTCATGTCCCCCAGGAGTGTGAAAGGCAGCGGTAGCCGGTTCAATTTGATCTGGTGTTCGGCCGATGCATACACGTGTCCGAAATAGGCTTGGTGTGGAAGATGATCAAATGGCCCGGAGTGCGAAGGTCCCACCTCGTTATTGAAAGGAATCAGACCGTTGAGCGATGCGGCAATCGCGTAGTCCTTGTACCCGAGGTACAGGAAGGGATCGGCAGGATCGGCAATCAAGATCAAGTCGCCGGTATCTCCAGCCACGATTTGAGTCTTACCGAGGCTAGCGACTAGGTCGCCGGGGGCGCCGTAGACCAGGTACGGCACTCCATCGAGGACTTGTCCGATGTTGTGTTGAGGGTAGTCGGCTTCGATCTGGCTGCCCCATTTGATCGTCCATTTTGGAGGCAACGAGACTCCGTCGACGACCCAGCCAACCGTGTCGGCCAAATGGTCGGTGAAAGGTGTCAGCGAAAAGCCAAGCTCTCCGGTGACTTTCGCGATCTCGCCCAATTGGTCCCAACCTGGAGCGATCGCAGTCACGGTGAACTGTTCGCCTGGCGGAACTTGCAGTGCAATCGCTCCCGTTGACGAATCAAGAGCCGGCGTGTGCAGCAGGATCGTTCCCTGCGCCGAGTAATCGACTTGACCGCCGACGCGGCTTTTTTGCCAATCGGCTTCCAGTGAGAATCCGTGTCCGGTGGGCCCCGTCACAATCAGCCGGTCCTGCGGCTCATTGAGCCAAGCGTGAAAAGCTCCGGCTGTGTTCAACCGTGGAGCGTAAGCAGCACGGTGGTCCAACGCGATCCGTTCGAGCTTGAGGTTGTACGCCCGATCTACATTGACGTCCGACGCAGTCGTCTCAAGTTGCAGGTAATAGGTGCCGGTTTCCTGGACCCAATACCCCAGGGACGGGTCTACGCTCAGCCGACCCGTTTCAGGTTCTGTTCCCCAGGTTATGTTGGAAGCCAACGCATATCCGTTTGCGTCCAGCAGCGACATACGACTGGCGGGCGCCACGTTCGATGCTCGGTCCACGTCCGCCACCAACAAGTCGCCTTCCTGGAGGGTCAACATGAAGACGTCGACATCGTCGGAGGAAGGCAAGTAGTCCGTGAACGCACGCTGCGTCAGTGCCGGCAAGCTGACGTCATACGCGTTGGCGATCTCGTCACCGATCTTGTCTGGGGGCGACCACCAATCGGGGATTTCGAACTCAACACCAAGCCCGCCGGCCGACGCAATCATCAGCCGCCGATCTTCCAGCCCTTCGACTCGTAGAGGCCGTGTGTGCGGCTGATTCTTGTGACGAGTCGATCGGTTGCTTCGTTTGGTGAACACCGGAAGTCTCCTTGCTCATGCTCCGTTGTTGGGAAAAGACCGTCATTCTGCTCAATCTAGTACGGAGGCTGTGACAGTCGACCTTGCTATAAGAGTTGCGAGGCGCCGTGGGTCGTGAACCGTAGGACTTCGCAGGTCATCTGGCGATCGAGTTCGCGTCCCGCGCCGCGTAGACGGTACCCATTACTCTGGATACACCGGTAGGCCCCGTAACAGTGAGCACTTCACGCGACGGCCAAGTGACGTAAGAAGCCGGTGGTTGACAGATGGATGCAAGATCATTTCGTTCGTGGAGGGCGAGCGCAGCACTATTCGTCGTTGCCCACGACGTGCAAGCGCCCCGGTTTCGCGTACAACCTTTCCGCGCCCCTGCCGGCAAGCAACATGTTTTCCTGGCCTAAGTCGACCAGAACGTCGTAGTATTCTCCCGCCGTCACGACCATCACCTTGCCAAAGCCGTCCGTCTTGGCCGAGTGATAGCTATGTGTGTCAATCCGCCAGCGGTCGCGCGCGCCCCCGTGACCAACGACCCAAAAGCCCTCGGGCTCCAGCCCCTGCATCGGCTTTACGAGAATACCCGCAGCCATCTTGTCCGTATGAACGGTCACTGTTTCTCCGGCGACAACTTGTAGACCATACAGCAGCACAGTGGCACTGCCGCTGCCGCCACCCTGCAACGGCTTGTAAGCAATGTTGTACTGACCGGGCTCGACGAACACCGGATCGCCGATCTTGTCGGTACCGCTGGCGCCTAAGGCGTGGTAGTCAAGGCGCCCGCCTACGGGAACGATGTATAGCCTCCCGATGCTCGGAAAGCCTTTCAGTTTGAGCGGATCCACCACCACTGCGCTTAGTGCGCTCGACCGGCGAGAGAACATCTCGTCAACGTCCCAGGCAATGTCATGTCGCTCCAAAACGACATCGCCAAAGTCGACTTCGCTGTAACGAATCGTTCCCTCGTCAAACGAGGCTCGAAACGTCCTCCACTCCGGCTCGCGACCGGCATAGCGCCACTTTGCCTTGAATTCGAGGGTCCCGTCCACGCCCGAGGTGATTTGGCCGACATGCTCGCCGACGTAGTAGCCAGCACTCGCCCCGTCGGCCGAGAGACGAACGTTGTGTTCATCGAACGTACCGTCTCCGCGACGTGTGATGCGTACGATGGCGTTGGACTTTCGATAACGCCAAAGTCCGACCAGCGGCGAATCCGATGCCACGACCTGCTTGGTCGTTTCGTCGTCTGAGACTTGCTCCTGCCTTAGCACCACGACCTGTTCGGACGTTTCTCCCGAGACGGTGAATACTCTCTCCTGCAGAATCTCTTCATCCCGCTTCACAGTCAGCTTGTGTTTGCCAGGTTCCAACCGTTGTCGTGTTAATTCCTCGCGAGTCACTGCGCGGCCGTCGACGAGAAAGACGACTGTCTGGTCCTGGAGCCACGTTCTGGCGTCGATGTGCACGACGATTTCGCTCGGCTCGGGCGGTTGCCATGGCGCCCAGAGAAACAAACCTAGTAGCACCACGGCTGCCGAGGCCACTGCGACAAACGGCCAAACGCCACGGATGCCGCGATTGACGGTGACTTGGGATGCGGCGCGATTCTCGACGCTTTCCAATCGAGCAACCAGGCTTTCCAGCAAGTCACTGGCTCGCGCTAAACTCTCAGATGTGTCTGGCTCCAAGTTGGCGTCCGATGCCCCCGCGGCGGACACTTGTTCAGAACTCCGGCCCTGATGGGTATCCAGGAAGTCACTAATCGCCCCAGCCAACTCGCCCATCGATGTAAACCGATCTTCGACGTTCTTGCTAAAAGCCTTCAAGCAAATCTCTTCGAGGCCAGAGTCGATATCGGGCCGATATTGGGAGGGCGAGAGGGGTGGTTGAGTGGAAATCTTGCCCATGACTTCCCCAATCGAACCTTCAAAGGGAAGTCTGCCGGTCAGCAGTTCATACAGGATCACACCCAATGCGTAGATGTCGGTCGCAGGTCCAATTCGGTCACTCTGGCCGGCAACCTGTTCGGGAGACATGTAAGCTGGTGACCCCATCACCGCGCCCTCGGCGGTGAGTTTCGCATCGGGAGAACCTTCCCGACGTGCCAAGCCAAAGTCCATGATCACCGGTTCGTGCCGTTGGTTAACCATGACGTTGTCAGGTTTCAGATCGCGATGCACGATGCCCGCTGTATGAGCCTCTTGCATGGCCGATGCCAGTCTGTGCACTAAATCCGCAACCGCCACCTGCGGCAACGGATGTTGGTCTTTGATCAGTTTCGACAGCGATCGGCCTTCGACGTAGGCCATCGCCAAATAGTGCGTTCCTTCGATTTGGCCCACGTCATACACAGAACAGATATTCGGATGGTCAAGTTTGGCGGCGGCCCGGGCTTCACGTTGAAACCGCTGTAGTAGGTTTACATCGCGGGTGATCGAGGAATGAGGCACCTTCAATGCGACTTGTCGTTCAAGCTCGGTATCCCGCGCCAGATAGACGACCCCCATGCCACCGCGGCCGATCAATTTGACGATCTGATATCGTCCCAGCACTTCCGGTAATTCGGACTCGGCAGCTGGATTAGATAGCAAGGTCTCACCGTCCCGAGCATCGGCTGGGGAAGCCCCATCTCGTGGCGGTGGTGGCAATTGATCGTGCGATTGTAGCGGAGGGGCTGAGTTCTCAATGACGGTTTCCCCGCCCGCACCACACACCGGGCAGGTTTCTTGGGTGCGCGGATCGTTCGCAGCATCGACCTCCCAGCGGTGCCCCTCCGGGCAAGACAATTTGATGGCCATCTTTACTCCCGATTCACAACGTTTAATCTGTTGGCAGAAGATTGACACCTCTTGTACTCAGTCCGTGACAACCCGAGCTGAGAGTTTTGAATCTGGCGTCATTGCGAGGCCGCCCAGTCACAGGTCCAGTTCAAGTTCGGCAGCGCGACATGCGAGCCTCAACTCGCCATCCTGTGCCGGCGTTGCCCTAAGCCTGATACTTGCCGCGTTGGAAAGCCTTGACGAGATCGGCGGAGGTGAAATCGCCATCACAATCCCAGTCGCCTTCGGCCCACGATGAATTATCGAGCGTCTCGTCCTCGTATTCGCCCGCTTGGAAAATCAACACCAAGTCAGCAGAATCAAAGACGCCATCTAAGTTGGCGTCACCTACGGATGTTTGCAGAATCTCCTCGATCATGAACTCAAAGTCTCGCTGGTCAACGAGATTATCGCTCGTCAGATCAAATTGTTTCGAGCTATCTGGCGCGTCTAGGGCGGCGCACATCAGCGAGATATCATCTGAACCGACCCACCCATCGCCATTGAAGTCACCGCGTTTCTCAATCGCGATCGCTACTGTGACGTCGTCCGTTCCGCCGCGACCATCATCCGTCCGGTAGGTGAATTGATCCGAGAGATTCTCGCTGCCGTCGTGCGTGTATACGAACGATCCATCTTCGCCGAGAAGCAAAGTGCCATGCTGCGGATTCTCGATCAAGGTGGCCGTCAGCCGATCGCCATTCTTGTCCGTGTCATTCGCGAGAACACCGGGAGCGGCAACCGTCAGCATCTCTCCTTGTATCAATTGATAGGAATCGGGCAGCGCCGACGGAGGTTCATTTACTTCCGGAAGATCGTCACCTGGCATGACCGAGGTCAGCGTGAGATTATCGAAGCGGATCCGACCGATCGTCGCTTGCGGATCATAGTCGCGCGCTAGGAATCGCACACGGTAGTTGACTCCGGGTTCCGCATCCTCCAATTCATGCTCAACCTTTTGCGATTCGTCGGAAAGCTCTGTGTTGGCGGGCACGATCAGGTTCTCGGCCAGCAAATCTAGTACGACGGCCAACGTTTGTTCTGTGTCGACGTTAAGCAAGCGTACGAGAATGTGATCGCGAGCAATCTCGGAAAAGAAAAGCGGTGTGTACGCCACGTCGAATTCAATCTTGGGTGTTCCTCCTGCCAAGAATTGAAACGTCGGCGTCTCAAGCCAGCTGCATTGCCGGTGAGCGGGTTCGTTCCCCACTGATGCGCCAGTCAAGACACCGTCTTCGACTCGCCACGGAAACGGTACCGGGTTTCCGTCTTCGGCTTCCTCACAACCTTCGACGGCTCCCCCCTCGATCCAGCCTTGCGGAAGATCGTTCCCATCAAACGTCCAGGCGATCGTTGCCAGCAGGCTTCGAGACTCAAGAGTCTCGAAGTAAGATGAACGAGCTAACCGTACCTGGGGTCGCTCTGCTCGCCCGGAAGCAAAAGACGTAAACCACCGCCGTGACATCGTCATGGTGACTCGCCTTTGATTGTTCGGGCAATGCGAAACCCGATGGCTACTCCTCGATGATCGGGACTCGCTTCGCGATAAGCGGATCGCGCCAGGATCGGATCACCGGCAGCCAAACCTCGCAGGACACGATGCTCGCCGTCGCTTGGGCCACCTTTGTCTTCATGCCAATCCGCGGAAGAAGCACTGGTGCGTAGGCCGTAAGAGACGTCGAAGAAGTCGTGACACCATTCTCGGACATTGCCGTACATATCGAACATGCCAAAGTCGTTCGGTATTTTAAGACCAACCGATCGAGCTCGCAAATCGGGACCAGAATTCGACGCACACCACGCATGAACCGGAAGCAGATTACCCGTGGACCCGAATGACCAAGGTGTGTTTGTCGTTGCTCGACAGGCGTATTCCCACTCGGACTCCGTGGGCAAACGGAAACCGTCCCGACTGAGAAAATCTTCAACGGGCTTCATGACAACGTGCGGTGCCTGTTCCGGATCATAACATTCGCCGGAATTGTCGAGCTGCCCCGGCGTCGACGTTTCCGTTTCGGTGTAACACCACTGGCTGCGATCTAGACCGCTTTCGGCGCTAAGCCAGTTGCAGTAGGCAGCGGCATCCGACCAGCTCACCAGCGCGACAGGACAGTCGGGATGATTGTTGACCAGGCGACTGTCGCACCTTCGTTTGCCGTGGACAGCCTTCGCGAAGCGTTGAAACTGGCGGTTGGTCACCTCATGGACCGATACCGAAAAGGTCCTGTTGATCTCGCGCTGATGTTGTGATTCCCAACGATCATGCATCGGTTCCTCAACCGGCGATCCCATCTGAAACCTGGCACGGTCGAAAACCCGCATGACGTGATCATGTCGACTCACGTACCATTGACGATCGGGCCTCTGGAGCGAACCTGCCTGAAAGGCAACGGCCGCACGTAGCTGACCTTCGAATCCCCAGCGGCGCAACATCCATTCGCAGGCTGACCGCTGGCCGGGGTCGTCTAGGCTGTCGAGCAAAGACTTGACCGCAGTCGGGGTGAGCACGAGTGATTGCGGATCGGCACTGGCATCCTCCGGAGCGGATAATTCCTCGCGCCAGTGGGGCGTGATCGAGTCGAACAAACGGGCCAGCCCTTCTCCTCCCAATGACTCTCGAGGGAATCCGCCAAGCGTCAGCAGAATCGCGCGACAGACCGTCACATCCTTTTCTTCCTTCATCCACTGGACGAAGACAGCGGGATCCAGATTGACTGAGCTTGTGCGGGTGACGAGATAGCTGCGAACCGTCAAATCGCCGTTCGCGGCCAATCCCTGGCGGAATGAAGCGGGATCTCCCAGTGCCAAAAGCACGATACAAAAGTTCGCTCGACGGATGCCGCGCTTCCGCGACGTGATGTCGGATCCCATGTCTTCACCGAGTGCCTCGTGACGTTGCATCCGACGTGCAACCCGATCTCGCGCTAGGCTCGAGTCGAGTCGAAAAATGGATAACATCAAGCGCAACTCATCAGGGGTCGCGTCCGGCAAGTTGTCAGCCAACGCGTCGAAGAGTGGCCTTCGCACCCCTTGGAACATCATCTGCAGGCTCTCAAACTGCTCGGGCGATTGTTGAAGCTGTTCGACAAAGTGGGTGGCAACCAACTGCGAATGGTCAGCCCAGCGCGGATCCTCGCTTGGAAGGCAGGCCATGGCGTTGAACCGCACCTTTGCGCCACTCATTGTCCAAGAGTCACCCATGACTTCCAAGTGTTTCGGCCCACGGTCTACGAGCTGTCTGGCAAGCTGGGTCACTTCATCGGCTTCACTCGCCAGACTTTCCTTGAGCACTACGAACAAGTCTGGCTTGCTGGTCATCATTCTTTGCATGAGGAAATCGCTGCCTTGACCTCCGCAGACATACATGGCCACGCTGGCGAGGATCTTTTCGCGAGAATCGTCAGCGGCCTTGTCCAAGTGCGGAGCAACGTATTGTGGCGCCCAGCGTCGATATCCCTTCAGGCGATCGGCATGCTCCCAAATCTCGTCGTTCTCTGATGCCATCAGTCTCTGCACGATGCGTTCGGTTTGTTGACGAGCGACTCCTTCTCTCACGAGCAGAACGGCGGCCAACAACACGGCGACGACGGCGACCGTTCTGAGGCAGTGGTGACGACGGGCGCGTCGCATCATATTCATCTGTGCTTCCGCCCAGCGAGAATGTCGAGTGTGAATCTCGATTTGCAGCCATTCGATGAGCGTCGGCAACTGCTTCTTCTCGCGGTGCGAATCCCACAGTGCCGCACGTTCTTCCAAACGCAATTCAGCACGTCCTCGGCGCGACTCCAGCTTGTGCGCTGCAAGCCATTGTCTCAGCGACGGAATCAGAAAATCGTGTGTGAGCTGATAATGGATCTGATCAGCGTCAATTGGCAATTCCGGCTCAACGCGTCCCCGAGTGCAAGTTGTCAGGAGTCGAGACTTACGCACGAGTATGTCTAGCACCTGTTGGAAATTCTCCGGGCTACGGTCATAGCCCGAGACCTCCCGAAGATCGGCTGCACCGCGAGGTTTGCCTCGGATGGATTGCCCAGCCGGTGGCAGCAAGGCGCTGAGCACGTTGCGAATCGCGTTCTCGTGGTGACTGTACTCACGTGGCGCCGTTGGTGAACTAACGAGATCGTCCAAGAACCGAACGCCGATACCGACCGTACCACCTAGCCGACGCAATGAGGCCGTCGTCCAGGGTCGATGTTTCATGATTTCGAAGAACGTGACCAGGTGAACCGGATGGGCACGTCCCTCCGGTGCGAGTTCCGACACAGCTTGATCTAAAAAGGCGAGTTCAGATTTCGAGATCTGCGCCGAGTCGCTCGCAAGGCAGTTTGCTGCGCGACCAAACTCGATCAAGACCTGTGTTGCGTGGCGTCGATCGAACGCCTCAACGGCCGCTGCGTTCTCGTCCTCTGAAAAGGGAAGATCCAGCTGCTGCATGAATCGAGAAATCGGAACCCAATAATCGTCGCGTACGACGACCACACATTGGATTCGACGACCGTCACATTGTCGCAGTGCTCTAACGAGTGCATCGTCACCGTCCAGTGAAGCAAAGTGCAGCCACTGTTCAAATTGGTCGATGACGATCAGGACCTTCCGGCCGGGCAGCGATGCCATGTTCCGCCGAAGCGCCCTCAGGCAGGACGCAGCGTCCTCGCCAGTCAGATCCGGAAACCGGGTGCAGATCGCCGATCGGAGATTGTCCGCCGTACCTGCGGCGGTTGCTTCAACCAGAACAGTTGTGACATGCTCGGCGAGGTGCGGCACCAATCCCGCACGAACCAAGGATGACTTGCCCGATCCCGATGGCCCATAGATCACACCCACTCGAAAGGTGTTTTCGGCGTTGAGTGACTCCACATGTCTCTGCCAGAAGCGGATCTGCTCGGGCAGACCGTTACGATCACGCGGGCCCGGCAAGAGCCTCAGAAAAAAATCCGCATCATGTTCATCGAAACACTGCAGGCCATTGGGAATCACACATGGCGGAGGCGCTTCCTCGGTCGACGGAGAGATCGAATCCGCTACCTCGTTTAGAAAGACTTTCAGTTCGTCCTGCAACTGCTGAGCGGAACTGTAACGATCGGTTGCTCGTCGGGCGAGGCACTTCAGGCAGATTCGTTCCAGCTCGCGCGGTACCGTTGGACGGAGCGTCGTTGGTGGAGTGATCTCCGCCGACTGAATGCCGACCAGGATCTCCGCGCTCGAATCACCTTCGAACGGTAAGCGACCGGTCAACAACTCATAGTACACAGCGCCTAGGCTGAAGATGTCCGTGCGGCGGTCGATCAAATGCCCTTCACCGCGTGACTGCTCTGGGCTCATGTATGCGGGAGTGCCAACGATCGATAACGTTGCAGGCAGGTCGTCTTCCTGCAACGCAAGTCCAAAATCGGCCAGATACGGATTCTGATTTCGATCGAGCAAGATGTTCGCCGGCTTCACGTCACGATGGACGAGACCGAGAGAATGAGCGTAGTGCAATGCATCAGCAATACGAGTTACAAATTGTGTCGCTTCGCTGAAGCTCAAAGGAGAAGTCGAAACCAGCTGTTGCAGGTCCTGGCCCTCTATCAATTTCGACACCACGTAGCACAGTCCATCGGGAGTGAATCCTACGTCGTACACCGGCACGATCGCCGGATGATCCAAACTGGCCAAACGGCGCGCCTCGTCGACGTATGATTCGAGATCCTGTTCGGCTTGGCGACGTGGTACTTTGACGGCAACCTGGCGATCGAGCGCTACATCGTATCCCTGATAGACGATGCCGAAGCTGCCGGACCCCAACACGCCGTTGATGTCGTATCGCCCGATCTTGTCGGGAATCGCGCCGTCCGCTTGTCGAAACGATATCGATGTTCTGGGAGGCGGCGGCAGATCATCCACGCCGTAGGGGAGAACGGTTTCGGGTGGCGACGCTTCGCATCTGTCCACGGCCACAGATCCGCATGCTGGACAAATGGATCGTTTTTCCACCGGCCCCTCAGCCTTCCAACGATGGCCCTGCCGACATGTGAGAAACTCAGACACCGATCACCATGGGTCCTTCAGTCGTCGCTCTTCCAATCGCAAGGACGCAGAGGCGAACAAAGCAGCGCGACGCGCCCCCTAACTCGTTGCAGCTCATTGTCTTGCTCTCACTGGCCTTGGTCAACAAAAAACGTCGCTGCCGACGTCCTGGACCGACTGGATTGCGAGAACTGACGCATACGGACGTCCAGTGTCACGGCGCCCATTAGAGACTGAGCCAGCCGAGACTGGCGGTCGATCGTTCTACTATTGTCATTCGGACCGATCCGAACTGCAGCCGCACTCGACAGACGTTACCGTAACTACAGGTGTATCGACCGCCTGCAAGTCGGCGAGAGTCGAACTGCACGAAGGTGTTGGACAACCCGCCGTCCCGGAGGGTCCGCCCAAGCTGCTGGCGGTGTCTGAGACCGCTCGGCATACGGCCAGCTGACGGAGCGGTAAGCGCCGTCGAGGCGGAGTGAGACGGCACGTGACGTCATGCGAACTGCCCGAGGAGAGCGTGATGGGTGGCACGTAGCGTGAAACACGTGCACGCCTCGGTTGAACATGCCGAGGCACCGAACCATCACAGCTTCTACGCGCAGGTACGCCTCGATTCCAACCGGAATGAAGCGACCGAAACAAACGTCGCGATGTGAATGCAAGAAGCGTGCTGATGCTCAGGTCTCGCGGTATGCATCTTGATGATTATTGGCGGTCTCGTTGGCTCGACACATATTCGCTATTCGCAACTTCTTTTCGTCACATAGAAGATGCCAAGAGTCGATGACGAGCCGCAGTTGCATGTCAAGCGTTGCCAAATCGAGCCAGTACGTGTCTCGCGTTTCCTGACTATTTCCTGACAACGAAGTCTCAGGATTCGTAACTCGTGTGGCGGTAACATCTTTGTGTCGATCCGTTTTCGGGTTCGATCCCCGCCGCCTCCACTTTTGGCTGTCGTAACATGTTTTACTTTTGCCTGTGAAGGAACCAGACCATACTCCGGCCACGACGACCATCAGTCGGGGCTAAGGGATGACGTAATTCCAGCATGAACCGAACCCATAACCCAGATTCCTTCACGGAGTGTCAACGGAAGGAACACTGCGAGGCTGATTTCATGCGCCACGATGCCAAAGGACTGTGTTAGACCAGACCTTCATCCCCGAGCTGTTCTAAGGCCAGATCCGCGCTCGCGGCGTCGGCATCTCGAATTGTGCCAAAGAATGACCGGCTCATTCGTCGGTCGTGGGTTAGTTCCCCAAGGAGTGTAGGGTCTGTTTGGATTCTCCGCGCGATGTCTTCAGTTTCGACGGAAGCCGAAATGCGCTGCATCAATCTTTCCGTGGTCGTTCGGGCCTCGTTCCAGATCCGGTCCACTGCCGCAGCGATTTGAAGCTCTGAATCAACGGCCTGCGGCGGTGGAGGGTCCGCGATACCGCGCGGATTCAAGTTGGATCCCGCCAGATCAAAGGTTGAGTTCGCCGAATGTGAACCCGAGGTCCAATGGGCACCGCCGCTATAGTGGAATACTTGATCCGTATCACGGTCCACGATCCAGATATCGTTGACATTGGTCGGATCGATGGTGATTCCCTCGGGACGCGTGCTCGCGCTGTCGATCGTCCAACTTCCAACGAGTGAACCTGACACAGTGTATTTGAAGACCATTTCGGTCGCGTTCTTGTCATTGAGAATCCACAGATGGACGCCGTCGGTCGTGATGCCCTTTGCATTTTTGTTGGCGCTGTTGAGTGAAAAGCTCGAATCGGCCGCATGCGTGCCCGACGTAAACGCGGCCCCGCCCAGATAGTGATAGACCTTGTCTCTTCGGCTGTCGACGATCCAGATGTCATTGTCGTCGGTCGCGATACCCTGTGGGCGGCTCGAATCGGAGCTTTCCCAATTGCCCAACGGCGTTCCGTCGGCGTCGTAAAGATAGATACTGTCGTCATTGTCCACGACCCAGACAGTTGAACCGGTTGAGTCCGCGGTGGCGCCCCGGGGCGTGGAATTTCCACCGGCAAGTCCATAGTTTTCGACCGAGGAACCATCGGCCGCGTATTCGAATGTGGCGTCCGCGGAAGCATCCGCAACAAAGAATTTGGTCTCAAGCACATCTAACACGTTAACAACGACGTCTTCCGTGGTCACAAAGACGCCATCGGAAACCTGCACGCCAAGCGTGTAGCTGCTCGTTGTTTCATAATCCAAATTGGATGCGTCCAGCACCGTAAGGTTCCCGACCGAGTCGATCGAGAATGTACCCTGAGGGTCGCCCGATACGATTCCGATCGAGAGCGAGTCTCCAGGTAGGTCCGCGTCACTGAAGGTCACGGTTCCGATCAACGTGCCGTTGGACGCGGCTTCGCTTACGGAGAACGTTTGACCATTCGGAATGAAGGGAGCTTGGTCATTGACGTTCGTAAAGGTAACACTAGCCGCCGCTGGCGTTGTCACGAATGTCCCGTCACTGACGGTGACATCGAACGACGGCGCAGTTTCCGAATCGTCGTGGACGAACGTGACGTCTCCAGCCGAGATCTGGTCCTGACTAAACGATGTGGCCGGCGAGCCAAACACCTGGAACTCTCCGCTGCTGACGTTGCTGGCGTTGAAGATGAGACTCCCGTCGGGAGAATCGATGTCGGTCGCCGCGAGATTCGTATTCGCGATCAGCAGCGTTTCACCTTCCAGGATGTCGATCGCATTGACCGTCAGAATGGGGCCGACGTCGTTCACATTAAGGACAGCGATCCCAATCGTCTCGTCGGCTGTGTGAACACCGTCAAACACCGAAATCGTCAAGTTGTACGAAACGGTGGATTCATAGTCCAGATTCGAGTTGTCAAAGACGGTCAGCAACCCGCCGTTGTCGATCGCGAATACGCCGTCGTGATTACCGCCCGTAATAGTCGCAGTTAGCGTGTCGCCCGGAAGGTCGTCATCGCTAAACGTGACGGAGCCAACCGTCGTTCCATTCGCAGCGTTTTCGCTGACGGCATAGCTCTGCCCTGATGAGATATTCGGTGCTTGATCATTGACGTTCGTGAAGTTGACGCTTGCGGCGACGGGCGATGTGCCGAGCGTACCGTCGCTCACGGCGACATCGAACGACGGACTCGTTTCTGAATCGTCATGGACGAACGTCACGTCCCCAGTAGTGATCTGGTCCTGAGTAAATGAGGTACTTGGCGAACCCGCGACCAGAAATTCACCGCCACTCACGCTGCTCACACTGAAGATGAGTGCGCCATCGGGCGAGTCCTCGTCCGTCGCCGCAAGGTTGGCACTTCCGATTGAGAGCGCCTCACCTTCCAGGATGTCGATCTCATTCACGGTCAGAATGGGAGCAACATCGTTTACGTCCACGACATCGACGGCAACCGTCTCGTTGGTTGTAAATACACCGTCGAACACTGAAATCGCCAGACTGTAGGAGCTGGTCGTCTCATGATCCAAATTCGTATTGTCGAGGACCGTCAAAGATCCGCCATTATTGATCGCGAATATGCCATTCGGATCGCCTCCGGTGATATTGGCTGTCAGCGAGTCACCCGGCAGGTCGCTGTCGCTGAATGAGACGGTCCCCACGACGGTTCCGTTCGCGGCGTCCTCGGGGACGGAATGGACCTGACCGGGAGGAATCACCGGTGCGTTGTCGTTCACGTTCGTAAAGTGCACAGTGGATGACACGGTGGCACTCGTGAAAATGTCATCCGATACGTAGACATCAAAGGAGGGAGGTTGCTCACCGTCGTCGTGAATGAATGACACTAGGCCTGCGTTAATCTCATGCTGATAAAAGAACTGTGTGGGCACGCCTCCCATCTGAAAAGAGCCGTTGGTGACATTCTGGAGAATGAAAGAAAGTGACTCATCATCCGTATCCGGATCGGTCGCGGCCAGATTCGACGCGCCGATGACGATGGTCTGTCCTTCGCTGAGTGTCAGGGTCGCCGCGGTCACGACCGGTGGCGTGTCATCTTCATTGAGAAGATTGATCGTAACCGTCGCGTCACTATAGTTCTGATCCGTGTCCGTCGCGCGGACCGTCAGAGAATAGGACGGCTGGGTTTCGTAGTCCAGCTGCCACGATTCCCAAATCGTAATGATCCCCTGATCATCGATGACGAAGGAACCCTGTTCGTTTCCAGCAGTGATGGCGAAGGTTAGATTATCGCCCGCCGGATCCGACGCGATAACTTGACCCACGAATTGTCCTTCGTAGGCATCCTCGCTGATGCTGAAGGTTGCATCGTACGCCTGTGGATCGCCCGTCAGTGTCGGTTGCGGCAGGTCCGTGAAGGCGACGAACGTCACGTCGCTGCCTGTGGAAAAGCTTGAATTGACCGCTGCGAGTGAGTCGTCGGCCAGAACGATCGTCCCCATCCGAGAGCCGGCGACCAATGTGCCGTCGGCACGAAGTTCGATGTCCGTGAGATTGTTGACTCCCGTAGGCAGCGCCTTTATTTCCGTGCCCTCCGAATCCGACTGATAAATCGATCCGTTCCAGGCGGACGTAAAGATATTTCCCGATCCATCGACCGCGATTCCGCGATGATCGTTGAAATTCAGCGTGGTGTAACCAAAGTCCGTCATTGAGACCGGGTCGAATCTGTAGACGCGCCGCGTCGAGGTGAGCCCGTAGAGCAGACCGTTGTGGCCCAACGTCAGATCGATGAAGTCCACGGTGTCGGAGAACCGCACCGCTGAAAGGTCACTCGTGTCGATTCGTACAATGCCTTTGGGCGCACCATCACCAGCCGTTCCCATGTCGGTCACGAACACATAGTCATCCAGCGCCGCGATTCCCCCGTAGCTGATGTTATTGGCAGTCGTCCAGCCTTCAACAGAGATTTGCGAAACGATGCCCGTAGCGGGATCCAGTTCTTCTTGGGTGGGATCAAACGTACCGTGATAGATCTGGACGTTGCCATCGTTGTCTACGACCAGGTCACGAACACGTGCGGATGCCGCGGGCAGCACGAATTGTTGGACCAGCGTTCCCGATGTGTCGTATTCTCGCACCTGGGATTCCAACGATGTTTCGGTTGAGATCAACAAATTGCCTGCTGTCAAAGCTGCTAGAACCCGGCGGGCCTCAAGGCACTCGACTTGTAGGGAACGAAAGCTACACGGTCTTTGAATTCCAAGATCTCGATTCATACTTTGACCCATGTGTGGAATGAGAGGCAGGCTTAGTCCGTTGCCCACTGTGAAGTCGCGGCGTAGGAAGTGCGTAAAGGGTGTCGCTGGCAAAGCGCGAGAGTATGCCACCTCACAGAGATATCGGCAAGATCAGTGAGTGCTTGCAGCTTGCCTCTTCAGATCCCAGGTGGCTGCCTCAGCGATGTCGTTGGCTTGAATTGTCCATGCGAATTGCGCCAGTCCGTATCTGTTTTCCGTAGTCGGTCATGAGCCGTTGACGTGATGTCAACGTAGCGGCGAAGCTTGTTCGTCGATGAAGCCATATGCCTTGTGACTTAACCCCGTTCCATACGATTCGCATGGTGGATATCAATGGAAGTGTTCGGCATGGGAATTGAGCCACGTCAGCTTTCTATGCCGTGGACAGGGGAACCCTTTCGCGACGAATATTCCTCACGACCGCAACTCTTGGATAGCGGCGCGCGTGACAGAACAGCGGCATGCACTCGCATGGCGTAAACTCTCTACATCCGATCCATCCTCGAACCTGAGAATTCAACCATGCCCGCGAATGATGCGAGAAATTTGTCGTCGACGCCGAATGGTGACCTGGGCCAGCAGCTAGGCCGATTGAAGTCGACCTCCGAGACGAAGCAGATGGCGATTGTCGCCGTCTCTCTCTTAGGCTGGGGTGCGCTTTGGCAGCTAGGTATCATCAACGGCTTCACCTTTTTTGTCGGCAATCTGTCGACGATCATTGGCATCTACCTCTTGCTGCTCAACTTCGCCGGCGATGCGCTTTACCTCTTCGAACGTGGACTCGAACTGCGAGTTAAGGGCAAGAGTACGGTCTTTGGCTTCGAGGAAATCACATCCATCGCTGCGAAACATACCCACCATTACATGCGACACACTTACGTCGCGACAAAGGCAGAATTGACATTCGAAGTGGAGGGTCGCTTCACGAACTTTGGCTTTCAGTGCGACTACAGACGTAATGACTCGAAAGAACAGCTGATTGAGCTGGTTCTACAGCAGTGCAGCGAAGCAGTTCAACACCGCCTACTTGCGAAGCTACAGGCCGAAGGCGAAGTACTTTGGACCGACAATGTCTATCTGACGGAAAGTGGAGTGAAGATCGTCGACGCGACAGAAGTGTCTCGGCTCGTGCCGTTCGGTGACATTGAAGAAATGAAGATGCGGGATAACCAGCTCAATATCTGGAAACGCGGCGACGCGATGCCGTTCATGGTCCTTTCCAATGAGGCAACGAATTTCGTTCCGCTGCTCGGGCTCTTTCGCAAGCTCACGACATACTCGCGCGATCCCAACGGGCAAGACGAAGCGGAAACCATGGACGCCTACGTGGTCGCCGAGACCCGACAGCCTGTCGTCTAGAACAACTCCCGCTTATCCGTGCTTGGAAGGCCACGCTCCTGCCGC